>JACCEE011926896.1_pt1 | contig 13689 bp, 12 predicted proteins | sample 7449931 | NCBI WGS metagenome assembly JACCEE01 (sample SAMN15323457, study PRJNA562643) | freshwater metagenome | isolation source: river surface water | place: USA:Blue River Watershed | collected 2017-08-19 | reverse complement strand
TTGCCTTTGTGACGAACCGTGCCTTCGTATTCTGTTCCAAGGGTCCCTTTTTTCGCGAGATGATCGGATTCTTCTCGTCTCGAATCCTGACCTTGATCGTGTTTGAGATCGGTTTTCTGCAGTTGGGCATTCTCATTGTCGAGCAAGTGCTGCTGCAGAGTAAAGATACGTCGATCTTCGCGATCGGTACTTTCACCGTGACCTATCTCTACATGGTCAAGATCGCGATCGCCGTATTCGTGGTGATCGGTAATTATATTTTGAGCAAGCTCTTCGTATTCCGTCAGAAGAAATCTATCCCTGCCGCGACAAACGATGCGGAATCTGACGCCGGGAAGGAGACCTGACGCGTGACCGGTGATTTGAACGTTCCGCCCTTTCTCCTTTCTTCGGTCAAATTCGGAATCCAGCTCGGTCTGATGCGTATGCAGAGCCTTCTGCGTCGTCTGGGAAATCCCGAGGCAGACATGCGATGCATTCATGTTGCCGGTACCAACGGCAAGGGATCGACCGTAGCTTTTATCTCCTCGATTCTCGCTGCCGCGGGTCATCGTACCGGCATATATACGTCTCCTTATCTCGAACGCTTCAGCGAACGTATCCGAATTCTCGACGGGCAGGATTCCCTGGACCGGTATTTTTCGGATGACCGGGAGGGAGAGATTCCGCGTGAGGTCTTATTTCGACTCTCTTCGCGGGTGGAGGCGGCTGTCGGTGACATGCTCGCCGACGATGAAGAACATCCGACCGAATTTGAATTAGTCACCGCGGTGGCTTTTCTGTATTTTCGCGAAAAGAATTGCGACTATATCGTCCTTGAAACCGGTCTTGGGGGACGACTCGACTCCACAAACGTCATCGAAAAGCCGATCGCAACCGTAATCACAGCGCTCGGCTACGACCATACCGATCGTCTGGGCACGACGATTCGGGAGATTGCTTTTGAGAAAGCGGGCATTATCAAGGACGGCTGTCCGGTCTTTCTGTATGATCCGCATGCGTTGTCGCTCACTCCGAATGAGGCAGCAGATATATATACGGTTATAAATGAACGGGCGAAGGAGTTGCATACCTCGTGTGTTGTCGTCTCTCCTGACACGATATCGGATGTGACCGCGAACGTTGACGGACAGAGCTTCACACTGGAATTCTTTGGGGAACGCGTATCCATCGGGCTTCTTGGCGCACATCAGACCATGAACGCGGCGATTTCGGTCCGAGTGATGTTGCATCTGGTCCCTCATGATGCGATTCTCGAAGGGCTTCGAAAAGCGATCTGGAAAGGTCGCCTTGAGGTCTTGCGCAAAAGCCCTCTCATCCTACTGGACGGCGGACACAATCCGCAGGGAGCCGAGGCATTCGCACGCGCGACCGGCGAGATTTTCGCGGAAGAATTTCGCCATCATCCGCCTCGTCTGATCCTTGGCTTTATGCGGGATAAAGACGTTTCCTCGATTCTTTCTGTGCTGGAGGAGAACGTCGGATATCCGATCGTGGAGTTTCTGTGTGTTACCCCCGATAATCCGCGATCCATGCCGGGAGAAGAGCTTGCCGGGATTCTGCGTTTCCGCCGCAAAGAGTGGCAAAAGTTTTACAAGAATACCCCGTCTATGTATAATGGGCAAGGAAAGATTCAGGCGTTCCCGACGGTACCGTCCGCGTGCCGTGAGGCGCTTCTGTCTTCCGGCAGGGACGATGCCCCGATCTTGTGTGTGGGCTCACTTTTTCTCGCGGGAGAAGCGAGACAAATCCTTGTCGAGGGACGTAAGGAGACAACTGATGAATTGGCTTGAGGCCGCACAGGCCGCACCTTCCGTCGAAGCGAAGGATCTCATGCATTTGCAGCTTTCGGAGGAAGAGAGTGCGAAGCTTATCGCGCTTTACGCACGCTCTTTATCGAATGCGCGATCCGACAGCGCGGATATTGCGATGATCGCCCTGAAGAAAGCTTTGTCCGATCATCCGGGTTGGGGAGAGGCCGCTCTGCTTTTCGGTATTTGCCTTGCGCAGGACGGTAAACTCAAGCGTGCCAAGGCAAGCTTTGAGCATGCTTTATCCGTCGGACTTGTCTCCGAGCGCGCTACGTATCTGACACAAGAACTGTATCGGGATGTCACAAACATGACCGAGAATCCGTCGGCAGCCCTGTCCGCCGATGAGCCGGTTTCTGGACGCAGATTTTTGGAGAATATTCGCGGACCGAAGAAGGCGTCGATTTTCGAGGCCCCCGATGCGGACACCAAAGGACGCATGCGGGCACCGATTCTCACGCGTGCACCCAAATCCGCCGCCAAGGCGAAACTCGCGACGGACAGAGAGCGCAGGGATGTTCTGATGCAGGCGAATGCCTCACCGGAGACAGGCGACGAAGAGATCGATGTATCGATTCCGAAGACACCCGCAGAGAAGCTTCGCATTTTTCTGCTGTTATCCGGCGTCGTACTGGCAGCCGCGGCTCTCGGTCTTTTCGTGTGGTATATCGCGATTCCCGGCGTGTCGGATCTGATTCGGGCGCAGCAAGCAGAGACACGATTGGATTTCCTTCTCACGGAAATGCAGAAGGAGAAGGCGGATCCGGAGATCGCCAAGATAATGGATCAGTACGTGCAGGAATTTGCCGCATCTGATCCGGCGAATGGCTCTGGCGAGTCTGTGACAGGCTCGAATACGACAGGTACGGATCTTGTGCAAACGCCGACGCCTACCGTCGCTGTAACACCCCAGACGACACCGACGACACCTTCGCAGGTAACGGATACGACAACGATCCCGTCACAGGATTCGACAACCGTCTCGGTGACAGGGGAGACCACCGGCACAATAACGGAAGCGAATCCGGAAGGCGCGAGGACGGACACGACCACCGCGGCCGAGTGACGATATACAGAAGAATACGGCAAGTCATACGTAGATGTGGAAACACCGCATAACAGGAGGATTTATGAGATACATCAGCACACGGGGAACCGACTTCGGATATACTTCGGCACAGGCGATCAAGCAGGGCCTGGCTCCGGACGGCGGATTGTTTGTTCCGGAATCGATACCGACACTCAGCAAAGAGGATGTCCTTCGGATGGCGGCTCAACCTTACGTAAACACGGCGGCAGATGTTCTGTCTCTGTATTTGACGGACTATACCTATCAGGAACTCCTCGACGCCTGCCGTCTGGCATATGACCCGGAGAAGTTCGGAGAGAATCCGATTCCTCTTGTTCAGCTCAACGCATACAACGATCGCGAGTATATTCTGGAGCTCTGGCACGGGCCGACGGCGGCATTTAAAGATGTTGCTTTGCAGCTACTGCCGTATCTACTTACCGGAGCGATCCGTAAGACCGGGGAGAATCGCAAGGTTTGCATTCTTACGGCTACCTCGGGAGACACGGGCAAGGCCGCTCTTGAAGGCTTCAAGGACGTACCGGGAACCGAAGTGATCGTATTCTATCCCTCGGACGGTGTCTCCGAAGCCCAGCGTCTTCAAATGGTGACGACGGAAGGAAGTAACGTGCACGTCGTTGCGGTTGACGGCTGCTTCGATGACGCGCAGACCGGGGTGAAGCGAATCTTCGGTGACGAGGAGTATGCGGCGCAGCTGGCTTCGGCTGATGTTGTCCTCTCGTCCGCCAATTCAATCAATTGGGGAAGACTCGTACCCCAAATCGCCTATTATGTCGCTTCCTACGCCGACCTTGTGGCTCGCGAAAAGATCGCCTACGGCGAGCCGATCAATATTGTTGTTCCCACCGGAAATTTCGGAAATATCATGGCGGCCTGGTATGCGATGAAGATGGGAATTCCCGTCAACAAGCTGCTCTGCGCTTCGAACCGCAACAAGGTCCTTTCGGATTTCCTGCGCACCGGCAAATATGATCGCAACCGTGAGTTCTATAAGACGAATTCACCTTCGATGGATATCCTCGTATCCTCGAATCTCGAGAGATTGCTTTTCGAGATTTCGGGTCATAACGGCGCGAAGATCATGGAGTGGATGAACCAGCTCAATTCCTCCGGGCAATACACCGTTGATGCGTCAACCTTGCGCGTATTGCAGAGTGTCTTTGTCGGCGGTTTCTCGGATGAGGCAGGAATAATGAAGACCATACGCGAGGTCTATGACCGTTGTGATCACGTCGTTGATACACATACCGCAGTAGGTTTCAATGTTTACAGCCGCTATTACGCCCGCTCGGGTGATGAGAACAAGACCATCTTCGTCTCTACAGCGAGTCCTTTTAAGTTTGCGGATTCCGTCATGGACGCGTTGAATGGCAACGGATACAGCAGAGGGCGCTCATCCGAGGTAATTATTCGAGAGTTGTCCGAAGAGAGTTCACTTGATGTTCCCGCAGGACTTGTTAACCTTAGCGAGAAGCCTGTTCTGCATGACACGGTCATCAAGAAAGAAGAAATGAAGAATGCGGTCTCGCAGATTCTGAACGTATAAACGATCCGGGCTGCGATCATTCAACGTCCGAAAAAAACCCTCCGCTGCTTCCGGATATCCTTGATCCCGGAACGAGGCGGAGGGTTAATTTATGTCTGATTTGTGTCGACGACCTTGTCGAACCCTATCTTGTCGGAAAATAGGATTACCCCTTGATGATCATCTGGATGCCCTTGTTCAATTCGTTGAAGTCTTCCTTGAGAGAAACCAGATAAGCCTTACCCGAATCCGTGATCGCGTAGTACCGGCGCAGACGATTATCCTCGGAAATCTTCTTCTCAAATTCCTCGATATAGCCGAACTTCATCAGACGATAAATCGCGGGGTAGAGGGTAGCAACCTTATACAGGCCCTTGCTCCTGGACTCGAACGACTGAATCAACTGGTAAACATACATCGGACTCTCGGAAAGAAGATGCAGGATTAGCATCTCGACAGTGGCCTTCTTGTAATTCTCTCTCATCCCTTCAGGTGTTCCGCTTCTTGTCGTGTTCTCTAACATAGCTCTCACCTCACTTCATAAGTTATAAGAGGATACCGACATTTCCAACTTCATTTTATCAAAATTTAAACATTCGTCTACAATTTATAATGGTTGTTTTCAGCATGTTTACTGATATATATAAAAAAATATTCAATTTACGCGAAAAAATCGGAAAAAATTCGTAAAAATTGATATAAATCAAATAAAACATAAAGAATGACCCCGCGTTTCCGCAAGGTCATCAAAGCACAAGAGAGCAAAAAAGTGTTATTCGTGGATATCTTCCAATAATAGACCAGGGTTCCTCTCCAGAGCCCAGGAGATACCCCATTCAGACTCGAAAAGGATCACGGGGGCATTATCTTTGTCCAACACCAGAAGGGATGTCGATGTTATCGTGAGACGCTTGGGTTCCACGGGTTGCGAAGGATTCTCTGACGAGACCCAACGGGCATGCCGGTAATTCAAATTCGTACGCAGGATCTCGACGCCATATTCATTCTTGAGTCGATGTTCCAGCACTTCGAACTGAAGAACGCCGACCACACCCATAATGTACGTCTCAGTTCCGATATCCGGTTGTTTGTAGAGCTGAATCGCCCCCTCCTCCGACAACTGGTCGATACCCTTCAGAAATTGTTTGCGCTTCATCGAATCCATCGGCATGACCTTCGCGAAAAACTCCGGAGGGAAGACGGGTATGCCCTCAAAGCGGAAGGGCTGCGAGGCGGACGTCAATGTGTCTCCGATACGGAAGATTCCCGGATCAAATACGCCGATGATATCCCCCGCATAGGCATCCTCAACAATCGTGCGTTCCTGTGCCATAAACTGTTGCGGTTGTGCGAGCGTGATCTTCTTGTCCAAACGCACGTGCTTGACGGACATGTTCTTGTCGTACTTGCCGGAGCAGATTCGCATGAATGCTATGCGATCCCTGTGATTCGGATCCATGTTCGCCTGGATCTTGAACACAAAGCCGGAAAAATTCGCGTCGTCCGGCGCCAATATTCCTTTGTCTGTCTTGCGCGGTCCCGGAGCGGGTGCGAGGGAGAGGAAAGATTTCAGAAACGGTTCCACACCAAAGTTCGTAATCGCGGATCCGAAATATACCGGCGTGAGCTCGCCGCCGAGAACCTTCTCCCGGTCGAAAGGATCTCCGGCCATATCCAAAAGTTCAATGTCCGCCATCAACGTGTCGTAATGATGTACACCCAGCGTTGTCTTGAGCTCGTTGTCCGATGTGTTGCGCGTGCTGCTCTTCACGACGCTCGCGCCGTGATCCCCCGATGTCGAATCGAAAAGAGTGACCTGCCCGTCCGCGCGGCTGTAAACGCCCTTGAAATCGCCGTCCGTACCGATCGGCCAGTTCATCGGCGTCGACCTTATACCCAAGACCTTCTCGAGTTCATCGATCAGGTCGAAGGGATTCTTCGCGGCGCGGTCCATCTTATTAATAAAGGTGAAGATCGGAATTCCTCTCTTCCTACATACCGTGAAAAGCTTGATCGTCTGCGCCTCGACACCCTTGGCACCGTCGAGCAGCATGACCGCCGCGTCGGCGGCACAGAGCGTGCGATAGGTGTCTTCGGAGAAATCCTGATGTCCGGGTGTATCGAGGATATTGATGCAATATCCGTCATAGTTGAACTGCATGACCGAGGATGTGACAGAGATACCTCTCTGCTTCTCGATCTCCATCCAGTCGGAGGTGGCGTGGCGCGACGCTTTACGGGCCTTAACCGAACCCGCCATGTGAATGGCGCCTCCGTAAAGCAGAAGCTTCTCCGTCATCGTCGTCTTACCGGCGTCAGGGTGCGATATGATCGCAAATGTCCTTCGTATATCAATCTGTCTCTTCGTCTCGGCGTCCATATTATCACTTCCTGCCCTGTGGCTCTTCACTCTCCAAGGTAGTCGCCAAGCATAGAATGCGCTAGGAACGAGCCCCGAAATAAGCTATAATGATTGTAGTTATTAACAGCCGAATTATTATATCAGGCTTTCCGCTTACGTGGCAAGCTGGAGAGGTAGTATATGTCAGATATTGGAGATATACGGCTTGCGGTACTGATAGATGCGGATAATGTCTCATCAAGCTATATCAAGCTGATGATCGAAGAGCTCGCGCGCTACGGGAACCCAACCATTAAGCGAATCTACGGGGATTGGACAAGGCCGAATTTGGGCAGTTGGAAGTCGGTTCTTCTCGATTATGCCTTCCAGCCGATTCAGCAGTTCGGTTATACCAGCGGCAAGAATTCGACAGACAGCGCGCTGATTATCGACGCGATGGATATTCTCTACGCGGAGAAGGTCGAGGGCTTCTGTCTCGTGTCGAGTGACAGCGACTTTACGCGACTGGCGACGAGACTTCGCGAGGCGGGGAAGATCGTGTACGGGATCGGAGAGAAGAAGACACCGACGCCCTTTATTGCGGCATGTGACCGATTTATTTATCTGGAGATTCTCGGCGTGAGTAATTCTTTCGAGGAGCCTGCGAAAGAGTCCTCCGAAACCTCAGGGCGTTCGTCGACAAACGGGGACGCGAAGGTAACGAAGCCATCCGCACCGGAACGCAGTAACAAACGACTTGTTTCGAAGCTTGACCGAGAGACGGTCGGTCTGATCCGGTCCTCGATATCGGATCTGGCGGACGATCAGGGTTGGGCCTTTCTCGGTGCCGTCGGCAATCTGGTTCTCAAGAAGAGACCCTCGTTCGACTCTCGTAACTTCGGGTTTGCCAAGTTGTCTCAACTGATTCGATCGATCGACAGTATCGAATGTGAAGAGCGCATCAACGAGAAGAATCCGTTGGTAACCCTCATCTACATCCGTGACCGGGAGGACGAATGACGATGGCAAACAGATCCGGCGGAGTCCTTCTGCATATCTCTTCTTTACCGGGCCCCTTCGGAATCGGTTGTTTTGGAGAGGAGGCGGTGGAGTTTGCCGCCAGAATTCGCGGTGCGGGATTCTCGTTTTGGCAGGTTCTGCCCTTTTCCAAGCCAGGAAGCGGCGATTCACCCTACCAGAGTTTCTCCGCTTTTGCGGGGAATCCGTATTTTATCGATCCTCGCGAGTTGCTCGCTCTGGATCTGATCACACCTTCCGAACTGGAGAACGCGATCGATACCGGTCCGCAATATGCCGTGGATTTCCCGAAGCTCTACGCGAGTCGGGAGAACCTTCTGCGTCAGGCTTACAGCCGCATTTCGCCGGAGATTACCGAGGCTATCCGCGATTTTTTACGCTCGAATCCATGGCTTGATGATGTTGCGCTTTTCGAGACATTGAAGCTTCGCAATGATGGCATGCCTTGGTGGGAGTGGCCGCATGATGAGCGCCTGCATGAAGCGAATGCGATGGACGCGGTTCGGCGTGATTATCACGAGGACTATTTCTATTTCTGTTTCCTGCAATATGAATTCTATCGGGAATGGACGGAGCTCAAGACCAAGATCAATCAGAAGGGCATTGGCGTCATCGGAGATATTCCGATCTATGTCTCCGCGGACAGTTCGGATGTTTGGGCGAACAGCCGACTTTTCCAGGTACGTGCGGATCATACTTTCTCGCGCGTGGCGGGAGTTCCTCCGGATTATTTCTGCGAGGACGGTCAGTTGTGGGGCAATCCCTTGTACGACTGGGATGCGCACAAACGCGAAGGGTACACCTGGTGGCTGATGCGCCTTGGCTTGAACTTCAAGCTCTATGATAAGGTGCGTATCGATCATTTCCGTGGATTCTGCTCCTATTGGAGCGTCGATGCGGCCGAGACCACAGCCCGTAAGGGTATATGGGTCGAGGGCCCCGGCATGGATCTGTTCCGCAAGATCGCGTCGGTATTTCCCGATCCGCCGATCATCGCCGAGGACTTGGGCGATGTGGACGACGCAGTGCGCGATTTTCTGCAAGAGACCGGTTTTCCCGGCATGCGGGTCCTACAGTTCGGGTTTGATCCTTGCGGAGACAGCACGAATTTGCCGCACAATTATGAATACAACTGTGTCGCGTATACCGGCACGCACGACAACAATACCCTGTTGGGATGGCTGTGGGATTCCTCCGAGAGCGAGCGTGACTTTGCTCTTGCATATTGCGGAGTCGAAGGAGAAGACTGGGGCAGAGGGGGTCCGCAGAGCAAGGTCTGCAGGGCTTTGATTCGACAAGTTTGGCAATCGCACGCGATGCTGACGGTAGCGCCCATGCAGGATCTTTTGGGATACGGCGCGGATACACGCATGAATATTCCGGGCACACCGACGCAGAACTGGCGATATCGGATGACGTTCGAGAGTATGGCGGAGCTCGATACGGCATGGCTCAAGCGATTGAACCTTCTGTACCGCAGAGACGAACCTTTCGGGAGGCTTGCAGGCGATGAATGAGTATATTCTGGCGATAGATCAGGGGACGACTTCGTCCCGCTGCATGATTTTTGATGCGTCCGGCAATTCCGTCGCGATGGCCCAATATAGCTTCGCGCAACATTTTCCGGAACCCGGTTGGGTGGAACAGGACCCGATGGATATCCTGGGAACGGTTCTGCACGCGATGGGAGAAGCCTTCGAGAAGAGTAATTTGTCTGCGACGAATATCGCGGCGATCGGAATTACAAACCAGCGCGAGACGACCGTAATCTGGGATCGCGAATCGGGATTGCCAATCTATCCGGCGATCGTTTGGCAGTGCAGGCGGACGGCCCCGATGTGCGATGCGATTAAAGCGGAGGGTTACCAGAAGCTTATCTCGGAGCGAACAGGTCTGGTTGTCGACGCGTATTTTTCGGCGACAAAGATCAAATGGATTCTCGATCACGTTCCCGGAGCTCGCGAGATGGCATCGGACGGCAAGCTTCTTTTTGGCACGGTAGACACATGGCTGATCTGGAATCTTACGGGAGGGGCGTCGCACGCGACAGATTATTCGAACGCTTCGCGAACGATGCTGTTTGACATTGACAGACTGCAATGGGATGAAGAGCTCTGTCGACTTCTGGGCATCCCCTTTGAGATGTTGCCGGAAGCGAAGCCCTCATGCACGAATTTCGGCATGATTACCGCGGGCATTAAGGGAATCGAGAAGCTCTCCGGCATTCCGATCAGCGCTGCGGCGGGGGATCAGGCGGCGGCACTTTTCGGGCAGATGTGCTTTGATGTGGGCGATACGAAGAATACCTACGGGACCGGTTGTTTTACGTTGATGAACACGGGATCGAGAAGAATACGTTCGGAGAGCGGCCTGTTGTCCTCCGCGGCCTGGTCGATCAACGGTGTGACGACCTATGCTCTTGAGGGCAGTGTGTTCAATGCCGGTTCGACGATATCCTGGCTGAAGGATGAGCTGAAGATGATCGCGACGCATCGCGAGTGTGACGAGTTGGCTGAGCTTGTCGACGACAACAACGGCGTATATCTGGTGCCGGCGTTTACGGGACTGGGTGCGCCGTACTGGGATATGTATGCGCGCGCACTGATTATCGGACTGACGCGAGGGACCGGACGCGAGCATATCGCGCGAGCGGCGCTCGAGAGTATCGCGTATCAGGTGCGGGATCTTGTTGAGTTAATGAAGGATGATTCCGGCCATTCGATCGCGGAACTTAAGGTCGACGGCGGTTCGACGGTAAGTGAATTCCTGATGCAGTTCCAATCGGACATTCTAGGGATTCCCGTCAACCGTTCGCTGGTTACCGAGGCGACCAGTTGCGGAATTGCGAATCTTGCCGGAATGACTTGCGGTCTGTTCACATCGACGGAACAACTTCGTAAGAATCGTGTTGTCGCCAAGCTGTATGAGCCATCAATGGAGGATGTCCGCCGCGAACGATATTATGCGGACTGGAAACGCGCCGTGATTCGCGCGGGCAAATGGTCCTCCTCTGATTAACAACAAATCTGTGCATATAAGGCGGTATAGCGAATGTCCTTTGTGACGATTCTCGAACTTCTTGTCAAAATGGCATTCATGATTTCGCTTGGGTATTTTCTCCGGCGACGCAATATCATTACCGAAGAGGTCCAGACCGGTCTATCCGATATTCTTCTGATCGCGGTATTGCCGCTGAGCGTGCTGTCTTCGTCGGCACATGCGTTCGACGAGGGGACCTTTAGCTCGCTGCTGTTTGTCGGAGCGGCGTCGTTTTGTTTCTATGGCATCGGACTACTTGTCATGCGGTTTATCTCTAAGCGGTTGCCGATCGAGTCACGTGAACAGAGAGTATTCGCAACGATGACGGTTTTCGCGAATACCGGTTTTGTCGGCATTCCGATTATGACGGAACTGTACGGGAAACCCGGACTCCTGATGGCCGTCGTCTATAACATGATGTACAACCTGTTCATGTACACCTTCGGACTCGGGATATTAAGCGGCAGAAGGAAGGTCGACGTTCGGCGTATTCTCCTGAATCCCGTGACCATCGCGTCCGTCGTCGCACTCGGTATCTTTGTCTCCCCCTTTCGGATTCCGCAGATCCTCATGCAGCCGGTGGAAGCAGTGGGGGGGATGAGCGTTCCGTTATCCATGATCATTATGGGAACCAGTCTGGTGCGTGTGTCTTTTCGCGATCTGATTCGTGACGGATATGCCTTCCTCGCTTCGATGATTCGATTGATGGTATTCCCGCTGATTATGCTCGGAGTTATGCTTCTGATCCGACCGGACCCGATAACGGCCTCTGTCGTCGTGCTGATGACAGGGCTCCCCTGCGGGACGATGAATGTCATATTCGCCGAGAAATTCGATTGTGCTCCTGCTTTCGCTTCAAGAGCAGTGATGCAGAGTACCGTGCTGATGGCGCTGACGATTGTTTTCTGGAGCTTTGTCAATTCGACTCTTCTGACGTAACAACCGGAGATTTCCCGGAATTCTCTATAGGAACATAAACATCGCAACCGACGACATCATCCCGATCATAGACGAGGGTGGTCTTTGCGTCATATTTTCGCAAGACCCAAACGATCCAGAGATCACCGCCGGAGCCTGATATCATGATCAATGTCAGAAGGAACAGCTCCCAGTTCGGAATAAAAAGAGAGAGCACAGCGACGGGGAGACAGATTACCCAGAGTGGGGCGAGGCAGCTTCTTCGGTAGGCTTGCAACGTGAGAATTTCTTCGCAGTGACAGAACGGCGTGAGCTGTTTAACTCCAAATATGATGCTTTTGCGTCCGCCCTCACAGGCCGGCAGGAAGAATGCTGCGTGCACAAGTTCATGAAGAATAACGAATACAGCCAAGAAGAGAAAAAGGGCGATAAAGCTCGCGAACCATAGATTGGGAAACGGATTCGATACCTGTAGTGTCATTGATTCCGGCAACCAGACTCGAAATCCGATAAATATCAGTACATAGGGAATCATGAACGGAAGAGGATGTACGAGAGCGTAGAGGTTTGCTTTGACAAACGACGTAGTGTGCTCTGTCTTCGTATATTTATCTGCTTCGAGATTCTTCTTATACATGCGACACCTCCTCATTTCTGTTGAGTATAACAGAATCCGAAAAAATTGAAAAATGTTTGCCGAAGTACCTTGACAGACATAGTAACTCGGAATAGAATCTACTTTGACAGAGATAATATCTCGAATCTGTGTTCAGGAGGTACAGCTTATGTCTATTACATCGGATTTACTGCGCGGCCATACGGATACCATTATCCTGGCTCATCTGAAAATGAAAGACAGTTACGGATATGAGATCAATAAAGCAATACAGGAGAAGACGGACAATCGCTACGAGTTGAAGGAAGCCACTTTATATTCGGCTTTCCGCCGGCTGGAGGAAGCGACAATGATCACATCCTATTGGGGGGACGAAACTACGGGAGCCCGTCGAAGATATTACTCGATCACGGATCTCGGACGAATGGTGTTGCGCAAGAACAAAGTTGATTGGGAAGAAACCAAGGGAATCATTGACCAGTTATTGAAGGAGGAATCTGTATGAACGAACGGATTAAGGCATATGTCGACAGCATCTTCACAGGAGCACCGTCGACCAAGAAGATCCTGGACCTTAAAGAAGAAATGTTATCCAATATGAACAGCCGCTATGATGATTTACTGAAAGACGGTTTCACCCCGGACGACGCGTACCACACGGTCGTTGTCGGCGTCGGAGATATCTCGGAGCTTTTACGTCAGATCCAGAATGAGACGGCCTTCAATGCGCAGTTCTCGCAGAAGGATCGTCAGAAGAACGCGATCTTTGTATCTGTTGCCGTAATGCTGTTTGTGCTCGCACCGGTTACACTTATCGCCGTGGATGCCTTTGCCTACAATTCTGTTCTGGGTGTTGTCGCCATGCTGACCCTCGTGGCCCTTGGCGTCGGTATGCTGGTCTATAATGCCTTATCTAAGCCGAAATACGTTAAGGAAGACGAGACAATTGTCGAGGAGTTCAAGGAGTGGAAGAGCAAGAATTCAGAGACGAAGAGACTACGCGGTGCGATCTCGAGCGTACTGTGGACCTTGATTGTCATCATCTACTTCGCAGTTAGCTTCCTACTGGGCGCATGGCCGATATCTTGGATTATCTTCATCATCGGCGCGTGCATCGAGGCAGTGATCGGCCTGATTTTCACGATCAAAGGAGAGTAATATGAAGGCGCTTAAGATCGTACAACTCATTCTCTATCTTGTTCTTATTGTTTTTCTGGTCGGCATTATCATTGTTTTCGTGAATGGGAAGATGAATTTCAATCAGATCTTCCATATTGAACCTGCGGTTCAAATCAGCGAAACAACAGAGAA
>JACCEE010240573.1_pt1 | contig 13696 bp, 19 predicted proteins | sample 7449931 | NCBI WGS metagenome assembly JACCEE01 (sample SAMN15323457, study PRJNA562643) | freshwater metagenome | isolation source: river surface water | place: USA:Blue River Watershed | collected 2017-08-19 | reverse complement strand
TAGTTACTATAATCAAGTTCTTAAGGGAGTAATCATTTATACAAGTAACATCATCAATGTTGACTAATTTTAACGATTAACTTTGAAATTACTTTATGATTGCGCAGTTTTAAGTGAATCATTATCGTAACCTGTTAACCATTGAATGATTTCATCTACTTCTTCTTTTGTACGACCTTTATTTTCAGCTTTTTTGATATAGAGTGGATAAACACTCGCAAAACTTAATTTATAAATACGATGATTGTTCATAGGTTACTCCTTTATTATGAAACAGTTCTCTGTTAATCGAATTCTATCATCGATTGATTTGCTTAAACAATGCATATGCTTATGATTAAAAATTAATCTATATGAATAATGTTACTTGAATACTCAATTTCTCCTGATAAGACTTTGTCGTAGTACATGTTCTTATCATGAATATAGTTAATACTTTGATCAATCTCAAGCTTCATATCCAATAAATCAGATAATTTAGAATCTAACATTGCCTTTCTTTGTAAGATTGTACTTTGTCCTTTTTTGGCAAGTTCCATATATTCATGTAGTTCTTTAATGCTTAATCCACATTTTCTTAAACATTGTAGTCCATTAATCCAAGCCACATCTCGATCATCAAATAATCGATAATTGTTTTTATCTCGTTTAACATTTGGGACTAAACCAAGGTTACAATAATACCTTAATGTTTCATAATTCAAATTTGTTTTATCACATACTTCTTTCATGTTATACATAATAATCTCCTTTTGCTTGACCTGTAGTAACTACAGGCTAGTATAGTAATAGTATAAATGAAAAGGAGTACAAGATGGAATATACAACATTAAATAATGGAGTTAAGATGCCAATATTGGGATTTGGGGTATTTCAGATTCCAAAGGAAGATACTGAAAGAATTGTATTAGATGCGATTGAAGTGGGTTATCGTTTATTCGATACAGCACAAGGGTATGGAAATGAAAGAGGACTAGGGTCTGCGATTATAAAATCGGGTATTCCTCGTGAAGAATTTTTTATCACAACTAAAATTTGGATTTCTGAATCGGGTTATGAAAAAGCAAAAGGTTCAATATTAAAATCACTTGAACGTTTACAAATGGATTATGTTGATTTATTGCTTATTCATCAACCTTTTGGGGATGTTTATGGAACCTATCGTGCAATGGAAGAACTGTATAAAGAAGGTAAACTAAAGGCGATTGGTGTTTCTAATTTTTATCCGGATCGTTTAATTGATTTAATCAAATTCAATGAGATTGTGCCAATGGTTAATCAAGTAGAAACACATCCATATAACCAACAAATCAAGGCTAACGAAATTATGAAGAAGTATGGTGTACAAATACAAGCTTGGGCACCCTTTGCGGAAGGTAAGAATAATCTCTTTAACGATGAAACATTGGTAAATATAGGAAAGAAACACAATAAAACTTCAGCTCAAGTTACACTACGTTATTTAATTCAAAGAGGTGTATCTGTTTTACCAAAAACCGTTAATAAAGAACGAATGAAACAGAACTTTGATGTGTTTGATTTTGTGTTAAATGAAGATGAAATGAATCAGATTCTTCAACTGGATCAAGCAAAGAGTTTGTTCTTTTCTCATCAAGATCCTGAAACTGTTGAACGACTCACATCTCTTGTTCGCAAATTTGAAGATTAATCGCTTATTCGCTCTTTATATCGTTATAATGATAGTAATGTGAGGTTACTATGAAAATTCTTATTAGTGGATTCGATCCTTTTGGTGGAGAAAAAATTAATCCTTCAATAGAAGCGGTAAAACGATTACCAGATACCATCAATGAGGTTGAGATTATAAAATTAGAGATACCAACAGTTATTGGTAAATCGATTGATGTTTTAACTCAAGCGATACATAAGCATAAACCTGAGGTTGTGCTATGTGTTGGTCAAGCTGGTGGTCGAAGTGATATGACCATTGAGCGTGTAGCGATAAATGTTAATGATTGTCGGATTAAAGATAATGAAGGGAATCAACCGATTGATGAACCGATTGTATTCGATGGACCGGATGCTTATTTATTAACATTACCGATCAAGGCAATTGTATCTAATCTTTACTCACATGGTATTCCAGCATCGGTATCCAATACAGCAGGTACATTCATTTGTAATCATGTGGCGTATGGAATGGCGCATCTTGCGAAAACCGAATATCCTTCAATGAGAACAGGATTTATTCATATTCCTTTCTTACCTGAACAAGTCATAAATAAGTCAAACATGCCATCGATGTCGTTGGAAATCATAATTTCTGCACTTGAAGTTGCGATACAAACCATTATAGAAGTGAAAGAGGATATTAAATTAGAAGGCGGAGAAATCTGTTAATCAAAGTGGATAACTATCCACTTTTTAAATCTTTGGTATAATTGAGAAAGAATGAGTTAGAAAGGATTCAAAATGCAAGAACAAGCACATTGCCATCATTGTACAGATCATGATGATTATTGTATCTCTTTAGTCCCTATTTTTAATCATTTAGAAGAAGAACAGATGGATGAAGTTATGGCATTAATTCACTCTAGGTCATATAAAAAGGGTGAGGATATTTATCAAACCGGAAATGCATCGGATGCTTTATACATTGTTCGAAGGGGTAGAGTGAAGATCTATCGTATATCAGAATCAGGTAAAGAACAAATTCTTCGAATCTTGAATCCGGGTGATTTTACGGGTGAACTTGCATTATTTAATGAGTCCGTACATGATGCCTTTGCGAGTGCTTTAGTTGATACGGATATATGCATGATAAAACGAAATGATTTACAGAATTTATTATTAAAATATCCAAATATCTCAATGAAAATATTATCTGAATTATCCCATCGTTTAGCTCAATCCGAAACTCAAACAACTCGTGCTACTGAAAGAGTTGAACTACGAATTGCATTGTTTCTAGTGGAATCGATTGATCATAATAGTAAATCGGATGTTATTACGCTTCCGATGAGTAAAAAGGATCTAGCTTCCTATCTAGGCACAACACCAGAAACGATTAGTCGTAAATTGCTTGAGTTTGAAGATGCAGGACTGATTAAACAGTTAAGTAATAAATCGATTAAAATAATCGATGTGGATGGTTTGTTGTTAATATAATTATAAAATCTTGATGTACATCAAGGTTTTTTATTGTTTATTGGACTAAAATACAAGTATAGAAGAGATACTTCTATGGAAAGAAGGGTAATTATGTCAAATCAAACACAATTTAAAGAAGTCGCAAAAAGAGTACTTCCAACATTGATCCAATATGTACCAGTTGTCGATCGAGTTCATGGAGATCATCATCCAGAATTTCATGAAGTACGTCGCTTATTTAATTTACTATCCAAGAAAGTAAAGGAATCTGAAATAGCCGATTTAAACTTTGAGTTTAATCAATTACGTAAGACAACCAATAATTATGAAGTTCCAGGCGATGTTTGTGAAACGTTTGAAGCAGTTTATAACATGTTGAAAGAGCTAGATGATGCATATACAGCTTAATTTCAACAGAAATTAGGAGGAGTTATGCAAAAAATAGTACTAAAAAATAAGAACTTAATAACCTTGTTGAGTGGCTTATTAATAACATTTGGATTCATCAGTCATTTTGGATTTAAGAATGAATTTATATTCGAAATACTTCTAATCATCGCATCCATTCTTGGAGTACTGCCCATTGCGATTCAAGCGTACCAATCCTTAAAAGTAAAGGTAGTCAGTATTGATGTACTTGTGACTATTGCAGTTCTTGGGGCTTTCCTTATTCAAGAATATGAAGAGTCCGCAATCGTTACATTCCTATTCTTATTCGGTGCATATCTCGAACATCGGACATTAAATAAAACACGATCCGCAATTAAAGAGTTAATCAGTCTTGCTCCAGAAACGGCACTAAAATTAATGGATCATGGTGAATTCGAAGAAGTAGGGATTGAAGAGGTAGAAGTTGATGATGTGTTGCTAGTTAAAACAGGATCAAAAGTACCTGTTGATGGAAATGTTATGAGTGGTGAAGGCTATATTAACCAAGCAAGTATTACAGGGGAATCATTCCCTGTGCATAAATCATTAAACTCATTTGTCTATGCAGGCACTATCCTTGAAAATGGAACCTTACAAATCAAAGCAGATCGAGTGGGTGAAGACACAACATTCGGTAAGATTATTGAATTAGTTGAAGAAGCGCAAGATTCAAAATCGGATGCGGAACGATTCATTGATCGATTCTCACGATATTACACACCGGTTGTATTGTTACTATCTATACTTGTGTGGCTAATCACAAAGAATATTGAACTAGCAATTACCATTCTTGTATTGGGATGTCCCGGTGCACTTGTGATAGGTGTCCCAGTGTCACATGTGGCTGGGATAGGAAATGGCGCAAGTCATGGAGTATTGTTTAAGGGGAGTGAAGTTATTCAAGATTTCAGTCGTGTGGATACCATTGTCTTTGATAAAACAGGGACACTTACCATTGGAAATCCAGAAGTATCAGAAGTAAAATCATATACCTCTGATTTGGAATATGTTCTAAGTTTAATACTCAGTGTCGAAAAAGAATCAGATCATCCACTCGCGAAAGCGGTTGTAACGTATGTTGGACATCGCAAAAGTTATCCGGTTGATAAGACAGATGTTGTAAAGGGTGGAGGAATTCGTGCACTTGTCAATAATGATTGGATAGCGATTGGTAATCTATCCTTAATGAAACAAGAAAATGTGAACTTAACTTCCGGTATGTTAGAAGATATTCATGAATTTGAGAAGAAAGGTAATACTTTAGTACTTGTTTCAATGAACCATGAACTTCAAATCATGCTTGGCATAAAAGATCAGATTCGACCTAATGTCGTTAATGATTTAAACCGCTTGAAAAAAATGGGAGTTAAGAATCTAATTCTACTATCGGGAGATAATCAAACAACGGTTGAACTCGTTGCGAATGAGTTAAGTCTTACTGAAGCTCATGGTAATATGTTGCCAGAGGATAAAGCGCATTTCATTGAACAACTCAAAAATAAAGGAGAGATTGTTGCCTTTGTAGGAGATGGTGTAAATGATAGTCCATCGATCGCATTAGCCCATATTGGTATAGCAATGGGAAGTGGAACGGATGTCGCGATTGAAACATCGAATGTCGTCTTAATGAATTCTGATTTTAGTCGTTTGGTTCATGCCTTAGGTTTAACGAAAGCCACGACATCTAACATGATTCAGAATATTGTGATCGCATTAGGTGTTGTACTATTCTTACTCTTTAATGTATTCTTTAGTGAATGGATGAATATGTCGATTGGCATGCTTGTTCATGAAGCGAGTATCTTAGTTGTAATATTGAATGGTATGAGATTATTGAAATATAAACTTAAATAAAGGAGAAAATATGCAAAAAGCGGTTATACAACTTGATACACTTACTTGTCCATCTTGTGCACTTAAAATTGAAGGTGCAGTTAAATCGTTAGATGGAATAAATAAGGATAGTGTGAGTGTATTATTCAACTCAAGTAAAGTAAAAGTAGAGTTTGATGAATCTAAAGTAAATGTAGATTTGATCAATCAAGCTATTACTAAGCTTGGTTATGATGTATTAAAGTCAAATGTAAAGTAACCGCTTCGGCGGTTTTTTTGTGCATATGATTGGTAAAATAAACTACCTTATTTTATAATATCGACATTCGATAACGAAAGGCGATATTATGAATACACCACTTAAACGTAAATTATTTAATGCATTCATGAGTATTCATATTTTACATCATGCACAAGAAGAACCAATTTATGGATCTTGGATGATGGAAGAATTAAAGAGACATGGATATGATATTTCGTATGGAACACTCTATCCACTTCTTCATAGTTTAGAAAAGGATGGATTACTTATAAGTGAAGAAATTGTCTATGAGGGTAAAAGACGAATCCTATATCGTTCAACGCCACTAGGCGATGATACGCTAATAGAGCTAAAACATTATGTTAAAGAACTTACACGAGAAACATAAAGGAGATATAAATGGAAAATGTAAAATTAGAAATATTCAAAGTATTTGCTAAGTTAGGTATATTCGCCTTTGGGGGTCCAGCAGCGCATGTCGCAATGATGGAAGATGAGATTGTGACGAAGCGTAAATGGATGAGTAAAGAGCGATTTATTGATATGTATGGATTTACCAGTCTAATTCCTGGACCCAACTCAACCGAAATGGCAATCCTGATGGGTTATCATAGAGGAGGAATGATTGGTTTAATTATTGCGGGTGTTAGTTTTATTTTGCCTGCTGTATTGATTGTGTTAGCATTTGCTTATATCTATGTTAATTATGGAAGTGTACCACTCGTTGCGGGATTGTTTGATGGAGTTAAACCTATTATTTTGGCGATTGTAATACAAGCGCTTTATCGATTATCTAAAACAGTACTATCTTCTTTAGAAAAAGGAATGATTTTTGTCGCAGTATTAGCGTTATCGTTCTTTGGAATAAGTGAAATACCACTCATACTTATTGGTTCTGCTATCTATCTATTAATCAAGAAAATTCCTAAGGGTAAGGTGTTTGTTGTGGAACCGATGTCTTGGATACTAGTATTCCTAGTATTCTTAAAAATAGGATCTGTATTATATGGCAGTGGTTATGTTTTACTTTCGTTTTTAGAAACAGAATTTGTTCTAAAATATGGCGCAATCACATCACAAACACTTTTAGATGCGGTAGTGGTAGGTCAATTTACACCGGGTCCAGTTTTCACAACCGCAACCTTTATCGGCTATGTCATTGCAGGGTTACCAGGCGCGATTGCCGCAACGGTGGGTATCTTCTTACCTTCCTTCTTATTGGTAGGTTTGGTATTCCCTTGGTTTGAGAAACTGAGAAAGAATCCAATACTTTCGATCGTTTTAGATGGTGTTAATATCGCATCGATTGCGCTTATGGCTGCAGTCACAATCAAACTCGGTTTATCCACAATTATTGATTGGCAAAGTGCGATCATCTTCATAGTCAGTGCAATCGTCTTAATTAAAACAAAAGTGAATTCTACTTGGTTGATACTTGTGGGAGCACTCATTGGAATTATTTTATAAGCATGGAACTACTTCTTGAGAACACTGAATTAGAGTTAATCTATAGACCGAATTTTGGGGCATGGACCTATCACTTGAGACTACCCAATACGAAAAACTTAGATAGCCGTTGGGGATTCTTGAAAGTATCAGGAACCATTGATGGATATCCGATACAGAATATTAATTTAGCTCCTCGTAAAAATGAGGATAAGTTAATATCCATTAATAAGAAAATACGTAATGCGATTGGCAAATCAGGTGGCGATAAAGTAATCGTTACTCTATACTTACACATATAAAAACACTTCTTTTTAGGAAGTGTTTTACTTTGGTTTAACTTCTAACCATAACTCATTACGTTTTAAAAAACCAGGAATAAAGGGTGGGTTATATCGTGCTAATTGTAGTTGACCAATTATTTCTAAGTTATTCTTATAAATCCAATCTCTTAAACTTTGTTCATATTTAGTAATAGAATCTAACTTTGGTGTATTGGTAAACTTAATCACCGCAATCATTCGTTCAGGAATATAGATTTTCTTTAAATCAGAACGAACAGGACTAGGAACATCTTTATAATCCATTTGGGGAGGCATCACGAATGAAGTCGTTTCTACACCATGTTCACTGAAAGAATCACAACTGGTGCAGTCATCGCAATCTTCTGACGTTTATCATTATCCCCTTGGATAAAATCAAAGGCGAGTTGAAATCCTTGGTATCCTCTGATATCAGTATCTTTAGCCTCGATTAGAGTATAGGCTTGGTAATTTCTAAGCTCAAACATTTGATCATGTTGGAGGAGTGTATATTTCGGTTCTTGTATCATAGTTTCATTATAGTCTTTAAGTTTAGAATATCACTCTAAATGACCTAGTCTTTTAAGATTATATTCATTAGTTTAGTCATAAGAAATGATGAGAATCTTGGGAACAATGCACTTATTACATAGAATATTTTAGAATCGATTCCAATTGGAATTCGTTTACGATTATGTTTTATTCCATACACTATTTTTTGAGCAACTTTCTCAGGTGTTGTGAGCTTAATGATCTTACGTAATGCAATCATTCTTTGACTCATTTTAACACCAGAGTTTTCCATAATATTCGTTCCAACTCCACCTGGGTAAACAACCATAACCCGTATAGATGTTTTTGATAATTCTGCCATTAATCCTTCTGTTAGTAACTTTACAGCAGCTTTAGATGCACCATAAATCGTTTGTCCTGAAACAGGGACAAACGCACCCATACTCGATACATTTACGATGATTGATTCTTTATTTGATTTTAAGATAGGAATAAACGATTTAACTAGATTAAGTGTTCCAAATACATTCACATCAAAAATACGTTTAATCTGATCATGTGTTAAATCTTCGACATTGATAAAAGGATGAATTATTCCTGCGTTATTAATGATTCCATCAATGGATTGTTTCTGTGTAATTGTTTGGACAAATTTATCCACAGAATCTTTATCACAGATATCCAATTGATAGGTGGATAATTGATTTGATTTCATATCAACAACTAAACTAGATAGAGCATTTTTATTAATATCAATGGCTACTACACTCGCATCATTGCTTAAAAGGGTTCTTACGATTTCCCGACCGATACCACTTCCACCACCTGTTACGACAAACGTTTTTTTACTTACCTGCATAAATCTCCTTTTTGTCATAATCTCATGAGTAGAAATAATATTCAAGATTTCTATTTAATGAATGAATTTTTGATTGAAAGATTCTTATCAATAAAGGTATTACTTATCTTTATTTTGAAAAAATAACTCAAAGTTTAACCTCAAAGATATTTTCATCATGGTAAAATTAATCTCGAGGTACAAATAAATGAATGTTAAAGCAATTATTTTAGATATTGATGGGACTTTGTTTAACAGTCAAAAAACTATTTCAGAAAGAACAAAAAAAGCACTCTTAGATGCACAAAGTCGCGGAGTTAAATTAATTCTTGCGTCAGGAAGACCCATCACGAGTATGGAACCTGTAATGCATGAACTTGAAATGGATAAGCATCATGGACTACTTGTTGCCTTTAATGGGGCAAGCGTAATGGATTGTGAGACACGTGAGATTGTTTATAATAAAGCGATGTCAAAAGAAGAAGCTAAGTCTGTACTAAATCACTTAAAGAACTTTGATTTAATTCCGATGATTGCGCATGAAGGTGTTATGTATGTTAATGATGTGTTCAAAGGTATGCTCAGTTTTAGAGGCCAACAAATTAACATCATTGAATATGAATCAAGAGGTGGAAGATATACACTTTGTGAGAAGAAAGACTTAGCAGAATTTGTGGACTTCCCATTAAATAAGATCTTAATCGCAGGGGATCCTGAGTATTTAAAAGAAAATCATAAGAAGGTAAGTGAACCATTTGAAGGTAAACTTAGTTCGATGTTTACAGCAGCTTTCTACTATGAATTTACGGCTCAGAATGTGGATAAAGCAAATGCACTTCATGAAGTTCTTGTGCCAATGGGAATTCAACCAGAAGATACCATTTCATTTGGAGATGGACAAAATGATTTATCAATTATCAAGTTTGCAGGCTTAGGTGTTGCGATGGGTAATGCAGTTGAAGAGTTGAAGAATGCCGCAAATGAAGTCACATTAAGCAATGATGAAGATGGAATTGCGGTGGTTGTTGAGAGATACCTTAAATAGTATAATGTGAGTATGAACATCCTATCTCAAATGCATAAATTAAATCATTTAACGAGCAATGAAAAAACCATGGTTCAATTCATCTTATCGGATCCACAAAGTTTCCTTGAATTAAAACCAAATGAAATTGCTTCTAATGCCTATGTTTCAATTTCTACGCTGTATCGATTAATCGATAAATTAGAATTGAATGGAATAAATGCATTAAAGATTGAGATCGTAAAAGCACTTCAAGAAACACACCAATCAATCTATAATATTGATTTCAACTTTCCTATATTAGAAAGTGATACCAATCATCAATTAATTAGTCAATTGAAAAAATTATACTCGAAATCGATCGATGAAACTTCTATCCTTTTCGATGCGGATGAGTTGATTGAAATCACCCAAAGAATTATGAAAGCTCGTAATATCGATATTTATACATCTTCTTCCAATATTTACTTTGCCCAGAACTTCCAATTTCAAATGCAAGAAATCGGTTATCGTGTCAATGTTCCAGTAGAGAACTACATACAACGACTCAGTGCTGCAAATAGTAATGAAAGTGATTTCCCAATCATAATGTCATATGGCGGTAGAGGTATATCAACTCAACAAGTTGTGGATATATTAAACAAGAAAAATATTGAATACTTATTAATCTGTTCAACTGAAATGGGTGATACATTTACTGGCGCACGTTATAAAATATTAATTCCAGCGCTTGAAGATCATTATAATAAAATATCTTCATTCTCAAGCAGACTATCATTACTTTATGTTTTTGATGTATTGTATACAATTCTCTTCCATCAAAAATATGATGAGAACTTGAATTTTAAGTTAGAGAATTTCAAAAGTATCAATCCAAATTTAAAATAAACACTCAATAAAACTGCACCCAAGAAACAGAAAGGGTGCAGTTTTAATTCGAATATTTTTTATTTGTTTAGTAATCTTAGGAATGTTTCTGTATTCATTAACTGCATATTGGCTAGATGTAGATAAGTTTGAGCTTGAGTCGTGAGTAAATCGGAATCCATTTTATCAAAATCACTATTCATTTTTCTTACATTTGCTTCTGTTTGCATTGCTAAGTTCAATATGTCTTTTGCTTCTAGCATCTTCTCTTCCATTGTAACTTTATCGTTTTTTTCATACGCATTCATCGCTTCAAAACAAGAAGAAATAACGGATCCTGATTCTGCAATTAATCTCATATTTAAATTTGTTTCCATAATTATACCTTCTTTCTATACCTTGATTTTAGTTGATATTACGGCTAAGTAAATGATATTGGAGCTAATTGAAAATAGATTTTGAAATGAATTAAATATAATTATTGATTTGATAAAATTATATCAATTAATCTTTTTATCACTTAATCATATAGAAGAATAAGTTTCTTAGCTTCTGAGCGTTTAAATATTACGAAATATATGTTTATGTTAGAATGATGTACAATAAAAGGGGAACCATATGGATAAGAAAAGAATACTAATTTACATTATTTTGTTAGCATTAACATTCGCAATCGCAACTCAAGGATTTACAAACATTGGACTCGATGGATTACTCATTCCACTACTCTTTACCTTTGCGTATTTCACCGCTATTTTTATTGTCGCTACGAAAATTAAAAACAACTCAATCGTTGATATCGGCTGGGGGTTTGGCTTTGTGGTAGGTAGTTGGTTAACATTACTGGTCACAGAAAATCCTACGATTCTATCCTATGTAATTGTTGCATTTATAACAATTTGGGGACTACGATTATCCATTCGTCTATTAAAACGTAATTGGGGAAAACCAGAAGATTTCAGATACGCTGATTGGCGAAAAGAATGGGGGAAAGATGTAGTTATCATCGCATTCTTTAGAGTCTTCATGATTCAAGGTATTATTAACTTTATTGTTGGGGCCGCAAGTTATACAGTAATTAAGTACAATCAATTTGTATTAGGTTCTACTGAACAATACTTTGTTTATCTAGCATTGTTTATTGCGATAGTTGGTTTGTTCTTCGAAGTGGTTGGGGATGAACAATTAAGAAGACACATCAATAAAAGAACCAAATCCCTCTTAACAACAGGATTATGGTCCATAACACGTCATCCAAACTATTTTGGTGAAATATTGATTTGGGTAGGATTGTATTTAACAGGTATTACACTTGTTTATACTCAATCCGTTAACCTATTGTATTATGCATTGCTCATCGTATCACCACTTGTGATGAGTACCGTACTGATTAAGATTTCTACACCACTTCTAGAAAAGAACATGGAGAAATACGCTGGTTGGAAAGAATATACACAACGTGTTCCAATGATCTTCCCTTGGGGTAAAAAAGCTTAGTTATTGTCGATTAATCGTTCGATTTCATGAACCATCATAGGATTCAATTCTGTGATGGTTTTTATATACTCTAATATACTTCTTGATGATTCAATGATGTTGGAATAACCTAAAATGGATGATTCTAAGAGGGGTACTAATTCAGGGTGATTAAACTCAACTCTTCGATCATAAGAAAATTTATCTGTATCCATTTCGTTTCGATTCATTGCGAGAATACGATCAATCGCATGTACTTGAATTAAACGAAAAGCAGATAAATGTTCACCTCTTCGATATCGACATAATCCTACATAGAGGTTCGTTAGTATTTCATTGATTGCATAATCTGTAGTTTGATTTAGAATTGGATACTTCACAATAGGAGAACTTGATAAAGGATAACCATCCTTTTTAAAGATAAAGTTACCCTTAGAAAATGGAATATCGTGTAACTGATCTATTTCAAATACTGCATACTCAGCGTAGATTCCATCTTCCCACATGATTTTATGCCCATCTTTTGTGTTTCTAAAAGTATAAGCTAGAGGTGCACATTCTTCTAACCAATCAAGATGGTATAGATATTTATCTTGTTTATCTTTTTCAACGATTACAAAAAAGTCTAAATCCGAATAATCATCCATTCGTTCTAAGTCAGCACAAGAACCCAATGCAAGTAAAGCGATACAATCTTCTCTATTTTGTAAGACATTTCCAAGTTGATTCAAACGATTGATTAGTTTCAAGTTCATAATTTGCTCCTCTTATTAAGCATAAACCAGTTTCTTTATGAGTTAAAGTGGACCATTGATAAACCTAATGCACAAGCCTATAATTTGCTTGAAGGAGGATTCACTCATGTTTGACATTGTGGATTTTCTGGAGCCAATTATACAAGGAAATTGGAAGTATCTTGGTGGACTAGTACTTGGAATCTTACTTTTATTGATAATACGAGTTGTTCGTCTTTTGTGGGTTGAAAGACAAACAAAAAAAGACGATGAGTTTATCGAATCACATCAAAGTACTCCAATAAAATCACTTCAGAAAAGGGTATGGATTATATTTTTATCGATTGTGATATTGATTATAATTGTATTACCTTTATCGATGTGGATAACAGTTGAAATATTAAAAAGTGTAGATTCAATTGAGCCTGGTATTGCATTTTTGTTTATCTTCATTTTATTTATACTTATCTTAGTATTATCATCCATTCAAGCAATTAGATTAAGACGATTAAGACGTAGAATTAAGAAGTTAAGTGTTTAAGGTTTGATATATACATAACCTTCATGTTGCTTAATCATCAGTTCCTTAACACCAGTTGGTACGATGTGGACATGTTGGATTAATAAACTTGGATCTATCTTATTCGATCTTAGTGAATTATTGCATAGACAAAAAATTACGCCTTTGTTAATTAGATTTTGTACATTCGTATGTTCAACTTCATTAATATCATTTAATACAAATAGCTTTACTGCTTCTGAATTCGCAAGAACTTCAATTGTAATTGGTTCTTGATCCATTGATTGAATTAGATTGTTTAAATTTGCGAGCAAGAGTTTAAATTTACTATTCTCATCAAT
>JACCEE010268309.1_pt1 | contig 13705 bp, 10 predicted proteins | sample 7449931 | NCBI WGS metagenome assembly JACCEE01 (sample SAMN15323457, study PRJNA562643) | freshwater metagenome | isolation source: river surface water | place: USA:Blue River Watershed | collected 2017-08-19 | reverse complement strand
GGGCCAAACGACAGTACATATCCACCAAATCAACCGATGGCATGTAGCAATTGTGCTTTTTCAGCAGGTATTCCGAAGGATAAGTGATAAATTTTCGGTAACCCGAACGAATCATGATCACCGTGTCGATCCCGATGGCTTTCATGTGTGCAAAATCGGTATCCCATTCTTTTTCGCCCCAGTTTTGATGCGGAATATCGTGCGAAATTTCGTCCAGAAAGGTGCCGGTAATTTTCAATCCTTTGGCTTTAGGAACAATCAGTCTCGATTCAATTTCGCCTGAGATTTCAGGTTTTGCTTCATCCGTAGCTAAAGATGAAACCGACATTCCCAATGCCGAAAGCCCAACCAATGATGACTTGGCTAAAAAACTTCTGCGTGAATTATCTTTTTCCATATCGTTAGTTTGTTTGTTTTTTCTGATAAACCTTTACCCAATCGACCAGAAAAACATCGGGGAAGATGGTCTTTTCCAGACTTTTCATGGTTTCGGGCAACTCCATGCTTAAAATGAGATATTCCGGAATATTGGATATTCCTGTTGTCTGCTCATGGAATTTATATCCATCGATAAAAAACGAATATTTTTCGGGCGTCCATTCAAAACCAAAAGTGTGAAACCCTTCGCTTAAGCCTTTCACGTAGCTTTTCATCGGGCCGATCGATTTCATGTTTGGCCCGTATGCCCAGTGAAGCGCATGGGTGATAGTATCGTTTCCCATTTCCCTGAAAAACTCAAAGATATCCATTTCGGTTCCAAATTTCGACGGGTCTTCCCCTTTAAAAATTTCAGGAGATTGCAACCAGAACGCAGCCCAAATACCGATCGACTTTTGCAGTTGAGCCCGACATTCGAAATAGCCGTATTTGGGATTAAAATGCTTTGCTGAACCAATGGCGCTCCCCAAAATGCTGTCGCCCTTTTGCAGCGCGAAAAGTCTAAGCATTCCACCTCCCACTTTTACAGCCGATGCAGAGTTGTAGCCAATCCTGCGAGGACCCACACCACGAACATTCCATTTCGTGGTATCCAACGAGTTACCGGTAAACTGATCTTCCCAAACCAGCTTATAACCCATCGATTTCGCAGTAAACCGCTTTTTAGACAGCGCATTATTTTCTGGCTTTGACAGACCAAAACCCGAAACAGAAATCAAAAGCAAAACCAACAGCGCGAACTCTTTCATTTTAAAGCATTTTTTCTGAATGATATGCTATTCCAGAATCTTCCATATTTCGTACAAACCGCGTGGCACATGGAAACAGCCTTTCCATTTACCACCTTTCAGTTGAAGCAATGGCTCGCCCTGGCGATTCAGATAGCCAAACCATTCGGCATATTCCGGATCTTTAAACCGATTCCATGAATACTCGTGAATCGTTTCGAACCAGTTTTTGCAGGCTTCGTTTCCGGTTAACCGGTATGCTTTAGCCATTGAAATCAGTGTTTCGATGTGCACCCACCACAACTTTTGATCCCATTCCAGTTGCTGTACCGGATGTCCTTTCAAATCGAGGAAATAGAAAATGCCGCCGTATTTCGGATCCCAGCCTTTTTCGGTGGTGCGAAGTAAAATCTCGATACATTTATCAATCAAAACTTTGTCGTTATTTCGAACAGCAAGATCCATCATGAACCACATCGATTCGTTGGAATGGCCCGGATTAAGCAAACGACCTTCGAACGAATCGCTGAAGTTTCCTTCCGGAGTCACATTTTCCAAAATAAGCCCCGAATTTTTGTCGTAGAAAACTTCCATTACCTCGTGAATCAGCGGCTGAATGGTTTTGTTCACCTGCTCAGTTCCCAATAATTCTTCCATTATTAACGACAAGTTGCACAAAATCATAGGCAACGAGAAACTTTTCAGTGGACGTGTTTCCGGATAAGCTTTGGTATAAATGCCTTTCGGGTTATTTTGCCGATCCAGAATATTGCTGAATGTGTCCAGTGCCAGTTTTTTGTGGCTTTCGTTGCCGGTTGCCTTGTACAATTCGCTAAACGCCATGGCAGCAAAGCAATCGGAGAAAATGTTGTACGGCTGAATCAGTGGTTTTCCCTCGCGGGTGAGCGAAAAGTACCAGTTTCCCTGCGCATCCATGCCGTATTTTTTCATGAATTCGGCACCATGCAGCGCCATATCAAGCCATTCCTGACGTTTCTCAACCTTGTTGTAAAGCATCGAAAACAGCCAAACTTCCCGGCCCTGCAACCACATAAATTTGTCGGTGTCGAATACTTTTCCATAGCGGTCGAGGCAAGTGAAGTACCCGCCAAACTCCGAATCTTTGGAGTGATTCATCCAAAACGGAACCACCGAATCAAGCAATTCTGCTTTATACTGTCCGGCATATTTTGCTAATTCATTCATATTTTTCTTTTTACTGTTTGTGTTTCAAATTCTTCGCATCGAAATTAATTTAATTTCTTTAAACAAGAATATTTATTAAATATTTTTAATAAATATTCAACACAAATAGCTAAAACAATAAAAATCAACATTTAAAAAGGATTAAGCGCTGTAAAAAAGTTTGTCGCGAAGGATATAGCAGGCGCCAATTACTCCGGCTTTTGATCCGAGCGACGACATTTTCAGCTCCATATCCAGGCTCACCAGACTAAGCGAATACTTGTGAATGCTTGTTTTTACCGGCAACCTCAAATACATGCCGGTTTCGGCCAGACTTCCGCCCAAAACAACCAGTTCAGGATTAAAAATATTGATGAGCAAAGACAAATAACGGCCCAGTTTTCCGCCTATTTCTTCAAGAATTTCTATTCCAAGGGTATCTTCGTTTTGGGTAATTGCCTGCAAAATATCATCGATAGTTATTTCAGCAACGGCTTTCTTTCCCGACAAAATGGATATAGAGCCATCATTGAGCGCCTTTTTAAATTTTCGTTCGAGAGCAATTCCTGATATCTCAGTTTCGAGACACCCCTTTTTACCACAATGACAAATAATCTCATTATCAAAAACCGGACTATGGCCAAACTCACCCGAATACCCTGATTTTCCGTAGTAAAGTTTACCACTGCAAATAATACCGATTCCTACACCCTGTCCAATATTAACAAACAAAACATCTTTCTCATCCTTCACCACTCCGCAATTGTACTCGCCATAAGTCATAGCCCGCGTATCGTTTTCGATGAAAGTTTTGATGTTAATCTGGGCTTCAATAATTTCGCTCAGCGGCTTTTCCTCAAAGAAAAAATAGCTGTAGCTGAATCCCTTGCGCGAATTTATTCGGCCACTTAAATTAATGCAGGCGCCAATAATTTTATCACGGGGCACGCGAGATTCGTCAACAAACCGATTGATAATTGTGCATAGTGACATCAACGACTCCCTCGTATTATCGAGCACATAGGCAATATGTTCTTCAATTTTAACAAACTGATTATTAAAATTCTGAATACCAATACTAATTGAATTTCGCTTGACCTCAACGCCCAAATAATAACAGGCATTCGGGTTTATACCATATTGTGACGGGCGCCGTCCGCCGGGAGTATCCACTTTCCCGGTTTCCGAAACAATTCCTTCTTCAATCAACTCGGAAATGATTTTGGTGACGGTAGGAATGCTAAAATCGGTTTCCTTGCAAAGTTCAGCAATAGTGGCCTCGCCATTTAGCGCCAACCGTTTGATAATGCTCTTCTTAAGCTTAATCAGCTTTAAGGCTGACAACGAAATATCTTCTGGGAAATCGAGTAAAATGGATAGACTCATGATTATTTTTAAAAATCTTTAATAACTACAGAATCAAATTTAATAATTCAGGCTGAATTAACTTCATCCAACCAGATTAACAGCTAAAAATTTAGGTTCAGGATTCTGAATAACAGAAAACGTAAGCCTGACTATAAGACCCCAACCTGATCCAAATTAAATAGCGCTTTACTTTTATCAGAAAAAATGCTAGCTTTATTGACCCAAGAGAAAAGACCATAATCAGGTGACTATATTGTTTGCGAATTGATGAAGAATGGGTTTGTATTTCACCGAAAATAATGGCTTATGAAAAAATCAGTAATTGTTTGGATCAGTTGTGTTTCGTTCCTGATTTTCCTTTGGGGATGTAATAAAGAAGATGAATTAAACGTAGTTGAATCTGGCTCAATAAACGCAGAAAGCCAGTTACCTGAAACGCTAAAAAGTGCATACACTACCATAAGATTCTCCGGGTACGATTGGTATGTGAAAGATGGCAGCGGCCTTGGTCCGGGACCTAACAACTGGAGTGCCAATAATGTTTGGGTTGACGAGTCAGGCAGACTTCACCTGAAAATATCCTTTAACGAAGCCACTCAGAAATGGGAATGTGCCGATATTTACACCACTCAAAACCTTGGCTTTGGAAAATATGAATGGCAGATAAACAGTCGGCTTGATCAGTTGGATAAAAACGTAGTATTGGGTTTGTTTAATTATCCTACAGGTATTAATTTGCCCGACGGAAGTAATGAAATTGACATCGAGTTCGCCAGATGGGGTGTCGAAAATGCCAATGTTGGTAACTATGTTGTGTATCCGGCCCGCCTGGTAAACGGTTACAGTAAATGGTCGACATCGTTTCCTATCAGTTTAAACGGCTCATACACCACGCACCGTTTTACCTGGTCTTCCAGAAGTATAAATTTCCAAAGTTTACATGGATGGCAAAGTGATAATACCAATTTATTCTATTCAAAATCGTTTACACCTTCGCGAACCAAGGCAAAAACATATATTCCACAGCAACCATTGCCTATACACATAAACCTCTGGTTATTCCGCGGAATGGCTCCTTCGAACAACCAGCCAGTTGAAGTAATTATTGGGAAATTCACAAAATATTAGCGTTTATTATAACGGAAATATAAAAGCAAAAGAGTTGGCAGATTTGCCAACTCTTTTGCTTTTTACTTACTCGGTTGCCCGATCACCTTTGGCATCGAACATATCGAGCACGGTGCCTTCAACATGGTTTTCACCTTTGTTTTCCAGATATAAATAAACGTCGTAACCACTGGCCGAAAAATAAATCCTAACCGATTTCTCTGTCTCTTCAACACTCGAAACTTTAGGTACTTCACCTTGATCGCCCGCAGCAAACTCGGCTTTTAACTTTCCATCAACACGTTGCATTACAACAACCATTTTGGCATCACCATTAGGCGTACCAGTTACCAATACATTCCACTTCCCAACAAAATAATCGGAAGTTGCCTGAGCCTGAGAATTCAAACTAATTGAAAAAAGAATGGCGAAAACTGCCGCGAATAATAAAACTGTTTTTTTCATAAATGTCAATTGTTAAAGTTGCTAATCTTACTATTTAGTTATTCTGATAGAAATACAATATAAATCATTGCTTTGCGGCTAAGTAATTCTCCAAATCGACAATTCCACCCGAGGTGCAAATTCCTCTTATATATTTCACAATAGTGTTCTTTAGTATTTCATTTAACGAAACGTCATACCTTTCGAATAAATCGGTACGAGTGATCGAGTTATAAAGTATATATATACCTTCCATCGCCACATCCGGATTCAGATCAGCCTGAAAATCGCCCTCTGCAATTCCTTTTTTTACCAGAGTTTGAAACTGAGTACCAAACTTTCGGCCAACCTCAAGTTCAATCTTTTGTTCCAGACCTGAATAATAATAATGCAGGTCGTGGTAAAAAATATTATTTACATCATGTACCCGATTTACTGCATAAATCCATGAGTCAAGCATCAGGAAAAGCGAGCGTTGATTCGATGTCAAATTCTGAAGCATCTGATATTGCTGTTCGTATTGCAGATGCAGCGCCTGTTCAAGTAAATCTTCTTTATTCTTAAAATATTTGTACACCGTTTTTGTTGAAATACCCAAAGGTTCAATAAGCTTTTTTATCGATATTTCACGAATACCATATTTCAGAAACTGATCGAGCGCAGTTTGTAGAATCTCATCTTTCATTTTCGTAACTGGAAAATATTATTTAACTTTTAGTTTCCACAAATTAAACGGAAAATATTTACACTTAAAAATTTTCCAGATATGTTTTTAAATTCATTTTGAACTAAAATTAACTCAGCCTGATTTACCGGATGAACATGAAGGAAATAACTGAAGTTAAAGCGGATACTGCGTGATGGATTTCAGGAATAAAAAAACCTTCTGATTTTTTTCAGAAGGTTTTAAAGTAAATTAGTATCCCGGCGGGGATTCGAACCCAGGACCTACGGCTTAGAAGGCCGTTGCTCTATCCAACTGAGCTACCGAGACATCCTTTTTTGCGGCTGCAAATATATCAATTTTTTGACACCTTGCTGCACTATTTTCAACAAAATAATATGGAACCCGGCAATCAGTATACCATTGAGCCAATATACCGGGTTCCAATATTTTCTAGAATAATTCAATTTTATTTTCCTTGCAGGTAATTTTCATCTCATCGGGCCAGATACTTGATTGAATTTCACCGATATGTGCTTTACGAAGAAAATACATACATAAACGAGACTGACCAACACCACCACCTACCGAAAGAGGCAATTCGCCGTCCAGTAAACGTTTGTGCCAATATAAATCCTTTCGGGATTCAGTTCCAGTAATAGCCAATTGTTTGAGCAAAGCATCCTTGTTGACACGAATTCCCATGGAAGAAAGCTCCAGAGAAGTTTCGAGTACCGGATTCCAAACCAAAATATCACCATTTAATCCTTTGCGATTTCCAAGCGTTGGCGTAGTCCAGTCGTCGTAGTCCGGGGCACGGCCATCGTGTTTCTCACCTCCGGGCAATGCTCCTCCAATTCCGATAATAAATACTGCGCCAAACTGTTTTGCAGCTTCGTGTTCGCGTTCTTTAGGAGTTAAGCCGGGATATTGCTCTTCCAGCTCTTCGGCATGAATGAAAGTTATCTCCTCTGGTAATATAGGCTGTATCTGCGGAAAATTTTCAGAAACGATAAATTCAGTTCGAAGAAGCGCCGAATAGATTTTACGAACAATTTTCTTCAGAAAATCGAGATTACGCTCCTCTTCCGAAATAACGCGTTCCCAATCCCACTGATCGACATATAGCGAGTGAATATTCGATAATTCTTCATCCGGACGAATCGCATTCATATCGGTGTACAAGCCATATCCTTGATTTATGCTCAAATCAGCCAATGTCATTCGCTTCCATTTGGCAAGTGAATGCACTACTTCAGCTTTATTATCACCAAGTTCTTTCACCGGAAATGTAACCGGACGCTCGATTCCGTTCAGGTCGTCGTTGATCCCGGTCCCTTTCATAACAAACAAAGGGGCGGTTACCCGGCGTAAACGTAACTCCGAAGCAAGGTCTTGCTGAAAACTGTCTTTTACGAGTTTTATCGCCTTTTCCGTTTGATTCGCATCAAGCAAAGGCTGATAATTTTGGGGGATAAAAAGTTTCATTAATTCAATTCTTTTAATAATGTTTACTTCACAAAAATATCGGAGCAACCCGATATGTGTAACAAAAATAGCAATTCACAATTCATTTCGAAGTTTTTTGAGAATTATTAAGAACAAATTAATCGTTTTTTACCATTTTTTATAACTAATTAAATCATCAACCCATTTTAACAATAATATTTTGAGACATTTCATTTTTTTGAAATTCCTTTTTTTAGCAGTCATTTTAAATACTCCCCCATTGAAAAACTCGTCGTTTGTTTTTAAGCATTGTTTTAACAAAAAACTAACCCTCCTAAAATGCAGAATTCATACTTTTGTAAAAAAATCTGCTTGAAGAATTTTCCACAAAATACCATCCAGCTTTATTTCATAAAAATTGCCAAATGGTTTAACCTGATCATGCCCATTGTGGTACTGTTTTACCAGGAAAACGGGATGAGCATGTCGCAAATATTTATTTTAAAGTCGGTGTATTCGGTAGCTATGGTTGCAACCGAGCTTCCATCGGGATATTTAGCCGATGTTTGGGGGTGCCGGAAAACAATTTTGTGGGGAGCCATTTTAGGCGCAATTGGTATGCTGATTTATAGTTTCTCGGCCGATTTTTACAGTTTTATCTTTGCAGAAATCGTTTTGGGTATAGGATTTAGTTTTATTTCAGGAGCCGATTCGGCAATACTTTACGATTCGCTAAAAGCCGACAACCGTGAGGAGGAATACATTAAATATGAAGGCAGGATTACGTCAGTCGGTAATTTTGCCGAAGCACTGGCAGGCGTGGCTGGCGGTTTATTAGCCACGATTAGCTTTCGGACTCCCTATTACTTCCAGTTTATGGTTGCATCCATTGCTATTCCGGCAGCATTAATGCTTAAAGAACCACAACATGTACTCGAGCGGTCGCGATTAAAAATGAGCGAGATTATTTCGATAATAAAAATAACCTACCAACAGGTTGAAATGCGAAGTGCCATCATGATCTCCTCATTTACAGGAGCAGCTACACTCACTTATGCCTGGTTTGTGCAACCCTATTTTCAGGAAGCGGGTGTTCCGGTTTCAGTTTTTGGAATTTTGTGGACGCTACTCAATTTGTCTGCCGGTGTTTTTTCGATGTTTGCCTACCGAATCGAACGGATCTTAGGAAATAAAAAGACTTTATTATTGATCGTCATTTTCATATCACTTGGATTTATACTCACCTCGCTCGAAATTAGCCTGGCCGGAATTGCTATTTTATTTGGATTTTACATGATTCGGGGAATAGCCACTCCTGTTTTGAAAGATCAAATCAATCAATACACCGATTCGAAAGTACGGGCAACAATTTTATCGGTGCGCAACCTCGAAATACGAATCATATTTGCAGCCATTGGCCCTATTTTAGGATATTTGACCGACACCTTCAGCCTAAGTACAGCTTTGATAGTTTCCGGAATAATTTATTTTATTGCGGCTTTGCTCAGTATAATCCCTTTCCTGAAAAAATAATCCGATATACGATTTGATCTTTAAGGATAAAAAAACTATTTAAAAAGCTTTTTCAGTTCATTTCCCAACTTTTTCACCGACTCCTTAATTTCCTCAGTTGAAGCTTTTTTCACTTGTTGTTCAATCTGGGCGCGGGCTTTACTTAAATCGAGCGAAACCTCCGGCTTGGTTAACGGACCTTTTAGAATTACTGAAGCATCAATCATTTTAATGTTTTGCGAACCGGGTAAAATATCAAGTCCTTTATTGATATCGGAACCCAAATCCTGCCGGTTAACCAGAAAATCCATGTTTAAACTAATTTCACGGGCAGCCGATAAGGTTCCGTAAATGGTTGCCTGCTGATCGGCAATATTAGTTTTGAACGGATTGAGACTCAGCTTTCCATTTTCGAATTGAAATTTTGCAGTAAAATCATCGACTTTAACATTTTTCAGTTTCTCTTTTTTAATCACTCCCCGAATCTGATCAAACACAGGCGAATCAATGATCATCAGGTTTTGCGTGTTAAAAACACCAAGGCCATTCATGCTGGTGGGTACAATATTCATCTTTTCATTCATTCCACCGGCCAGACTAAACTGAGTTGAGAATTTCCCCTGACTCTTGGCCGCAATTGGCAAATAATGCCGCACAGTGCTAAGCGATTGGTAGGCAGTTGGCAAATCAATATTCTGCATATCGAGTTTGAAATCGAACAAAGGCTTATTCTCTTTATTACTTGTATAAGAGCCATTTACCGCCAGCTTACCCTGCAACATATCCATCGATAAGTTGGTAAGCTCCATGCGCTGATCTTTAATTTTTACCAACCCATTGATATTATTCAGTGGCATTTTATCGTAGATGGCCTTTTGTACAACGGATTGAAAACTCAAATCGAGATTTTTCGGAACCTGAAAGGCTGTTACCGAATCGTTCGGGGCTCCTGCCGGCTGGGCTGGTTCTGCCTTTTTATCAGTTACCGGGCTCGACGATTTTTGAAGATTCGATAATTCAGAAAAATTAATGAAGCTTGATTTCAGGTTAAAATCGCCTTTAAGAACGCCATCTTTAAACATATACGCCAGGTAGTTGCTAACATCACCGCGTAACGAAAAGTCGCTTTCACCAATTTTGGCATCGAAGCGATCTACCGAAATCTGCCTGGTTGTAGCTTTAACCTGTCCCTGGCTAATTTCAACCGGTTTCCTCAACTGATTACTTTGTATCCTGAATTTTTGAATGTTGGCCTCTCCACTCGATTGAAATTTCTCATACTCTTGTTTTTCAACGGCCGACATTCGTCCCGACATTTGCATTTTTGCTTTCAGAATTCCGGTAATATCCAAACTATCGATGGGTATTGCCTGTTTCAGCGATCCAAAATCAATGGTTCCGGCAAACGAAGCGTCGATGTTTGGATCGGTCATCGGTTCAGTCACCATTAATCTTAAGTCAACCGGGTTATTTCGAATTGAAGCATGCGCTTTTTCAACATTTACGCTCAGCAGATTCAAATCGCCTTCAGGTTTGGTAATTTGAGTCAAAATCTGAATATCCTGAACACTTTCAGGTAGTCCCTGGTATTTAAAACTGGCATTTTCGGCTGAAAGTAAAACATCGATTGCCGGGTAGATTTCGTTATAAAATAATCCTTTTACAGTTCCGCGAAATTCAGCAGAACCTTTAATTTCAGCCTTTTCAAGATACTTCTGATAGTCGGCTGGAACCAGCGATAATATGGTAGCAAAATCACTTTTCTCACTTTTGAAACCCAGATCAAACATCATGCTATCGTTGGGCATTGCAAACGAGCCATTTACATTCAATGGCAAATTATTAATCCACAACTTGCCCTGATCGAAGGCAAAATTCATTTTATCCAGATCAACTTTCAGTAATGTTTCAGCTTTTAATTTGGTTTTCGAAATATATTTCACCGAATCGTACTCAAAAATAAATTCAGCAGCTTCACCTTTAATATCAAAGTTAGTTACGCTTCCGGCAACATCGCCCGATGAAATCAGGTTGGTGTTTTTAACCCAGATATTCATCGGCATTGCTTCATCGGCATATTTCAAATTCAGATTATTAACCCTGACATCACTAAGTTTCAATGTAAATACATCGGCTTGGGAACTGGCATTAGTTGTTGGCGATTGTCCTTCGACGGCTTTTGCAATATCCCAGTTAACTTTCCCGTCTTTGTTCGAAATCAGGTTAATTGTAGGATTTTCGATGAGTAAGGTCTTCAATTCCAATCCTTCTCCCGAAATCATTTCAGACAATGAAATATCGGTTGAAACAAGCCCGGCCGCAAAAATGGTATCCCGGGCTAATTCATTGATGCCAACAACACTTAAATCTTTAAGCGCCATCTCAACTTTCGGGAAATGTGAGAATATCGAAAGACTAAACCCCTTGAAATCAATCTGGGCATTAACCTGGTTGTTCAAAGCTGTTTTAACCTTTGCAAGGAGCTTATCCTTATACAAAAATGGTAATGCAGCCACAACGGCCACTATCAACACTAAAACACCTGCAGCAATGCCTATTTTCCGTTTCATTTTATTTAATTGATTTCAGAGTTTATAAGTGTACGCAACATATTTAACGCAGTGTGAGTGGTACGTATTATATTTCGCTCACGGTTATGCTTAAAGATGTATTTTTTACTGACCACACCTGAAATACCTGCTACTGCAATCCAAACAGTTCCAACAGGTTTTTCGTCAGAGCCCCCATCAGGTCCGGCAATTCCGGTAGTTGCAACTGCATAATCGGCATTTAATACCTTTTGAGCCCCAACCGCCATTGACTCGGCTACTTCCTGACTTACGGCGCCATACATCTCAATAAGTTCAGAACGAACACCAAGCAAATTTTGTTTTATTTCGTTTGAATAAGCTACTACTCCACCATTAAAATAAGCCGAACTTCCGGCATTTGAGGTAATAAACTGCGCAATACTCCCACCGGTACAACTTTCAGCCGTAGCCATTGTCTTTCCTCTTGCAGCCAGAATTCGACCGATGGCAATCCCCAAATTATCGCTATCAAAGCCAAAAACAGCCTCCGGAATTAATACCAATAACTTCGAAACCTGTTCATCAATCTCTCTTCGGATAATCTGCTCATCAGCGCCATATCCACTGAGACGAAGTTTTACCATCATCGGGCTGGGCAGGTAGGCAAGCTTTATAAATTCAGGCAATGCATTTTCCCAATGCTCTAAACGCTCAGCCAACATCGATTCAGGTATTCCAATAGTCAACACTGTTTTATGCACGATCGACTGCGAAATGCCCAGTTTTTTCAAACGGGGAAAAACTTCCTCGGTCATAATGGCCTCCATTTCAAAAGGAACGCCAGGCATCGAAACAAAGATTGTATTGTTTCTTTCGAACCACATTCCCGATGCAGTACCTGCGGAATTGTGTAACACGGTACAATTTTCAGGAAGCAAAGCCTGATCACGGTTTAACTGATTAATTGCAACATTCCGGACAGAAAGCAATGATTTTACATGTTCAAGCACTTCAGGGTAAAATACGAGTTGTGTATGGAAATAATCGCAAAGGCATTTTTTTGTGATGTCATCTTTTGTGGGTCCCAAACCACCGGTAATCAGAACCAAATCAGCTTTTTTTTCTGCGTTCTCCAGCGCTTTCAGGATATGCGCATGATTATCGTGAACCGAGGTTACCTGGTAAATTTCTATTCCCAACAGGTTTAACTGCTGTCCCATCCAGGCCGAATTGGTGTCGACGATCTGCCCAATCAAAATCTCATCACCTATAGTAATTATTTCTGCTTTCATATTGAATGTCTACGTGTTAAAATCAGGTATTAATTTACTTTTTACGATCCAATGCTTTCAGGCGTTGTAGCAAAGTTGGATGCGAATAATGAAAAAAAACATAAAGTGAATGCGGACGAAGATTGCTTAAATTCTTCACTGATAATTTCTTCAGTGCTGAAGCCAGTTCTGTCGCACTAAAGTATTTTGCCGCAAAGGCATCGGCTTCATATTCATTCTTCCGGCTGAAAACATTTAAAAGAAGGCCAGTAATCATCGAAATTGGGGAATAGAGTATGCCAAAAGCCACCAATCCGATATGAAAACTAGGCGATTCAACACCTAAAGCAGCCGATAAATCTGCACTTCCCACAAAAAGTGAAAATAGAAACAGTGTTATCCCGGTTTGTACTACTCCAAGCAACAAGCTCCAAATGACATGGTGCTTCTTGTAATGGCCAATTTCGTGAGCCAGAACAGCGACCAACTCATTTGTAGTCATATCATTAATAAGAGTATCGTATAAAACGATTCGTTTTTTTGCACCAAAACCTGTAAAATAAGCATTGGCTTTTGTCGATCGCTTCGAGCCGTCAATCACATAAATATTATCAAGTTTAAACCCGACTTTGGTGGCAAAAGCTTCGATTGCTGACTTTAAATCGCCATCAGGAAGTGGTGTTTGTTTATTAAAAAGTGGCACAATCAGATTGGAGTAAAACAAAACCATAAACACCGAGAATGCTGTAATTACAATCCACGCATAAATCCAAAACTGTGTTGTAGTGAGCTGATAAATATATATTATCAGAGCTAACAACCCTCCCCCAATAATTGCACCCAATAAATACCCTTTAAGTTTGTCGAAAACAAAGGTTCGTGGACTGGTTTTATTGAATCCAAATTTCTGTTCGATTACGAATGTGTCGTAAACCGTGAATGGAGTTGTTAAAACATCTGAAGCCAGCATTAAAATTCCAAAAAAGATTAATGCTATGAGTATAGGAT
>JACCEE010203030.1_pt1 | contig 13707 bp, 9 predicted proteins | sample 7449931 | NCBI WGS metagenome assembly JACCEE01 (sample SAMN15323457, study PRJNA562643) | freshwater metagenome | isolation source: river surface water | place: USA:Blue River Watershed | collected 2017-08-19 | reverse complement strand
TTTACGAATCAGTATTATGCCCCTTTAATGCGAAAGTCACCAGTAAAGAATGACATCTCTCTTAAAAAACAGGTAATTATAACAGGACCCAATGCCGCTGGAAAAACAACCCTTATAAAGTCGACTCTTTTTAATATTATCCTCTCACAACAGATTGGATATGGATTTTATGATACAGCAAATATTATTCCATACCACTACCTTCATTGCTATCTTAATATTCCCGACACATCTGGCCGAGATAGTCTATTTCAGGCAGAGTCACGACGATGCAAAGAAATTATAACATGTTTAACATCTAACTCTGATAAACGACATTTTTGTATCTTTGATGAACTTTACTCCGGCACAAACCCATATGAAGCAGTTGCCGCCGCGTACGGATATATTCATTACCTGTCGAAAATGCCAAATGTTGATTTAATGCTTACGACACATTATATTGAACTTTGTCACTTATTAAGTGAACACGATCGTATTGATAATCTGCATATGGAAGCATCAATCAATGATAATTTCGACCTAACCTACTTGTATAAAGTTGCAAAGGGTGTATCAACCATAAAGGGTGGAATGAAAGTTCTGCATGATTTAGAATACCCGAGAGAAGTGATCGATGCAGCAACCGACATTCTTACAAAACCGCGGAAATAATCGACATTTTATTTGTTGTATAATTGTAATATTGATAGCGTATACGACTACGAAGATATACGATAATCATATGGATACCGCGTCTAATGTAATGGCAACAACCACTGCATCTGTATCAAACACATTTGAACATGTTAATAATGTATTACCGTCGGGTGATAACTTTCAATTATACGTTGGAATCATTGTTACTTTAGGTATTTGTATTTTATTAGTTACGGCACTATTTTATTATGTTCGTCAGCGCATTGCAGTATTAGAACATTCACATAAGGAACAAGTTATGGTGTTACATGACTTTATACGAGGAACATCAAATGATTTAGAAATAATGAAACAAATGTTGATGAATATTCCGGTTGTTTTTAATGGTCGACATGTAGATGAACATGGACATGAAAATGGAAATGGAAATGGAAATGGAAATGGAAATGGAAATGGAAATGGAAATGGAAAAGAGAGAAATACTAAACTAATACATATTTCAACCGATGACGAAGAGAGTGATAGTAGTGAATCGAGCAATTACGATAGTGATGATCAAAGTAGTAGTAGTAGAAGTAGCAATACGACGGTAAGTGATGATGATGATGATGACGAAGAAGAGGATGAGGAAAATCATTGTATAAAGAGCGAGAATAACATAAAGGTTGTTGAGTTAATTGACGGTATGCCAATTGACTATATTAACGGGAAGCATACAACTGACTATTATAGAGGCATGCATGATACCATGATTAGTAAGGATCAACAAAAACGACAAACTACCCATGACACCGACTATAGCAGTACAGGAAGTGATACAGGTTGCGATAGTAGTAGTGGCAGCGATAGTGGTAATGATAGTGGTAGCGATAGTGATACCGGTATCCATAATAACAGAAATATACATGTTGTATCACAGTCATCATGCGACCTTGATATTAAGTGTATTCATATTGATAACATTGATAACATTGATAACATTAGTGATTCGTCTGTAATTGGACAACCTGTAAAAGAAACAGGATCATCAAGAGAGTCAGTATCTTCTAGTAATGGAGATAGTCAAGGTAATATTCGTATATCAGATATCACAGTTTTACCAGATGAGGTCAAGTATGTTCATATTATTGATAGTATACCTCTTGGTACAACAAATATTACTATACCACCGCCGGTTGCAATTGATGTATCTTTATCATTATTGTCATCATCATCATTGTCAACATCATCATTGCCATCATCATCAACTTCATCGTTGTTACCCGTTTTACAAATCGAACAGGGTGTAGCAACAGAAAGCAACGTAAATGTTAAGAAGCAGGTTCCTTCAACACCATTGAAGTCCGCAGCCGCCTATATGAACACTTCAGTAGGAGATTTAAGGCAAACTCTTCGAGATAAAATAAAGGAACTCAACATTTCAAATGAAAAGGTAATGGAATATGGAGATATAGCAAAACTGAAGAAGCCGGTTATAATCAAGATTTTACAAGAATTATAATTGAGTAGCGGTATAGGAGAGGATAGACAATACGTTATATAGTTGTAACGAGAGAAAAAGGGTGGAAAATATTATATGTAAAATATATACGTGTATCTTAGACAATATAAAATAAATGTCCGAATCATCATTTTCATGGAAGAATAATTACAGTGGTAGTCACAATGTATACTTCGAGTTTCCACCTCTCATGAGTGATGGTAGAAACTTTGCAGGGTGGCAGAGAGGTGCGGTTATTAATGAAGACATTCGCAAAAATAATAATATTGCTAGTAATTGGGACTACCGTCAATACCTCACCAACAATGCAGTAAAAATAATCGAGGCGAATCACCTTGACGCAATTAATGAAGCTGGTTATTCTCCTTTCTCTCCTTCTTCGTCTCTCAGTGGAGAAGGCGCACAGAAGAATACACCATTTTTATTTTCATCAGTGATGGATGAGAGAGTTCCGTTTGGATACCAAACAAGTGATTTAAAGGAAGTATATCTCTCCCGCAATCAACTTCAGGCTCGTATGGTTTCTCCTGCAATCTCACAGGATCAATTATTCAGCAGTCGCTCATAAGTATTACAACATATAACAACATATATGAACATAAATACAAAAAGTAATTATATTCATTGATTAGTTTCACTTTGTTTCATTTAACAACTTCAATGCGCCTTATTAGTTTCGATGTAGGTATGAAAAATCTGGCGTATTGCATAGTTAACATACCACAATCTCTCACGAATGAAACTCTAATGAGTATGTCACTTCAAGAGATTACTTCTTCTATTCTTATTGAGAAATGGGATGTAATTGATTTGCGTGTTCCACCAGAACAAAAGAAAGAGGGTCAGGGAAACGGAGAGGGAGAGGGAGAGACAGGGGTTTTACATCCTACAAGTATCCAACCATTACTATGTTATCGCGATACGAAACGCGCAAAGTATATGATGATTTCATCCCCAACGACGGATGGTGGTATGAACCACACAATTAAACTTTATTGTGCAAAATGCGCAAGTACTAGCGGTTTTATAATACCTGACCGAGAGATTCTCTCATATCAAAGAAACAAATCTCTCTTACAAAAGAAAAAGGTACATGAGTTGGGCGAGTTGCTTGATCGCTTGAATAAACAATGTATCCCAGCCACAACAGTCGCCACATTGTTTTGTAAGGTGCCGGAACCAACAAACAAACGTATGAAAAAAGAAGATATGGTTCGAGAGATTGAGAGAATAATCGCCACGCGATTTGTAGTGACTTGTCCAGCTGATATGACACTTGAAGGTATTACTCGCATGTATTTGCCAGGTTCGATTAAACCAGTTCTTCCAAAGAAAGCACATGACCTTGATTTAATAACATATGGACGTAACCTTGCGAAACATTTAGACGCAATTCTCTTGCATACCAAGGTTGATATGATGATTGTTGAAAACCAAATAAGTACTATTGCTACTCGAATGAAAACACTTCAAGGAATGATTACACAATACTTCATAATGAGAGATACACCACGTATTGAATATATATCGGCAAGCAATAAATTAAAATTATTTATGGAGGCTGATGCAGAGACAACATACAGCGATCGAAAAAAGATGGGTATTGATATTTGTCGAAGGCTACTTCCTAGTACCAATCCATCACTTAAACCATGGATTGAGAGATTCAACTTACATAAAAAGAAGGACGATTTAGCCGATTGTTTGTTACAAGGATTGTGGCGTATTAAGCAGGGTTTAGGGAAACAACCGGAAATATGTATCGATGACACCCTAGAGATGAATGCGGATGAATCTGAATTATAAGTTCTAAAATATTCATAAGAGTAATAAGCAACATAGAGAGATTGCAATTAAGGAATAATAAGACATAGATAATGAGTGACCCTGAGATTATTGATATTGGAAGTTTGGACAGTTTGTCTGGTACGAGATCTTCATCTAATTTTGGAGGTGGGTTAGAGTTATTAATGAATGACCGGTTTAAGAAGACAGATGGAGGCGGAGGCGGTGGTGGCAGTATTGATCTTGATGACCTAAATGATCTTGAAAATGAACTCAATGAACTTTCTGATGCTCCTAAACGTAGTGCGCGAGAGATGAGGTCTGATATTTTTGGTGGCGGTGGTGGCGGTGGCGGTGGCGGTGGAAGAAGTAGGGGGCGTGATGATGATGATGAAGGTCGTGGAAGCGGTGGTGGCATGAGTATTGGTCTTGGTGCATCTACAGCAAATACAGATGATGATGTAAAAACTTGGGACGGGTTTGGGAAGTTTAGTAATGTTCCGATTGATCCTGATTCTAGAGCAGAAGCAGCGCCAGTTCCATTAACAAAAGAGGAGATGTTGAGAGAGAAGTTCAAAGTATTACGTAAACTGGAAGAGCTTGAATCAAAGGGTGTCCAGTTAAGCAAGAAATATTCTATGGAATCATCCCTCTCTGAAATGAAGGGTGAGTATGAAGCACAGATTGAAGAGAAGGAGAGATCAAATAGTGTAAAGTTTCAAGGTAAGATGTTGCTTGCATGTATTACTGGTCTTGAGTTTCTGAATAATAAGTTTGATCCATTTGATTTGAAGTTGGATGGATGGTCAGAACAAACGAGCGAGAGCTTGAATGAATATGATGAGATTTTTGCCGAACTGCATGAAAAGTATAAATCAAAAGCAAAGATGTCTCCTGAGTTGAAGCTTTTGTTTCAATTAGGTGGAAGTGCAATTATGCTTCATATGACGAACTCAATGTTTAAGTCTGCAATGCCTGGAATGGATGATATTATGCGTCAGAATCCAGAACTTATGCAGCAATTTACCCAAGCGGCAGTTAATTCGATGTCTGGCGGTGGTGGTGGCGGCGGCGGCGGCGGCGGTGGCAGTGGTCGTGGCGGATCTTCCGGGTTTGGAAACTTCATGAGTGATATTATTGGTGGAAATGGTATGTTTGGAAAGTCGAATGACATGCAACCACCTCCTATCATTCCTCAGAGACCCCCTCCTGCACCCATTGCAACAAAAGGACCAAATGCTCCTCCTCCTCCGAATCGACCTGGAAACATATCAAACCGTCCTGATTTAAATATGGGAATGGGTATGGGTATGGCATCAAATACAGGAATTGATGTAACAAATAATTACGGTAATCCATCATCTACAAATGTTCGAAATAAAACACCAAGCAACAATGACTTTAAACCAAAGCGCCCCGAAATGAAAGGACCATCAGCGGATGTATCTAGTCTATTATCTGGATTAAAGACCAAGACAATCAATATTCAACCACCGTCAAATGTGTCTACCGCCCCTACGACATCCGCATCATCCTCATCTAATATACTTGGAGACATTATATCAAATATCGGAGGTGACATTGAACTAGACACAATTCACGATGCACCCACATTTCCAACAACAATTAATGTATCTGATATAAAGAGCGCTGATATTTCAATTGACTCATTGCCTCACAAGACAAAACGTCGCCCTAGATCAGAAAAGAATACAGTAAGCCTTGATATCTAAGATATAAAAATGCGACCTATAATATCAATGTAAAATTGATACAAATATTATATTATTTACTATACCATTATTTACAGGTATGATAAATAAAATTACAACCAATGATGACGAAAATGTAATTACAGAATCACTCGTTGCATCATTTTGTGAAAAGGTCCGAGAAGTACGAGAAAAATACGCAAATCAACCACCAAAGTCTCTTCGATTCATATCATACCACAACCTCTCCATGTATCATGACCCAGTGAATGCAAACGATTGGAGAATGGAATATAATGACCACGCAAAAACAGATGTATTAACTGCCGAATATTATAATCTTGTTCGACACGGTATAAAGCTCATTTATCGAGTACATAAACCATTATCATGCAATGTTAGTCATCCAAGCGATGCATATAATCAGTTCTTTATGTTTGATGGACATTTGCACGATAGGACAGGATATACATACGACCCATCACGTGTTATAGTTGAATGCCAAAGCACACCCGTATTTAGCATCGAGACATTTAAATCAATTCTTATTAAACTGTTATACTATAATAAAACATTGACGCATTTGTCGAGAGAAGACCGTATTTTGTTATTCATAAAGGGCGCACTAGGGTATACATCTCTCGCTGGATACCTCTATTACTATGATGCACTATTTGAATTGAATCATTGGTTTCAAGAGACCATTGGATACTCGATGGAATCACCGCTTATGATATTGTAAATCGACCTTATACTACTATAGATGACAATCAACACATGTTGTTACGTAAAAATGTATTAAAAGATATTGTGTGTTTTTATACATATTGATTGTTACTTATTGTTATTTATTATTTCGATGTCTAGTAAGCAAGCGACGGATGAGTTTAAGGTAGTATGTTCGAAAGATCAAATGGTTCTTCGAAAACACAAAACCCAAAACCTTTTTTGTCTAGAGTTTGGATGCAAAAATGACAACTTTAATCTTACTTCATTCATCACATTTAAAATATTTGACCTTGTTTTTGAGTTAAATCGCGATGTGTTAGATGCAATCAAACCAATGAAGCAAATATCTGATACGGAATATGAATATATCTACCTTTTTAAAAACCTGAATGAGGATTTAGGAATGAAGAAGAAGTATATGTATGTAAATAAATCAATCAGCTATAATGACTCCGGCCGAGAGATTGTTATTACAAGTAAAAGTGTTCCATTTGAGGGACATGCAGATATGGTAACGAACGGATATGACGTAATGGAGACATCACTCTCTGTACAGAAGTTTGTATGCCCCGATAACCATACAATGAGAGTGTTACATATGTTTAAGATAAATATTGTCGATGATCTTCCAGTATATATGGAAAATACAATTGGAATTGTTATTAAAAAGATTTATCACAGATTCAAGATGTTTATCGAATCGATGTCATGACCGCAAATTCTATGACCCCACATAATACGTATATATGTATCAAAATAAGATATCAAAATAACATATTGAAATAAGATACATATATAAAATAAGATATTTATAACCTTTTCATCATTTTGTTTTGTTTTGTTTTGTTTTGTTTTTGTGGTAATATGCTCTCATACTTTGTGAATAGATTTAGAAAGAATTGTCGTGTGAACGAGAATAATGCTGGCAAAGATATCAATATACTAGATTATGATGTACCTCCTTCTCATCAACTATCACCTTTAGTAACATCCCACCTGTATAATGAATATTGTTCTAGTACTTCATATAAATCACCAACCATTAAAAAGTGTCTCTTGTTTTCTACGAATGAAGAGTCTAACCAACCCCCCACGGATCAAACAACGCAAGAACCGTTATACGAGACAACCGAAGAATACGACAATAAGATTCATAACTTTTATTCACACAGTAAGATTTTAAATATAAAGGCCATCATTTTTACGATAAAAGCATTGACAATATGTTCATTCGAATACATGAAGTACAGGTTCAATATTCTATCATTTAATGACATGGTTAAGAGCATCGCAGTAAAGCTTGCAAATCAGAATATGTTTTATATTAAACTCTTTCAGGCTTTTGCAACGAATAACACCGTGTTAGATGATGAGCTTGGTGAGTTTTTCACTCGATACACTGATAATGTTCCGTATACAGATGATGAATACGATGTTGAAGATCTCAAGAGGTTGGAAGGGATAGACCTTGATGAACAAACTGTTCAATACTATTTACGACGTGTTACATCATATTCATGCGTTGCAAATTCGGATGATAATAATAAGAACATCAACCTCACCAGTAACAGTAACAACAATAACAACAATAGTTCATCCGATAGTCTAGAAATGGTTAACCCGGAATATGAAAATCACCATGAAGAAGTGAAAGAACGGTGCCAACTACGTATTTTACATAACTACACACCAATCAAATCAGGTATGATGTCTATCATTTTTGAAGGTGAAATCGCAGGACATCGCGTGATCGTAAAGTACCTTCGTAAAAATATTCATGAGAGATTTAACGAGGCGATTGATGTTATTCTCAATTTTGCAAAGTTTGCGAATAAACTACCGCGACTTCGGTACATGAATATCGAGGAAATTATTTTCGAGAACGCAATTTCGATTCATGAACAGATTGACTTCCATAATGAAGTAAGTAATATCAAGATGTTTTATTCTAAATGGGAAAACAATAATTATGTAAAGATTCCGTATGTTTTTAATGAATACACAAACATCAACAAGAATATTATTGTAATGGAGAGAATATATGGCATGAAGTTAGGAGAGATACAAGTAGATGACCGAGATGGATTTGCAATTGCCCTTTCGAAGTTTAATATGAAGTGTGTTCTATATGATCGGGTATACCACGGCGACCTTCATCCCGGTAATATGTTATTTATGCATCACGGCGACCAATATATCATCGGAGTCATTGACTTTGGAATTATCGGAAAAATGAATAAATCGGAGCAAAATGATATTTATAACGTAATGAAACTTATTTTTAAGAAGAAGTTTACTAGCTCGGCCACATTAATTGTGAATGACTTTTCGGAGAGGTCAACGACGATTTCTCCGAAATATAATAAGACAACAGAACAAATTATTTGTGAAGTACGGGATGTAATGATGAAGAGTGAAACGGAAATACGATGGGTAGGTGTTGCTGACCTATACAACATAAATCGTGTGTTAAATGAAAACGGACGCAAGTTCAAGAATGTATTGTACAAAGTACTTCTTGCGTTGGCTGTTGGCGACTCAATCGGCCATAAACTTGGAACAAAACGCTCATACTTTGACCACTTTATTCGATCATTTGGAGAGATGTTCAATATCACATTTGATGAAAGTGAACGAGAGGTTGTGATAGAAGGATCGGACGCGAATATACATTCAGAACTCGACGATCATGACGATGATAATGAATCCAAATTGTCAGAGAGTATGAGTATGTCATTGTTACAGGACTTTATGGATTAATCCAACCTCACGATTTGTGTGGTGTAAAATACATATTACATATTACATATATAAACATTCATTTATGTATGTAACTAGATAGGCGACAACTTGGTAAGTCATAAGACATACACGTTACACTAGTCATATTATGAGAATCGGTATTGTTGGTAATGGATTTGTAGGAAAAGCGACACAACTTCTTTCACCGAGCGCCGATAATAGCGATATTCAAGTACTAGTATATGATATACGCCCCGATGCATGTAATCCTCTCGGCACAACATTACGCGACCTTGAGTGTAAATGCGATATCATATTTTTTTGTTTGCCAACACCACTTAACCATGACGGTACATGCTATACTAAAATCGTAGAAGAGAGCATTCGTTCCGTAAATCACCCATACAAGGTAATTCGAAGCACAGTTCCTGTCGGGTTTTCGATGAAACATAACTGTTATTTCATGCCAGAGTTTCTTACAGAGGCGAATTGGAGAGATGACTTTATTCATTCGAAACGGTGGGTATTTGGTATACCAGTATCCTCGCCAGAAAACATTGAGAACAATGAACGTCATGCCAGGTTTATTTCAATTGTAACCGAACTAATCAATACAAGCCAGCGGATCAATGCAATAAAGCATAATACGATCGAAATACTAACAAGTAATGAGGCGGAAATGCTTAAGTTGATGAAGAACTGTTTTTTAGCAGCAAAGGTTGGAATATGCAATGAAGTATATGAATTGTGTGCTGCAACAAATACTGACTATAACCGGATGATTGATATTGTAAAAAAAGACGAGAGAATCGGACATACCCATACAATGGTTCCTGGACCAGATAATAAACGCGGATTTGGCGGAACATGTTTTCCCAAAGACACGCACAGTTTATATACGCAGTTACAGAGTCATAATGTGCGGTCTTATATTTTCCCTGCAGTTCTTACGCGAAACGATACACATGATCGTGTAGAACGCGAATGGGCTTCAGATGTATGGCGCACGACCCTTCCTAGAAACGAAAGCAATCCGATTGCTGTAGTAATGGGACATAATCAAGATGTCCCTACCTTAAAACTTGATACTTGTGCAAAACTGATAAATGACGGCTATACCGTGGTATGGGTTGATCCACCACAAGGTATGTCTGTGCCATCTGCTACCATGAACCCGTCGGTAGAACAATCTGATTCAGAAGCGTCGTATAATCGTGTTATCACATCACTAGATACATTACAAGACAGCGAGAGGTTTATGTTGAAACGGAGTGATTTAGCATCACCGATATTTTTTCCACATGTAGATCAAATATGGTTTTTAGGATTCTATGTTGAAGACAATTATGATGTTATCAGAAAAGTAAGTATTATTAAAAACTTGTTTGAGTTATGCGAACGTCATCCGAAAGCAAGTGTCTTTGTTGTTAAAAATGCATCAACCTCTCAATATGACTCTATATTTGCAGAGTTTATTGGAAGATGTAATAAGGAAATACATAACCTAACATTCTGGGTTGTATAGACCATTATTTGTTATTCTATTATTTATTTTGCGACATGACTATTTTTTAATCGAAATGTTATATAGTATAATAAATAATATCTCAAGAGTCATCAAACGACGTTTTTGTCACTAATATGGATGACCAACCTAGAACGCCCCCTAGAACACCCCCCTTTTCTTCTATGTTAAGTCCTTCACAATTATTTTCACCAGTTTCAGTACCTGGGTCAGTTAAAAGAGGAGAAAGCGAACATGACCCATTCAAAGGGCATGTTAATGCAACAGGTAAATCAATGATTAATAAGCTAAAGGCAATGGATGTTATAAGTGATGATCGAGATGCCAGTGGTAATATGTTAAGGTTCCATGCGTGGATGATGGGACTTATTCAAAAGTATTCACATAATATTATTACAACATCATTAAATCAATTAAAAGGCATCATACAAGGTTCAGTAATCGACGAAGAAGTTGACTCATCATATCAACCCGTATATAACGAAGGAAAGGCGTTTTTAGTATCAATATTAGAGTCATTTGACAATAACTCATACCCTCCATCAGTTACTGATACTTCAAATATTTTAATTATTGAAGGTATATTTGAAAAGATACCAGAAGCAGAAGTAGACACAGACACGCCACCTCCCATCCTTGAGACCAAAGTATTTACTGCACTACGTAGCATATTAAATTATTCAAAGATTCGTTTATGTGTTAAAAATGAGAACTATCCTAGTTTGGATTATCTTATGGATCCATTTGAAAATTATACAAAGGTATTCGGGGCAATGTTCTGTAACCTATTATCAAGTCAAGATGTACATCATAGTGCAAAAACCTGGCGACAACTTATTGAACATATAAGTGCAGTCAGTCAATGTAATTATGCTAAAAGGTTAATTGCACCAGATAAAGATAGTCAACTGTATACTGACTGGAATAAATGTTATATATGTGGTGAAGGGTCAGAACATACTGCATATGAATGTGAACATGTACTGTATGCATTTTTGGCGATTGGTCTGGGTGTTGGTTCTGGAATTATTCAGTCATCGGATGTTACAAGAGAGGTATCTGATGTGGGTTACCAATGGTATCTAACCGAGTATGCGAACGCACACCGATGTTGCAATCAAATAAAATCAGATGATAATTGGGTAACGATTAAATATGATAACAGCCAAAACCAGTATGTTATTAGTCCATCAGATGAGTTGATTAAAAAAACATTGATTAATATTAAAGAGGGAATAAAAAGAAAATTATATGATTGCGAGAGTATAACGCAATTTACAGAGAAAGGGATTCAGGACCGCGTGAACAGTATAATCGAACCACGTCTACGTCTTCTATGTAACCTTGCTACAGAAGAAGCAAGTAGATATAAGTCACATTTTATTATTAGCATGAGATTAAAACAATTAATTGCACTACGACGGACAATCAAAACGATGTCCGAGAGCTTTTTACGGTCAGGACAAACTCATCCATCAGAAGAACCAGAAGCGAAACGTCAAAAGGTAGAATTGGCAGAGAAAGAAACGCGTATAAAAAATGCCGACAAGTTGTTAACGGATGCCCCATCTATTACATCTAGGTTGAGGCCTCTGCAAGATATGTCTGGTGTATCACTTCGAGACACCACTTCATATATTACAAAAAAAACGAATGAATTAATTGATTTTAAATGTAAGAATGCGTTTATTACATCTTTTACAAATGATAAAAACGTAACTTATAACAATGCAAATAATTATTTGGTGCAAATTACTACAGATAGCACCGAAAAAGAGAACTTCAAAAACTTACTAAAACGAATTACTCGCAAAGAAGGTGAACAACTGCCCGCTGTATTTACACCCAGTTCTATTTCAGAATTATTTAAAACAGTTATACGTGAAGATGTTTTGGAACGAAGTATTGGATTTATAGACCGACTTATAGATATTTATAATCCACCACCTCCTACTCAAGATGAATCTCGTCCTAGTAGTACAGATACAGTAATGATTCATCCATCAATTGCAAAAACAATTATTGAGATGGTTGTATTAAAAGTTGGATATACCGCATTTACAAACTTTATAGGATGTCGTCTATCTGATACTGAAATCAGTGGCAACCCGTACTTGTCTGTTGTTGTGAATCAGTTTAATAATTCTAAAATTGTACAGAATATGCAATACTATAAAAATAACCTGGAAGGCAATTTTTCTAGATTTATAGAATCAGCAAGACAAACTAAACAACTACCTGATAACGAACTTGATAAACTTGCCCAGTTTATAACGTATGACGTGAATGAATGTAAGTCGCCTAGTAGTTCAAGTGGTTTAATTGGTGGTGGTGGTGACGATGAATCTAAACAACTAACATTATTTGATGAAATTGGAGAAAGAACTCTTTCAGGTACTCTTAACCCGGATTATATGGTATTATACCTTGAGACTGTATATGGAAACCGCGGACATGTTCTTCAAACAACATTCGATGAACTTTATCAGGACCTTTTAGATGATAAAGATGACGATGATGGTTTCATTAAAGATAGTATGGATGATGTTATAATTAATGACATAAAAGGTGGAATAACACAAATATCAGATAACATTCATGCCAAATACAAACAAGTGGTAGAAGAGTTTATAAAAAATAAACCATCCAATTCCCCACCCTTTGATTCACAGTCGGTATATGGAGAAGAAACACAATCACAATTTTATAAGTCAGATGTTGAGGAACCGGATAGTCCTATCAAAAAACCACCATTTGAGGGAGGTTCATCTATTACTAGAAAACGTAGAGTAACACATAAACGTATTCATAACTCGCGCAACAAAAGGCGAGTAACCAAACATAGGGAAACAATTCGTCGAAGTAAACGTCGTCATATTCATAAATATAGTAAAAATAAACGAAACCGACGACAAAGACAACATGTATAACACACATTACATCCGCGGTATAATTGTCACAATATCTTATTGTAGAAATTATATTACCATTTCAGTATATATAGCATGACAACGAATAATAGTTGTACCGTGTCACATTCCTATGAACATTTGAAAACCGGAGATCTCTTATTA
>JACCEE011667295.1_pt1 | contig 13714 bp, 7 predicted proteins | sample 7449931 | NCBI WGS metagenome assembly JACCEE01 (sample SAMN15323457, study PRJNA562643) | freshwater metagenome | isolation source: river surface water | place: USA:Blue River Watershed | collected 2017-08-19 | reverse complement strand
GCTTTCCATCAGGCGTGAGCCCAGGCCCTTGCCGGCGAAGTCGTCGGCCACCACCAGCGAGAACTCGCAGGTCGACTGGTCCGGGTTGGTGATGTAGCGAGACACGCCCACCACACGTTCGGTTTCCGTGATCTCGCCGTCTTCGTTGGCGTGGCGCTCCTTCACCACGGCCACCAGGGCCATCTCGCGGTCGTAGTCGATCAGCGTGAAGCGCGAGAGCATGTTGGCGGGCAGCTCCGTCATCGCCGAAGCGAAGCGGAAATAGCGGCTCTCGGACGACAGGCCCTTGGCAAAGGTCTGCAGCATCTGCGCATCGTCGGGGTGGATCGGGCGGATCGTGTACTCGCCACCGCCCCGCAGCGGCCAGACCTGCTCATAGCGCGCCGGGTAGGGCAGGATGGACAGGTGCTGGTAGGCGTTGGGCCGACCCGTCATGTTCTGTGGCGCATGGTCGATGACGATGCGCGCATCCACGGCCACGGCCCCGTCTTCGTCCACGATGATGGGGTTGATGTCCATCTGGCGCAGCTGGGGCAGCTCGCACACCATCTCGGACACGCGCAGCAGCAGCTGTTCCAGCGCGTCCATGTTCACCGCGCTGGCACCGCGCCAGTCGCCCAGGGTCTCGGCCACGCGGGCACGGTTGATCAGGTGGCGGGCCAGGAACTGGTTGAGCGGCGGCAATTCCATCGCGCGGTCGTTGATCAGCTCGATCATGGTGCCGCCCGCGCCAAACACGATCACCGGGCCGAAGGGATCGTCCGTCACCACGCCGATGTGCACCTCGCGCCCGCGGCGGTTGCGCGCCATCTTCTGCACCGTCACGCCATTGATGCGGGCGGTGGGCTGCAGGCGGCGCACGCGCTCGACCATGTCGGTGAAGGTGTCGCGCGCCTGCGTGCCGTTCATCACGTTGAGCACCACGCCCTGCACGTCGGACTTGTGGGTGATGTCGGGCGAGTCGATCTTGATCGCCACCGGAAAGCCCAGCTGCATCGCGATCATCATCGCCTCGGGCGCGCTGCGTGCCAGGATGGTTTCGGTGACCGGGATGTGGAAGGACGCCAGCAGCGTCTTGGACTCCATCTCGGTGAGCACCTTGCGCCGCTCGGTCAGCACGCTCTCGATGACGAGGCGGGCGCCTTCGATGTCGGGCTCGGCGCTGGTGGAGGCGGGTGGCGGGGTTTGTTGCAATAGCAGCTGGTTCTGCGCGAAATTGGCGATGTTGCCAAAGGCGCCCACGGCCGCTTCCGGCGTGCGGAAGGTGGGGATGGCGGCGCTCTTGAGCACGGCACGGCCTTCGCCCACCGAGGCCTCGCCCATCCAGCAGGTGAGCAGGGGCTTGCCCATGGTGCGGTGGACCTCGGCCAGCACCTTGGCGACCTCGGCCGCGTCCACCCCGATCTTGGGAGAGAAGATGACCAGCACGCCGTCGATCTGGCGGTCTTTGGCGGCGGCCTGCAAGGCGACGCGGTAATGCTCGGGGCCGGCCGTTTGCGACAAGTCGATCAGGTCGGTCAGCGAGGCGCCCGTGGGCAGTTGCGGCTGCAGCGCGGCGACCGAGTCGGGGGACAGGCGGCCCAGTTCCAGCGAGATCTCGGTGACCCAGTCGGCGGCCAGCACGCCCGGCCCGCCGCCGTTGGTGACGATGGCCAGGTGACGGCCCACCGGGCGGTAGCGCGAGGCCAGGCACTTGGCGGCCGAGAACAGCGCCACGAAGGACTGCACGCGCACGGCGCCGGCGCGACGCAGGGCGGCATCGAACACGTCATCGCTGCCGACAATGGCGCTGCTGTGCGTTTGTGCCGCCTCGTTGCCCGCCTGCTTGCGACCGGCCTTGAGGATGACGACCGGCTTGGCGGTGGCGGCCGAGCGCAGGGCGCTCATGAAGCGGCGGGCGTTGTGGATGCCCTCCATGTAGATGATGATGCTGTGCGTCTGGCGGTCGGCGGCCAGGAAGTCGAGCACATCGGCGATGTCGAGCGCCGAATGGGGGCCCAGCGAGACGACCGACGAGAAGCCCACGGCGTTGCTGGCCGCCCAGTCGAGCATGGACGATGTCAGCGAGCCCGATTGCGACACCAGGGCCAGGCTGCCGCTGCGCGCCAGGGGGCCAGCCACGCTGGCATTGAGTTGCGAGGGCGGGCGCTGGATGCCCAGACCGTTAGGCCCCAGCAGGTACACGCCGGCCTGATCCGCGACCTTGTGCAGCACCTCGGCCTGCTCGGCGCTGATGCCCGAGGACAGCACCATCACGGCGGTGCAGTCCATGCGGCTGGCCAGTTCGATGGCGGGCGCGATGTCGGCGAAGGGCAGGGCGATGATCGCCAGGTCGGCCTTGGCCGAGGCCAGGTCGGCCAGGGTGCCGCTGGTGGCACGGATGTCGATGAAGCGGAAGGTGCCGGTGAAGCGCTGTGCCCGCAAGGCGGGGTGCAGTTGTCGGGCTTGTTCGGTCAGCTGTTCGGGGTCATCGGCAGGGCCGGCAAAGATGGCAACCGAGGTGGGGGCGAACAGGGGGGTGAGGAAATGCTGGTCCATGGGTCAGTCTGCGCCAATGAGAGAGCGAACGTGGGCGGCGGTGCTGCGGGCGAGGGCGCTGAGGGCGTAGCCGCCTTCCAGGCAGGAGATGACGCGGCCTCGGCAGTGGCGGTCGGCCAGGCGCATGATCTGCTGGGTGACCCAGGCGTAGTCGGCTTCGACCAGCGCCAGGTTGCCCATGTCATCTTCGCGGTGGGCGTCGAAACCGGCCGAGATGTAGATCAACTGGGGCGCAAAGGCATCGAGCGCCGGCAGCCATTGTTCGAGCACGGCCTCGCGGAAGGCGTCGCTGCCCACGCGGGCGGGCAGGCCCACGTTGACCATGTTGGGGCCATCGTGGGACTCGCCCGAGTCCGGGAACAGGCCCTTTTCGTAGATGGAGCACATCAGCACGCGCTCGTCGCCCATCAGGATGTCTTCGCTGCCGTTGGCGTGGTGCACGTCAAAGTCGATCAGGGCCACGCGTTGCAGACCATGCACGTCCAGCGCGTGGCGGATGCCCACGGCCACGTTGTTGAAAAAGCAAAAGCCCTGCGCCGAGTCGCGTTCGGCATGGTGACCGGGCGGGCGCACATTGCAAAAGGCCGAGGGGGCCTTGCCGCCCAGCACCAGGTCGGTGGCCTGCACCACGGCGCCTGCCGCGCGCAGGGCGGCCTGCAGCGTGTGCGGGTTCATGCTGGTGTCGGGGTCGACGTGGTGGTAGCCCTCGGTGGGCGAGGCGGCGATCAGCTCCTGCACATACAGCGCAGCGTGCGCGCGCTCCAGCTGGTCCACGGTGGCCGGCTCGGCGTCGTACGGGGCCATGTAGTCCAGCAGGCCCTTGGTCAGCAGCATGTCGTTGATCGCGCCCAGCCGCTCGGGGCACTCGGGGTGGTGCGGGCCCATTTCGTGGCGGGCGCAATCAGGGTGGGTGATGTAGGCGGACAGCAAAGGCAGCTCCTGTCAGGAGGATGGGCTCGCAATGGGCAGCCCCAGCGAAATCGGACAAGGTGATGTTGCCACGGTAAGCCCGTGTCCGTCGAGGGTCTTGCGCCACATCAAGTGCGGCGCTGGCTGTTGATCGCTGGGTAGGGCGTCATGCAGGGCATTTCCTGAGGGAGCCATGTTCTAGACTGTCATACTGTGAGAACACAGATGATGGCCTGCGGGGTCATGGACCAGCGGCGCGGACAAGATGCCCGATAAGGAGGCAAATGAGCTCTCATGATGAGACATGGCTGGTGCGTTCAGGTTTGCTGCGCTCGGCCTTGGAGCAGTCCTTCAATTCTGTGTTGATCACGGATGCACAGCCGGGGCCAATGGGCCCGCGCATCGTGTATGCCAACCCGGCCTTTTGCGAGATGACAGGCTACAGCGCGACCGAGCTGCTGGGGCAGACGCCGCGCATCCTGCAGGGGGCACAGACCAGTCCTGAGGTGCTTCAGACTTTGCGCGAGTGCCTGCAGGCCAACCGGTTTTTCAGGGGCTCCACCGTCAATTACCGCAAGGACGGCCGACCCTATACCGTGGAGTGGAACATCTCGCCGGTGAAGGACGAGGCCGGCGTCACCACCCATTACGTGTCGGTCCAGCAAGACATCAGTGCGGTGACCGAGGCGCGCGCCACCAGCCAGTTGCTGGCGCAGGCCCTGGACGCGACCCAGGATGCGGTGATGATTGCCAATGCCCAGGGCGAGATCGAATTCGTCAACCATGGCTTTGAACTCATCACCGGCTACAGCCGGGTCGAGGCCCTGGGCCAGAACCCCGCCATGCTCAAGTCCGGTGAGCACACCGAGGCCTTTTACGGGCGTCTCTGGGCGGCCATCCAGTCAGGGCAGACCTTTCGGGCGGTGTTCATCAACCGGCACAAGCAGGGGCACCTGATTCATTGTGAAGAAACCGTCTCGCCCATCCGCGATGCCGGTGGGGCGGTGACCCACTTTGTCAGCGTGATCCGGGACCAGACCGCGCGTGCGCACACCGAGCAAACCTTGAGGGAGCAGGCCACACGGGACCCCTTGACCGACCTGCTGAACCGCCGCGCCGGCGAGTGGCAACTGGAGCGCGCCTTCCTGGCCGCCCGAGAAGGTCAGAAGCCGTTTTGCCTGATCATGGCCGATGTGGACCACTTCAAGGCCATCAACGACACCTGGGGGCACCCGGCGGGTGACCAGGTGCTGCAGCGTGTCGCTGCGGTGCTGCGCACCGGGGTGCGCGCCACCGACAGCGTGGTGCGCTGGGGTGGCGAGGAGTTTTTGCTGGTGCTGCCCTATTGCGAGCAGGCTGCGGCGCTGCTGCAGGCCGAGCGCCTGCGTGAACGCGTTGCCGATGCCGAGCAGGGGGAGATGGGGCGCGTGACGGTGTCGATGGGCGTGGCCGAGTTGCAGCGGGGCGAGACCCTGGCGAACTTGATGGAGCGTGTCGACCAGGCGCTCTACCAGGCCAAGCACGCAGGCCGCAATCAGGTGTCAGGTGGGTAAGGCGTAGCTCCGCTCGCGGACGAGGCGCACCGCCGCGCCCACCACCTCGGGGTCGAACAACGTGCCCTGGTTGTTCATCAGCTCGGCCAGGGCGGCGTCGATGCCCAACGCTGGCCGATAGGGGCGGTGCGAGGACATGGATTCCAGCACGTCGGCCACGGCCAGCACGCGGGCCTCGGGCAGGATCTCGTCGCCTTTCAGGCCACGCGGGTAGCCACTGCCGTCCAGGCGCTCGTGGTGCTGGCGGATGATCTCGGCCACCGGTGTGCGGAAGGGCGCGTCCTTGAGGATGTCGTAGCCCGCCTGCGCATGGCCCTTCATCAACTCCATTTCGAGCTTGGAGAGCCGGCTGGGTTTGGTCAGGATTTCCGAGGGCACGGCGATCTTGCCGATGTCGTGGACCAGGCCGATCATTTCCAGATCGCGGCAACGTGCCTCGTCCCAGCCCAGCTCGCGTGCGATGGCTGCGGCGATCAGGCCCACACGGCGCTCGTGCCCGGCGGTGTAGGGGTCGCGCATTTCGACCATGTTCGAGACGGCCAGCAAGGTGCCCTGCATGGCGGCTTCGAGTTGGTGCACATAGCTGGCAATCTGATCTTCGGCGTGCTTGCGATCGGTGATGTCCTGGGCCATCACGATGGTGGCGGGCAGCCCGTCGTCCCAGACGATGCGTTTGGCGTGCAGGCCCAGCTCGATCACGCGACCATCCTTGCGGCGCACGGGCACGCTGGTGCTGTCGCTGGCCAGGGTGCCATCGTCCACCTGGGCCTGACGTTCGAGCAGGCCGGACTCGGTGTGTTGTGTCTCGTCCAGCACCACGAAGCGCAGCGTGTCTTGCCCAATGAGCTCGTGGGTCGGGTAGCCCATGATCTCGGCAAAGCGGGGGTTGACGTAGATGAAGTGGCGTTCGCGGCGCACGAAGATGCCGCTGATCGTCTGCTCCACCATGCTGCGAAAGCGCTGCTCGCTGTCGCGCAGGGCCTGCTCGTTGCGGCGGATCTCGGTGAGATCGGTCCAGGCCACGATCACGTCGTCGCCACTCACGGTCATGGTGCCGCGCGCGATGCGACGGCTGCCGTCCTTGCAGCGCAGGGTCAGCTCGGGGGAGACCACCGGCTCGCCGCTGCGATAGGTCTCCAGGTGCTCGTACCAGTGGCGCATCAGCACGGTGCGCTCGCCTTCGTCGGCATAGACGCGTTCGAACCACTGTGCTTCGTCGGCAAAGTCGGCCAGCGAGTAGCCCAGCCACTGCTGGTGGGCGGCATTGAGCGCCATGACGCGCCGATCCTGTCGGCGGTGGATCTGCATCGGGATCGGGGTGACCTGGAACACCTGCTCAAAGCGGCGGGCCATGTGCTCGGCGGTTTCCTCGGCACTCAGGCTGCGGCTGCGGGAGGCCGCGCGGTCCAGCGCCGCCTGGACTTCGTTGGCGATGTCCTCCAGCAGCCGGGTCTGCTCGGCATCCAGATCCGCCAGGCCGTGGGTGTACAGGGCCACGATGCCAATGGGGCGGTCTTCACACCGCAGGGGCATCAGGGCCTGATGGCTCAGGCCACGCTGCATCAGGCTGTGCAGCCAGCGCTCGGATGCGCTGGGCGGCAAGGGGGCCTCGCTGCCCCGAGAGGGCGGCAGGGGTACGCCTTGCGACACCACATGGCCCCGTGCCAGGCGCGCTTGCGTCGGGTCGAACGGACTGGTGGACTGCGCCAGCAGCTCGTTGAGGGTGCTCACCTGGTCGGGCGTGAGCCCATGATGCAGGCTCGGGTGCAGGCGCAACGGGGTGCCGGGTCCGTCGTTCAAGGCCATGAACAGGGTGGGAAACGCGCTGCGGCGACGCAAGACCCCCAGCAGGGCGCTCAGGATGTCGTCACGTTGATGCCGCTGCGCCACCTCCCGGCTGGTGCTGCTGAGCATGTCGTACAGCGAGGTCAGGCGCTCGACGCGTTCGGCGGCCTGCAGGCGCTGGAGCATTTCGTTGAGCTGCGCTGCGACGCTGGCGATGAGCTCGCGCTCTTCGCTCAGGAAGGTGGCCTGCGGGCTGTTGAGTTCGTCCGGGTACCAGGTGTGGATGTGACCGACCAGCACGCCGTTGCGCTCGATGCTGGCCTGCAGGTGGCGACGTGGCAAGGGGCTGGGCAGGCTGGCGCCGACATGGCCCCAGCTGCTGTCGATGCAGGCTTGAACCTGTTGGGGCAGCACGAAACAGGGTGGCAGCAGCGCCACCAGCTTTTCCAGCTTGGCGGGCACGTTCAGGTCGGTGCTTTTGAGCAGGTTGGCGACCCCGTGCAGGCCGCGCAACTCCTTGACGCGCTCGTTGAGGTCATGGAGCAGGCTTTCGCGCTCTCGGCTCAGGCGCTCGCGCTCGGAGACATCGCGCAGCACCAGCACCCAGGCGGCATGTGGTCCGTCGCCGTGCAGCGGGGCGGCGTGGCACTCCACGGTCCGCTGGCCGGGCAGATCGAGGGTGATCAGGAAGCTGGTGCGGGCCTGCAGCAAGCGCTGGCACACCGGGCAGACCTCAGCGGGAGACTGGGCGGGGTGCAGCAGGATGCGAACCGATTGTCCGACCAGGGTTGCAGGTGACTGCCCCACCCACTGGGCGGCAGCCTGGTTGGCTTGCTGGATGGTGCCATCGGCCGCCACGACCACGGTGGGGTCTGGCACGGCATCGTAGCGACTGGCGGTGCGGGCCAGCATGTCGAACGGCGCCTGCAGGGTGTGCTGCACCAGCGCGTCGTACACGAACCAGTAGGCGTAGATCTTGAGCAGGTGGCCGATGAGGTTGGCGGGCCCTTCCACGCTCACGTAGCGCGTGAAGGCGAACTCGGCCGCCATCATGAGCAAGGTCGCGAGCAGCAGGCGCTGGTACAGGTGTGTGGGCATCAGGGCCCGGTAGTGCCAGAACAGCACGGCCGCCGCACCCATCGTGGCGATGATGAGGTACTCGGTGTAGACCTTGAAGGGGGTCAGGCCCTGTCCATCGATGTAGGCGTCGGGAAAGTGCCCGGTGGCGATCAGCAGGACGGACAGCACCGTCCAGCCGCCGAAGCCCAGATGCAAGCGCATGACCGAGACCGAGCGCCACAGCATGAGCGGGGCCAGCAGCAACACAGCCGCCTGCAGGGCGCGCCCGGCCACCCAGAACTGGATGGCGGGGTTGGTGCTGTCGATGGGCAGCAGGTTCATGCCCTTGAAGCTCAGGGTGTGGAGCAGGTCGAGCCCCGCACACCAGCCGATGCCCACGGCGATGAACACCACGAAGTGGTTGCGGGTGAACTGCACCGAGGTGGTGGCCACCGCCAGCGCCGTCCAGGCGACCACGGCTGACATCAGCTCGGCCAGCGTGTGCCCCAGCAGATACCCGTGCTGATTGGCCCACCAGATGGCCAGGGCCATGAGGGTGGGTGGGACCAGGGCACGCAGTGGGCCGCGGGGGGGTATCGACCGGGGGGTGTCAGGCAAGGGCGAGTGGGCGGTCACGGTGTGGCGCAAACGAATGCCGGAATGGGTGTATCAGTCTAGCGGTTTGAGGCCACGCGCGGGGGGCGGACCTCAGGTCTCAGACCGACAGCGTGATCATTGCATACATCGGGGTGCCGGTCACCGGCATCCAGCAGGCTTCGGTGACCGCGCCCAGCCAGCCATAGCATTCCGAGACGCTGCGGGTTTGCAGCAGGCGCAGGCGTGGATGGGGGCGGGTGAGTTCGTCGGCGCTGGCCGGGCACCACAGGAACTGCGCGCCGGTGGGGCCTACGGTGGGGTGGGCGCGGGCCATGCCACGGCCCACCCGGGACATGGTGTCCAGCACCATCTGGGAGCCGGGCGGTGCCTGCTCGGCAAACTCGGCCAGCACAGCCTCGACCTGCTCCGGTGTCAGGTACATCAGCACCCCCTCGCAGAGCACGAACACCGGCTTGTCATGGGTGCCACTGGGCAGGCCCAGGCGCTGCCACCAGCCGGGCGTGCGCAGGTCGACTTCGGCGTGATGCTGACGGGGCACATCGGCCGCGAGGCAGGTGTCGCGCAGGGCCATCACCTCGGGCAGGTCGCTGTCGAGCCAGCGGTTGCAGCCCTGATCCAGCCATTGGAAATGCTGCGACAGGCCGCAACCCAGGTTCACGCCCTGGCTGTCGGGATGGGCCTGGAAAAACGCGCGGCCCGCGCTTTGAATGACCCGGGTGCGCCACAGGATGTTCTGCGTCGTGATGCGGTCTTTCAGGTAAGGGCGCAGGTCGAGGTCGAGTTGGTCGAGGAGTTGCTCGGCCGCCGCATCGTGACAGGCCAGCGCCGGAAAGGCCTCACCCCCACGCGCACGGGCCACGAGGGGGATGAGCAGGGTTTGACACACCGGGGGCAAGGTGTGTTGCCGTCCATCGCCAGTTTTCACAACAGACGCTCCTTGTTCCGCACAGGTGAACGCTCCAGTTTATCGGACAGTGGGGGTCGACTGGGTGCGGGTGGGCTCAGGGTTTGCCTGTGCCGGTTAGGGTTTGCGGACATGGTAGCCGGGCACCACATCGTTGGTGCGACATGGCACCTCGTTTCAGCGTGCTGGCAAACCCTGCCAGCGCGCCCACGCCGCCTGGGCGATGCGGTAGGTGTTCAGTTGCACGCGCACCGTGGTCTGGATGTCGTGGCCGTAGCCGCCGGCCATCGCCATGGCGACCGGCAGCTGGCGCTGCCAGGCCCAGTCGAACACGCGCTGGTCGCGCGCGGCCATGCCGGCGTCGCTCAGGCGCAGGCGCCCGAGGCGATCGCCCTCGTGCGGATCGGCGCCGGCCAGGTAGATCACGAGGGCGGGCTCGCAGCGGCGTTCCACCTCGGCCAGGCCCTGCTCCAGCGCGGCCAGGTAGGGGGCATCGGTGCAGCCATCGGGCAGGTCGATGTCGCAGTCGCTGGGCTCTTTGCGGAAGGGGAAGTTCCTGGCCCCGTGCAGGGACAGGGTGAAGACGCTGGGGTCATTGTGGAAGATGCGGGCGCTGCCATTGCCCTGGTGTACGTCCAGGTCGATGATGGCCACCTGCAAGGGGCGCGAGGGCGGGTCGATGCCGGCGCGCAGGCGCTCGATCTGCATCAGGCGGGCGGCCACGGCGGCGTCGTTGAAGACGCAAAAGCCGCTGCCCTTGTCGGCATAGGCATGGTGGGTGCCGCCGGCCAGGTTGGCCGCCACCCCTTCACCCGACAAGGCCACGCGGCAGGCCTGCACGGTGGCGCCCACCGAGCGGCGCGCGCGCTCGTTCATGCCGGGGCTCCAGGGAAAGCCGATTTCGCGCTGCTGGGCGGCGCTCAGGGTGCCATGCCGCACGGCATCGATGTAGGCGGGGTCGTGCACCAGGGCCAGGGCGGCATCGTCGGCGGGCTCGGCCTGCTGCAGGCGAACCGAGGGGAGGTGCGCCGTGATCTGGTCGCGCAGCATCTCGTACTTCGCCATGGGGAAGCGGTGTCCGTCCGGCAGGGGCAGCACGAAGTGATCGGCATAGAAGGCTTGCATGGCGGACATTGTGGGGGTTTGCCCTCGTTCTGCAGGGCGGGTCGCGGGGTCGAATGCGGGTCATCCTGGGTACATACTCATCCCCCTGAATGAATGCTGTTGTACGAAAGTGGACATGACCGATTTGCCGCTCTCTCACCCCGATGTGGACCGCCTGGTGGAACTGATGCGCCTGGCGCCTCAGGGGAATGACCATTTTGTGGCCCAAAGCGATGACATTGGCACGCCGGCGCTGTTTGGCGGCCAGGCCTTGGGGCAGGCCTTGATGGCCGCCAGCCTGACGGTGCCCGCCGACCGCATGGTGCACTCGCTGCACGCCTACTTCCTGCTGCCGGGCGAGCACGCGCCGGTGACTTACGAGGTGGACCGGGTGCGCGATGGCCGCAGCTTCAGCATGCGCAGCGTGGTGGCGCGCCAGAGCGACAAGATCATTTTTGAACTGACCGCCTCGTTCCAGACCGCCGATGAGGGGCCGGAGCACCAGGTGCCGATGCCAACGCACCCAGGTCCCGAAGGGCTGGTGCCTGAGAGCGTGGGCCGCGATGCCATCCGGCACCTGTTGCCGATGCCGTTTCGCGAGAAGCTGCTGGGGCCGCGCGGGCTGGAGCTGCGTCGGGTTCAGCCGCTGAACCCGATGAATCCGGCGCCCCGCACGGGCGGCTCGGCCATGTGGGTGCGCACCCTGGCGCCCTTGCCCGATGACCCGCTGCTGCACCGCGCCTTGCTGGCTTATGTGTCGGACCATGGCCTGTTGCTGGCGGCCACCGAGCCGCATGGGCTGAGCCTGTTGCGCGGCGATGTGCGCCTGGCCAGCCTGGACCACGCGATGTGGTTCCACCGCGATTTCCGCCTCGACGACTGGTTGCTGTACGTGATCGACTCGCCGAACGCAGGCGGGGCGCGTGGGCTGTGCGAGGGCCGCTACTACGCGCGCGATGGGCGCCTGGTGGCCTCGGTCATGCAAGAGGGCATGGTGCGCCAGATCAAGAAGGGCTGAGGCGCCCCGCGCGGCTCAGCCGTTCGCCGGATCGCGGTGCACCACGCGGTTGCGGCCACCCTGTTTGGCCGCGTACAGACGTGCATCGGCCATCTGGACGGCGGCGTCCTGGTCGTCCTGTGCGGGGTCGGACATGGCCAGCCCCACGCTGATGGTGACCAGTCCGGCGGTGGGGTCCGGCGCGTTCTCGACCGCCTGGCGCAGTTTCTCGGCCACCAGGCAGGCGCCTGCCTCATCGGTGTGAGGCAGCAGGACGAGGAACTCCTCGCCGCCGAAACGTGAGACGAAGTCGCTCTCTCTCAAGGGGGCACGCAGGCATTGCGACACCCGCTGCAGCACCTGGTCACCCACGGCATGGCCATGCTGGTCGTTGACCCGCTTGAAGTGGTCGACGTCGATCATGAGCACGGCGTAGGGCAGGTGGCTGCGTTTCATGCGCAGCAACTCTTCGCGCAGGCGTTCGTTGGCCGCCAGGCGGTTGGGCAGGCCCGTGAGCACATCGTGGCGGGCCAGGCGGTGCAGCGCGGCATTGGCCTGTGCCAGTTCGGCGGTGCGGGCCTCGACCTTGGATTCCAGCTCGGCGTTGAGCTGGCGAATCTGCGCCTCGGTGTGGTGACGCAAGCTGGCATCGATGCACAGGCCTGTGAAGTGAACGGGCTCCCCGCTGGCGTCGTAGCTGACTTGTCCGTAGGCGTCGATCCAGCGGACCTCGCCCGAGGTGAGCACGATGCGGTAGGAGGCGACGAACGGACGGTGCTCCCGGATGGATTCTTCGAGGGCGAGCTCGGCGTCGGGCAGATCGTCCGGGTGGACCAGGGCGCGCCAGGTGTCGAAGTTGGGCGGTGCGTGTTGTGGGTCGAGGCCAAACAGCTGGAACATGGCGGGCGACCAGTTGAGGCGCTCGGTGCGCATGTCCCAGTCCCAGGCTCCGGCCCCTGCGGCGCGCTCGGCCATCTGGAGCAACTCCTGGGTTTGGCGCAGGGCACGTTCCTGCTCGTAGCGTGCGGCCGCTTCGCGTTCAGCACGCAGCGCCAAGCGGGTTTGACGTTGCTCGGTGACGTCCTCCACCATGGCCAGAAAGCACGGCGGCTCGCCCTCGGCCACGGTCACGCGGGTTTCGTTGACGTGCACCCACACCACAGTGCCGTCGGGGTGAACGTAGCGCTTGTCGCGCAGGAAGCAGGGGATCTGGCCCTGGCGCAGTTGGGTCTTGTGTTCGATCTCCAGCGGCAGGTCATCCGGGTGGGTCAGGTGCATCCAGTCCTGTCCGCGCAGTGCATCGCGGGAGCGGCCGGCCAGGTCGGCGAAGCGCTGGTTGAGGTCGATGATGCGGTCGGTGGCCGGGTCGATCAGCACGATGCCCAGGTGGGATTGCTCGAACACCGTGCGCCACAGCGTTTCAGGCTTGGCCGTGACCAAGGGCCGAAGCGAGGCAAGTGGGAGCGGGTGAGCGGGCATGGCGGGTACGGGAGGCGCCGGCTGGGGCACTTATCAACGACAGGCCATTGTGAGGGGTGCTGCTCACGTTCAACATGTGAAAACTACCCGGAGTGACCGGGATTTTTCACGATGACCCCACTTTGAGGCGTGCAACGCAAACAGCCCCTCGCAAGGGGCTGTGGGGACTGCCGGGGCCGGCGCGGGTGGTGCGCCCGCCCTGGTCAAGTGGCGATCAGCGCGCGATCAACGCGATCAGAAGGCGGCCGAGCCGGTGATCGCACGGCCCAGGATCAGGGCGTGGATGTCGTGCGTGCCTTCGTAGGTGTTGACCACTTCGAGGTTGACCAGGTGACGGGCCACGCCGAACTCGTCGGAGATGCCGTTGCCGCCCATCATGTCGCGCGCCAAGCGGGCGATGTCCAGCGACTTGCCGCAGTTGTTGCGCTTCATGATCGAGGTCACTTCGACCGGGGCCTTGCCGGCGTCCTTGAGGCGACCCAGCGCCAGGCTGCCTTGCAGGCCCAGCGTGATCTCGGTCAGCATGTCGGCCAGCTTCTTCTGCACCAGCTGGTTGGCCGCCAGCGGACGGCCGAACTGCTTGCGGTCGAGCGTGTACTGACGCGCCGTCTCCAGGCAGAACTCGGCCGCACCCAGCGCGCCCCAGGCGATGCCGTAGCGGGCGCTGTTCAGGCAGGTGAACGGGCCCTTGAGGCCGCGCACCTCGGGGAAGGCGTTTTCTTCCGGGCAGAACACCCCGTCCATGACGATCTCGCCGGTGATCGAAGC
>JACCEE011258492.1_pt1 | contig 13714 bp, 16 predicted proteins | sample 7449931 | NCBI WGS metagenome assembly JACCEE01 (sample SAMN15323457, study PRJNA562643) | freshwater metagenome | isolation source: river surface water | place: USA:Blue River Watershed | collected 2017-08-19 | reverse complement strand
CAATACTTGGAGGGGGACCTCCTGGGAAGATAGTTCAATGCCAAAGTTTTCAGAAAAAGTAGAAAGGTTCTATTGGAATTCGCCAATATGATATGGGAGGATAAAAAGTTAACTTAACGTTAGGGTTAACCACCTCCAACAATAGTTACAATTTCTATTTTATCACTATTTTCAATAAAGGTTTTATCCCAATTTTTTCTATTACAAATTACATTATTGTATTCTAATACAAGCAAAGACTTATTATAATTAAAGTACATTATTAAATCTAATAATGTTAAAGAAGAAGATGTTACATATGTTTGACCATTTAGATAAAAATGTTTCATTTTTTTGTTATAAGAAGTATAAAAAAATTATTAGAAATAATCTAGACGTAAATAAGCATTGACTGATACAATCTTTCAAAAGATAATTTGGCGGGTGTAGCCAAGTGGTTAAGGCAGTGGGTTGTGGTTCCACCATTCGCCGGTTCAAGTCCGGTCACTCGCCCTTGTTCGAAGTTTCTTTAAAATTAAGTGTTTTAAAATTAAAAATTAATAATTTATTTAATAAATTTTTATGTCACGTTATAGAGGACCTAAATTAAGAATTACAAGACGCTTAGGGGTCTTACCAGGTTTAACAGCAAAGACGTCAAATAAACGCAATCGACCTGGTAAAGACGGAAATTCAGATCCAGGTAAAAAGTTAACCGAATATGGAGTTCGTTTAGAAGAAAAACAAAAGTTAAAATATAACTATGGTTTAACTGAAAGTCAATTATTCCGATATGTAAAAGAAGCACGTCGCCGACAAGGTGTTACTGGTTTAATTCTACTTCAATTATTAGAAATGCGATTAGATACTATTTGTTTTACTCTAGGTTTTGCAAAAAGCATTGGACAAGCTAGACAATTAGTAAATCATGGTCATATTACTGTTAATAAACAAGTTGTAAATATACCAAGTTTCCAATGTCGATTAAATGACATTATTGGGGTTAAAGAAAAAACTAGTTCGAAAACACTAATTGGCAGTAATATTAAAAATAATCAAGTTAGTGAAATTCCGAATCATTTAAAATTTGATAGTTCTAAATTAGAAGCACGTGTCTTAGATTATTGTGAAAGATCTGATGTTTCTTTACCACTAAATGAATTACTTGTAATTGAGTATTATTCACGTCGTTAAATATAAACACTTACTAGTAATTATAACTAAAATTAATTATTATTATTATTAAAAATTAAATTACAAATGTTAAAAATCAGATTAAAAAGACTAGGTAAAAAACGTTATCCTTTCTATCGATTAGTCATAATGGAGAGCACTTCTAGAAGAAATGGACGTCCAATTGATGAAGTTGGTTATTATAATCCAATGACTAAAGATTATAAATTTGATCCTGACAAAATTAAAAAATGGTTAAGTTATGGTGTTCAACCAACTGAAACTGTTTTAAATTTATTAAAAAAGGCAGAAATTATATCAAAATAAATTTGAAAATTTCTTCTTATTACTAAATCTTATAGTTTTAAACCTATAAGATTTAGAGACATTAATTCTTTTTTTGATTAATTAAAAACTCATAAAAATTTTTAATGAAATTGAAGATTCCAATATTAACTGGATTTTTAATTTCAATTAGAAATAGCTATTCTTTGATATATTTTATAAAGTTTTTATTTATATATAGACGTTAACAATTGACATCAATTTATTATAATAAAGATTAAACTTATAAACTAATAATAGCGCCATTATGTCTCATTTTACTCATATGAAAACTTGTTTTCGAAATTTAGCTTACTTAGAAAAAGCTTTAAATAGATTAAATATCAAATATAAAGAACAAGAAAAAAGTATTACTTCTAAAAACTCAGATTTATATACTACAAATATCGTAATTCCACAATCAAATGGTTATGATATTGAATTCGTTTGGAATGGTCAAGTGTATGAATTAGTTGTTGATGTGAGTTTCTGGGAACAACCTTATCCAATTGAAAGTTTTATTGATAAAGTTTCTAAACAATATGCTGGCGAGGTAATTATTGGTGAAAGTCACAAAATGGGTTTTCAACCAATAAAATATCAACAAAACGTAGATGGATCAAATACAGTAGTTTTAGAACGCTGGAATCAAAGTATTAAAAATATTTAAATAGTTATTTTAAGATGGTATCAGATAAAGTCCTTACTAAATAATTTGATAATTATTAAAATAAGATAATTATTTAGTAAGGACTAAAAATTATTAAATTTGAATAACAAGCAATAGAATCCTTAGAAGATTGGTTTATAAAAAATATTGTCTCTACTTAATTTAAGTTCGAATAAGTGCATTAAATTTTTCAGTAAGAAGTGATTCTAAATTGTTAATAATTATTTCGACATCTTTTGTTTGTAAAGTTTTTTCATTTGATTGAAAAACAAGTTGTAAACATAAACTAGTATGTTGGTCAGGAATTGATTTACCTCGATATTCGTCTAGTAAATGAATTTCTGATAAAAATTGTGTTCCATTAGCATATAGTACTTTCTTTAACTGAGCAAATGATATATCTTGATGAATAATAAAAGATATATCTTTCAGAATTTTAGGATATAAAACGTAAGGTTTATAAATTGCTAATTGATTTTTTTGAATTTGATTTTGAATTGTTCCAAGGTTAAATTCAAAGATATAAAGTTCAGAATCAATATTTAACTGATTTGATAAAAGTGGTGAAATTTGACCAAAGAAACCTAATTTTTGTCCATTAATTAAGTAAAGTTCACTTGTTTTATAAGGATGAAATATTATATTTGGGTTAGTTAATCTTGTCCAATCTATTAATAAATTTAATTGATCAAATAATTGTTCCATTTTTCCTTTAGCTTCAAACCAACTAAGAGAAATAGCATTTTCTGACCAAGAGAGTTTTTTTTTTGCACCACCAAATATACCTGCAATATTCTCTGTTTCTTGGAACATACCATTCTTATCTGTTGAAAAAACATGTCCATATTCAAATCCTTCAATTATAGAATTCCCTTGTTTCAAATTATCTTCAACTGTTTTAATTAAACTAGGTATTAGACTTGATCGTAGATTTGCACAATCTGATAAAAGTGGGTTAATTAATTTTATTTTATTAGGTAAAAAAGTTGTTTCATTTACTAAAGAATAATGAGTTAATTCATTAAAACCTAGATTTAATAAACAAGATGTAATTTTTTTACGAGTTTTATAACTTAAATCTTCATTACCGATTTTTTTTAATTTTGGTAAAGTTGTTAAGAAGTTATTAAAACCATGTAATCTTCCAATCTCTTCAATAATATCAATTTCACGTGTAATATCATCGCTTCGCAAATGCGGAATTTGAACTTGCCAAATAAATTTTTCGTTATCATAAGAAAACTCAAAATTTAATCTCTCTAAATAACTATTTATTAATTCCGGGGAAATAAAATCAAAATCCGTTTCAGTTGTTTTGATAATTGGACCAAGAGTTTCATTTATCTTTTCATATCTTAATAAAATTGATTTTAGAGATGGTTGATCTGCTTTCATGAATTTAATCAATTGACATCGTAAATTTGGATTCTTTATACGTAATAAAGATATTAAACGATATGTTGATTCAATCAAATAAGTATTTTTTAAAGATTTTTCATGTCTTGCAGATTGTTCAGTTCTTAATCCTAATTCTCGTGATTGTTGACGTATTTTAGCTGCATTAAAAATACTTCCTTCGATTAATAAAGATTTTGTAATATTTGAACACATAAATTCTTTGCTTTCAATTATACCCGCTATACTAATTGGAACATCATTTATTGTTATTAATTCAGCGAATTTATTTAATTCATAATTGACATTATTACTTGCCAGAAATTTTGTACCAGTTTTTGGCTTTGAAATTGATATTTTTAGTTGTGTATCAGAAAATTTAGAAGCAATTTTTTCAAAATCATAAAAAACAAAAGGATAACCTGTTTCTAATAAAATATAATTTTTAAAATCTAATACATCATTAGTTATTATGAAACCTGAACTCAGAAGCTTTTCTTTTAACCATTCAGGAGCACTAAGATCAATTAGATTTTCAACTTTTATAGCTAGAAATGTGCTACAATTAATTTCTTCAGAAATATTTACTGCTAAATTTTCGATTTTTTTTTTCCAAGTTTGGATATTTCTTGAATATGGTAACTTTTTAAGTGGTTTATTTAATAAGGTTCCGATTTCTGCCGAAATTCCTTGAACAGATAAACTATCTGATCGGTTAGCTGTTGATGAAATATCTAAGACAATTTCTTTTCTATTATTAATTTCTAATTCTAAAATTTCTTCAACTTCAAAACCTCCAAGTGTTAATTTATCAATTAAATCATCTAAATTAAGTTTTTCAATATCTACTAATTCGTTTATCCACTTTAATGATATTTGCATTTTTAACTTCTTGTAAATTTTTTTCTTAATTTGCTTTTGTAAAAACTAAACCATTGGTTTCACCGTACCTTTCCATAAATCTCATAAATCGATCCCAAGCTTCAGGATTTTTCATTATATAGATTGATTCAATTGCTTCTGGTTTTCCATTTACAAATCTAGCATTAACGTCTCTTGTTTCTAATGTACCTTCTTCATCAATTAGATACATTCCGGTAATTTCTCCTTCTTTTGCTGTATTTTTATCTAATATATTTGGATTTTTAAAACGGAATGTTGCTGTCCCAGTACTTCCATCACGTGAACGTGTTAAACGTACATCAGGCAATACTTTTTCATCAAGACCTTTTATAAATTGAATTTTAGCTTCCATAACTGTATTCTGATTCAAATGAAACTCTATTTTACTTTATTTAATTATGCAACGAATGTAAATTAAAAATAACTTTTGACATCTTTATTCAAATTTCTAAAACTGGGGTGGAAGGATTCGAACCTACGAATGGCGGAGTCAAAGTCCGCAGCCTTACCACTTGGCGACACCCCATGAATATATAAGTAATTTTGATTTCTATTATTGGGCAAGAAGGGATTCGAACCCCTGACACCGTAGTTCGTAGCCACGTGCTCTAGTCCACTGAGCTACAAGCCCAAAACTTATTATTTTCTAAACATATTATAATAAAAGATTAAAATTAAGTAAAGCTAAAAAAAAATTAATGGAATATGATTTTAATATTGCAAAAAAAATAACTAATAAATTAAATTCATTAGTTTAATTATATTTTATTAGAAAAAAATTGACATAATTACTAGTAATATGGCTAAAAAAATATTATATCAAGATAACGCTCGACGTGCTTTAGAAAAAGGTATGGAAGTAATGGTAGAAGCGGTTTCTGTTACTTTAGGACCTAAAGGACGAAATGTTGTTTTAGAAAAGTCTTATGGTTCACCGCAAATTGTTAATGATGGTGTAACCATTGCAAAAGAAATCAAATTACCTGATCATATTGAAAATACAGGCGTTTCATTAATTCGTCAGGCAGCTTCTAAAACAAATGATGTAGCAGGTGATGGTACAACAACTGCTACAGTTTTAGCTTATGCAATGGTAAAAGAAGGGTTAAAAAATGTTGCGGCTGGAGCAAATCCAATTTCAATTAAATTAGGAATGGAAAAAGCGACTCAATACTTAGTAACTCAAATAAATGAGTTTGCTCAACCTGTAGAAGATCTTCAATCAATTGAACAAGTAGCATCAATTTCAGCTGGTAATGACGAAGTCATTGGATCTTTAATTGCTGATGCTTTGTCAAAAGTTGGGAAAGAAGGTGTTATTTCTTTAGAAGAAGGAAAAGGAATTGTTACAGAGTTAGAAATTACTGAAGGTATGAAATTAGAAAAAGGATTTATTTCACCTTATTTTATTACAAATACAGAAAAAATGGAGGTATCTTATGAAAATCCCTATATTCTTTTAACGGATAAAAAAATTACTTTAGTTCAGCAAGATTTATTACCAATTTTAGAGCAAATTACTAAAACTAAACGTCCTCTTTTAATTATTGCTGAAGATGTTGAAAAAGAAGCATTAGCAACGTTAATTTTAAATAAATTGCGTGGTATTATTAATGTTGTAGCTATTAGAGCACCAGGTTTTGGTGAATTAAGAAAACAAATGTTAGAAGATATTGCTATATTAACAAATGGAACTGTTATTACTCAAGATGCTGGGTTGAGTCTAGATAACATTCAATTAAATTTTTTAGGACAAGCTCGTCGAATTATAGTTAACAAAGATACAACAACAATTGTTGCAAATGGTCAAACATTAAATGAAATTAATGTTCGTTGTGAACAACTTCGAAAACAAATTAACATAGCTGATACAGCTTATGAAAAAGAAAAATTACAAGATCGAATAGCAAAATTATCTGGTGGAATTGCCGTTATTAGAGTTGGTGCAGTCACTGAAACTGAAATGAAAGATAAAAAATTACGTTTAGAAGACGCAATTAATGCAACTCGTGCAGCAGTGGAAGAAGGAATTGTTCCAGGTGGTGGAGCAACATTTACTCATTTATCCGAAAATCTTGTAACGTGGGCCAAAACAAATTTAAAAGAAGATGAACTTATTGGGGCTATGATAATTTCGCGAGCTATTTTAGCTCCATTAAGAAGAATTGCTGAAAATGCAGGTATAAATGGTGCTGTGATTATTGAAAAAGTTCAACAACAAGAATTTGAAGTTGGCTATAATGCAGCTAAAAATACTTTTGGAAATATGTATGAAGAAGGTGTTGTTGATCCAGCTAAAGTGACTAGATCCGGCTTACAAAATGCAACATCAATTGCAAGTATGATTTTAACTACAGAATGCATTATTGTTGATGATAGTAAAATTTTGAACGAATCTTAAAATTCGTTCAAAATTTTGAAAATCTAAATTTCATAAAACATTAAAAATCATTTAAATTTGACATTGGATCTGAATTTGAATCATTATCAACTAATGGATTAGCCGCAACCATATCTTTCATGCTTATTTTTAATTCTTCCACTTTTGATTTTAACGATGCAAAATTATCATTTTTAATCTCTTCACGAATTGTTTGAATCAGTTTTGTAATATTTTGTTTTTTATCGGCCGAAATATTATCTTTAAATAATGATAATTCTTTCTCTGCCTCAAAACATAATGCTTCTGCCTGATTTTTTAAATCAATGTTTTCTCGTTTTTGTTTATCTGCAGCAGCAAATTTTTCTGCTTCTGCTAACATTTTTTCAACTTCTTTTTCATTTAAATTTGAGGCACCTTGAATTGTTACGGATTGTTCTACACCAGTTTCTTTTTCTCGAGCTTTTACTGATAATATTCCATCAACATCAATATCAAATGTCACTTCAATTTGTGGAACTCCTCTATCTGCAGCTGGTATTCCATCTAATCTAAAATTTCCTAAACTTTTATTACCAGCAACTAATTCACGTTCACCTTGTAATATATGAATTTCTACATTTGTTTGATTATCAACAGCTGTTGAAAACATTTCAGATTTCTTAACTGGAATTGTGGTATTTCGCGCAATAATTTTTGTCATAACACCACCAAGTGTTTCTACTCCTAGAGATAAAGGCGTTACATCTAATAATAAAACATCTTTAATTTCACCTGCTAGAATCCCTGCTTGAATTGCTGCACCAATAGCAACAACTTCATCTGGGTTAACTGATTGATTTGGTTTTTTATTTGTTAATGATTCTACTAATCTTTGAATAGCTGGAATTCGAGTAGAACCTCCAACTAAAACAACTTCATTAATATCAGATTTATCTAATCTTGCATCATTTAATGCTTTTTCTACTGGAATACGACAACGATCAATTAAATTTTTACATAATTTTTCAAAAAGATCTCTTGTTAATTCTTGTTCAATATGTTTTGGTCCTGTTTGATCAGCTGTAATAAATGGTAATGATATTGTTGTTTTTTCAACAGTTGATAATTCAATTTTTGCTTTTTCGGCTGCTTCTGTTAAACGTTGTAATGCTTGTATATCATTTATTAAATCAATGCCTTCTTTTTGTTTAAAATCGTTGATTAACCATTTTACTAAAACATTATCAAAGTCGTCACCACCTAAATTTGTATCACCAGCAGTCGATAAAACTTCAAAAATACCATCACCAACTTCTAAAATAGAAACATCAAATGTACCTCCACCTAAATCAAAAACTAAAATTGTCTCATTTTGTTTTTTATCTAAACCATAAGCTAATGATGCTGCTGTTGGTTCATTAATAATTCTTAAAACTTCGATGCCAGCAATTTTACCAGCATCCATTGTTGCTTGTCTTTGGGAATCATTAAAATAAGCCGGTACTGTAATTACAGCTTGTGTTACCTCTTGACCTAAATAATTTGTTGCATCACTTATTAATTTTCTTAAAACTTGGGCAGAAATTTCTTCTGGACTAAAGTCTTTATTTAAAGCTGGACATTTTATCTTAATATTATCATTTTGATCTTTTCCAACTTTATAAGGCAATCTTTTAGATTCTGCCGAAATTTCGCTTTCTTTTGAACCAATGAATCTTTTGACAGAGAAAAATGTATTCTCAGGATTCAGAACTGATTGACGCTTAGCAATTTGTCCTACTAATAATTCTTGTTTTTTTGTATATGCAACAATTGAAGGAGTTGTTCGTAAACCTTCAGCATTAATAATTACACTAGGTTGTCCTCCTTCAATTGCTGCTACTACAGAGTTTGTTGTTCCTAAATCAATTCCTACAACTTTTGCCATTTTTAGTTTAATTCTTCTTTAAGTTTTATATATTTAATTAAATTTTAAATAATAATTATCAAAAATTTATAACCTAAGAATGCGTAATTCAGCAAAAAAATTTTATAACATTGTTTATATTTCTTATGTAGACAAAATGTAGCAAATTTTTTAAACTATTAAAAACAATCTACTAATATTAATTAGTTTATTTTAGAATCAAAAATAAAAAAGCAACGTTACTGAATAAAAATAAATTTGGAGGAATCTTGTGGCTATAGGTTTATTAGGAAATAAAATTGGGATGACTCAAATTTTTGATGAATCCGGCAATGTTATTCCCGTTACAATTTTAAAAGTTGGTCCTTGTGTTATTACACAAATAAAAACTCAATTAAATGATGGGTATAATTCAATTCAAATGGGATATGGTAATGTTTCCAGTAAAAAATTAACACAACCAGAACTAGGTCATTTAAAAAAATTTGATATTCAACCTTTAAGATATTTAAAAGAGTTTAAAGTACAGAATAATGAAGATTTTAAAATTGGTCAAGTTTTGAATGTTGACGCTTTCTCGCCAGGTCAACTAGTAAATATTAGAGGTAAAAGTATAGGTAAGGGTACTGCTGGTTTACAAAAACGTCATAACTTCGCTCGTGGTCCTATGACTCATGGTTCAAAAAACCATAAAGAACCTGGTTCAATTGGTATGGGTACTACTCCTGGGCGTGTTTTCCCAGCTAAAAGAATGGCTGGTCAACTAGGTAATCAAATTACAACTATTCGAAAACTTAAAATTATTCAAATCAATACCGAAGAAAATATTCTAGTAATAAAAGGATCTGTTCCTGGTAAACCTGGAAATTTATTAAGTATTGTTCCTTCAGAATAAAAGAATCAAAATTAGAAATCAATTTATAAAAGGAAAGTATGACTGTTCAAAAATTTCTAACATATACTCCATTTGATATAAATGGAAACCAATTAGACGTTAACCACGAAATAACTTTAAATGTCTCAGAAAAAGCAGGCAATTATTTATTACATCGAGATCTTTTAAGACATTCTAGTTCTCTACGTCAAGGCACTGTTTCAACAAAAACTAAAAGTGAAGTGAGAGGTGGTGGCCGTAAGCCATGGAAACAAAAAGGAACTGGACGAGCTCGAGCAGGTTCAAATCGTTCACCTTTATGGAAAGGCGGTGGTGTTATTTTTGGTCCAAAACCAAAAAAGGTTTTCTTAAAGATTAATAAGAAAGAACGTCAATTAGCGTTAAGAACTTTACTATATAACAAAAAAAATAATATTTTAATTATTGAAAATTTAGAAACTGAAACAATTGAACCAAAAACAAAAAGTTTTTTAAAAATTTGTCAAAATTGTTCAATTAATTTAGATGAAAAACTTTTAGTCATTGTATCAAAAAAAACAATGCCACTGAAATTAGCAACACAAAATTTAAAAAATGTTGAATTAATTTCTGCATCAAATTTAAATACTTTGAGTTTATTAAAAGCAAAACAAGTTCTATTAACACCATTAGCAATAAATGATATAAAGGAGATTTATTGTGACTAATTCTTCTGATTTCTCTCGCAGTAAAGCACAAGTTATCAAATATCCTATTATTACGGATAAAGCTACAAGACTTTTAGAAAATAATCAGTATAGTTTTCTTGTAGATCGTTATTCAGATAAAATTACAATTAAAGCTGCAATTGAATCTTTATTTCAAGTAAAAGTTATCAAAGTGAATACATGTCGTCTTTCACGTAAGCAAAAGCGTGTTGGTAAATATATTGGTTGGAAACCACAATATAAAAAAGCAATTGTTACTTTATCTGAAGGCGATGTAATCAATTTATTTACCGATAGTTAAGAAATAAAAAATAATTTAGTTTATGAGTATTCGTCTTTATAAATCATATACACCTGGCACAAGAAATCGTGCTTTATCAAGTTTTAGTGAAATTACAAAAGTTAAACCTGAAAAAGCTTTAACTAAAAAAAATCATCGCAATAAAGGTAGAAATAATAGAGGAGTTATAACTATTAGACATCGTGGTGGTGGCCATAAAAGACTTTATCGAATTATTGATTTTAAACGTCAAAAATATGGTATTCAAGGAGTTGTAGCTGCAATTGAATATGATCCAAATAGAAATTCTCGAATTGCTTTAATTCATTATACTGATGGTGAAAAGCGTTATATTTTACAACCAAAAAATTTAAATGTTGGTGATCGTATTATTTCTGGCTCTGGATCAATTTTAAATATTGGTAATTCTTTACCTTTAGAAGAAATTCCATTAGGTATATCAGTTCATAATATAGAATTAATTCCAAATCGTGGTGGTCAAATTGTTCGAGCAGCTGGTACATCAGCTAAAATTTTAGCAAAAGAAGGCAATTATATAACTTTACGTTTACCTTCAAAAGAAATTCGTTTAGTGCGAAAAGAATGTTTTGCTACAATTGGGGAAGTTAGCAATAATGATGCGTTTTTAGTTCAAAGTGGTAAAGCTGGTAGAACACGTTGGTTAGGTCGTCGTCCAGTAGTTCGAGGATCAGTAATGAATCCATGTGATCACCCTCATGGTGGTGGTGAAGGTAGAACTCCAATTGGTAGAACACGTCCAGTAACTCCATGGGGTAAACCGGCTTTAGGAGTAAAAACAAGAAAACGAAAAAAATTAAGCGATGCGTATATTCTTCGTAGACGTTCTTAATTCCTAATTTAATAATATAACAATTACGAAAAAATTCTTAAGATGCCAAGATCATTAAAAAAAAGTCCGTTTGTTGCCTATCATTTATTAAAAAAAATTAATCAAATGAATAAGGCTGGTAAAAAAGATACAATTACAACTTGGTCTCGTGCTTCAACTATTTTACCTAGTATGGTTGGTTTTACAATTGCTGTACATAATGGAAAACAGCACGTACCTATTTTTATTTCAGATCAGTTAGTAGGCCATAAATTAGGAGAATTTGTATCAACAAGAAATTTCAAAACTCATATTAAAGCTGACAGAAAGGCAAAACGCTAAATAAAAAAGAATGAATCAAATTCTATATAAAAATCGATGTAGATGTAATGAAGAATTCTCAATAGCAAAAAAAAGAAAATCAGTAACCAGAAGTGAAGGAAAACCAATTCAATATCCCAAGTCAAATGAGATTCTATCAAAAACATTTCAAATAAAATATGAAAAAAAGCTTTCATTAATAGCGAAACTTGTTTTAAATAGTTTTCAAAATAAATATATCTATTATGCAATTGACGATATTTTATATTTATTTGAATTAAATAAAAATGAACGTGAAAATCTCTTAGCAATTTTATATTCCCCTATTCTTTCATTACAAAATAATTATTCAGTTAATTTTTTTGATATTTGGATAAAAGAAATTTATATAGATGAAATATCTAAAAGCAATAAATTTCTTATTACTGATTCTCAAACTTCGAAGCAATTCAGTTATATAACAATTAGGCTTTTTTATAAAACTAAAGTACCATTAAAAAAACAAGAATCATTATGGTAACTGTTAGTTAAGAAGTGAAAAATTTTTAAATGATTAAAAATTTGATCTTCTAATTTTATAATCTAAATTTAGAAACAATTACTTAATTTATGTCAAATACTCAAGCTGTTAAAGCAGTAGCAAAATACATTCGAATGTCCCCTCACAAAGTTAGACGAGTTTTAGATCAAATTCGTGGGCGTTCTTATCAAGAAGCATTAATGATATTAGAGTTTTTACCTTATGATGCGAGTGGACCTATTTGGCAGGTTGTTCATTCTGCAGCGGCAAATGCAAAACATAATTACGGACTAGATAAAAAAAAATTAATCATTGAACAAGTTTTTGCTGGTGAAGGTCCAAGATTAAAACGAATTCGCCCACGTGCTCAAGGAAGAGCATATAGAATAACGAAACCAACTTGTCATATTACAGTGGTTATGAAAGAAGTTACTTAAAAAAAAATAATATTGAAGGATTAATTTAATTATATGGGTCAAAAAACACATCCTTTAGGATTTCGATTAGGTATTACACAAGACCATAAATCAACATGGTACGCGAATTTAAATCAATACGCTAATATTTTAAAAGAGGATGATCAAATTCGAACTTATATAGATACAATTTCAAAACTGAATAGTATTGCAAATGTTAAGATAAACCGTAACGGATTAAATGATCAAATTCAATTAAATATTGAAACTGGAAAACCAGGAATTTTAGTAGGTGATCTTGGAAGTGGACTTGAAAATCTTTTAAAGAATATTAAAAAAATCTTACCTTCAAATCGCCAAGTTACAATTAATGTTTTAGAAATTGAAAAAGTTGATTTAGATGCAACTTTATTAGCAGATTTAGTAGCAGAACAATTAGAAAAAAGAATTGCTTTTCGAAGAGCTATTCGTGAAGCATTACAACGTGCACAAAAACAAAATGTTAATGGTATAAAAATTCAAGTTTCAGGACGTTTAAATGGTGCAGAAATTGCTCGAAGTGAATGGATTCGAGAAGGTCGTGTTCCTTTGCAAACACTTCGTGCCGATATTGATTATGCTACAAGCGAAGCAAATACAATTTATGGTGTATTAGGAATTAAAGTCTGGTTATTTAGAAGTGAAATCTTATCGAAATAAAAAATTGTTTCGGTAAACTGAAAAATTATAATTTTATTAAATTAACTCGTTATCGTTATGTTAACTCCAAAAAGAACAAAATATAGAAAATATCATCGTGGTCGTATGCGAGGCACAAAAACTCGTGGAAATGAAATTTGTTTTGGCAGTTTTGGTCTACAAGCATTAGAACCAAGTTGGATTACATCACGTCAAATTGAAGCTGCACGTCGTACAATCACTCGATATACAAAACGTGGTGCAAAACTATGGATTAGAATTTTCCCTGATAAAACTGTTACTGCTAGGGCTGCAGAATCAAGAATGGGCTCTGGTAAAGGTGCTGTTGATTATTG
>JACCEE010071629.1_pt1 | contig 13718 bp, 9 predicted proteins | sample 7449931 | NCBI WGS metagenome assembly JACCEE01 (sample SAMN15323457, study PRJNA562643) | freshwater metagenome | isolation source: river surface water | place: USA:Blue River Watershed | collected 2017-08-19 | reverse complement strand
AAAACGGCTGATAATTCAATTGATTGTGGCGCAACGTGTCAACATGATTACACTGCAAATAGCACCGTGGGTTTGGCAGCAGTACCCGCAGCGGGATATACGTTTAAGGAATGGAGTGGCGATTGTACCGGCAATATTCCTGCGATTCTCTTAACCGTTGATAAGGCAAAAAATTGTGCGGCAACGTTTGCTCAACAACAAGCGGCACCCGTTCCAAATGCGCCCAGCCAATTATGTATGGCACTTACGGGAACGTATGGACAGGATCGGGTAGGCTATTGTAATGATTACACTTTTGAAGGCAACAACCTCCCGTGCGTCATTCATAAGGGGGGCGAAATCATTGCAGATGAATGTGCTCAAGCTCAATTGATGCCGAAACCGTTAGCAAACAAAGTGTTACCTTATGCAAAACATGCTTTCGTGGGTAAAAACTTCTCTGCAACCACGCCCCGTTGTGATGGTTCTGTAGAATTTAGTGCCGAAAATAAAACAAAAGCACCTGCAAACATGGCGTTCGTATGTGTACGCTATGAACAAGCTGCTGGGACTAATAGCTTTTATTACGGACTGGCGTTTGTGAATGATGCGCAAATCTTAAGCTACAAATTTGAGACAACACCTGATAGATGTATTGGAAATTGTCCTAAATAGTCGCTGAGTTGAAGAAACCTGCGAGTTCACTATAGAATTCAGCAGGTTTTTTTAGACGCGTAAATTATTTTCCAAACTGTCTGAAATATCAAATAAATCCGCTAAATGCGAGCCATCCATCAGAATAAAATAAATGATTAACTTAATCATCTCAAATTATTCCAATCCGACGTTTTAAAGTGGCACTTGAATGGCGAGTAATTCTGATTTTTCCAACGCGTGAATTTTCACCGTTTGAAATTCGTATAAACCAACTGCATCACGTGGATTTAAAACTTGTTCTGCAATAACCACTTGCCCACTTAACAGGAAAAAATACACGCCATTGGTCGCCCGCCGTAGCGAATATTCGAGTTTAATCCCCTTATCCAAATGCCCCAAAGCCACATACGATTCTTGGTTGATGCGCAACCGATATTTTGCGGTCACTGGCGCGGCAATGATTTGCAATTGATTATGTAAATTGATGACGCGCAACGGTTGATTAGAATAACGCGGCATAATATTATAAGTTGCAGGAGAAATCCACAATTGCAAGATATTCAATGCCTCAGTGTCCGAGTGATTATACTCATTGTGCAAAATACCCGTGCCACAAGAAATCAATTGCATCTGTCCAGCGGTAAAAGTAGTACGATGTCCAGTGCTATCTTCGTGTCCCAAAGTCCCTTTTAAAACCAAGCTCAACAATTCTAAATTACTATGTGCGTGCATTCCCAAGCCGCGCGAACCCGCTTGCATAATGGTTTCATTAATCGCAATTAACGCCCCAAAATGTTGTTGTTCTTGAGTTGGCATATCTTCATGAAGAGAATACGCGGTGCGAATCCAGCCCTTATCCTGAATTTTTCTCGTGTCTGCAAGGTGAACAATTTTCCGCATTGCTACTGTCCGCTACTAGAATTGTTAATAAACATCATGGTAAATCAACGCGTGAGTCGCTGGATACCTATGGAATCTTTAATGATTGCTAAAATTAGCAAAATAACTCCCGTCTGTCAACTCAAGGCACACGCGGCTAAAATTTCCGCTTATTTAATTTGAGATTTACGAGTTATTATTCTAAATCGTCAGTCTTAAAAAAACATTCGATAATTAAAGTTTTTATATAATAAATTGAATCTTAAATATATCATTTAATGGAGGCACGCTTTTAGCATCCCAGCCCGTTAATCAAAATTAGATATTTATCTTTAAAAGCCTCTGAGGTGACACGTGAATCAAGAAAGTGTTGTTTTATCAATCCCAAAGAACCTCCAGAAACAAAATGGCACGGTGACATTGCACGAAATTTTAAACACCGCCAGCCAGTTTGAACTGACAGCGTTTACTTTTTATGATGCACTGAGAGATAAAATGAGTGCGGAATTGCAGCCCTTGGTCGAAGAACTGATTCGTGAAGAACAATCTCATCTCGCATTGTTTCAAGACTTAACGCAACATATTGATATACAAATACTTATGTTCTGTCAAATTGCTGTACCGTTACATTATGAAGAATTCTCTAACTATATTCATCTGCCGCGTTTGGAAGATTTCCCCGATGATCAAACTATCTTGCACTACGCGCTGGCACGAGAAAAAATTGCACTCGCACAATATGCAGAATTAGCAGCAGAAACTCCAGAAGGGGCATTACGGGATTTATTTAGCCACTTAGCGCAAGAAGAATTGTTGCACAAGCGAGAATTAGAACGGCGTTATGAAGAAATGGTGATTAAACTATAAATCTGCAAATTAAACCTGCCAGATGATACCAAAAGTCGCACCTGACGGGTTTAAATACATCCAAAATCACGCAGTCACAATCGGCAAATAGACACTAAATGTTGTTTTACCCATCTGGCTTTCCACCTCTATTTTCCCATCATGTTTGTCAACAATCTTACGCACAATATCCAATCCCAAACCACTCCCCTCGCCCGCCGGTTTCGTCGTAAAAAAGGGTTCAAAAATGCGCTCCATAATTTCCCGAGGAATCCCGCTGCCACTGTCAGTAATTTTAACCACCAAACAATTTTCCTGTTGCTCCATATCAATTTGCAACACGCCTTTATTATTCATCGCTTGAATAGAATTATGGATTAAATTTGTCCATACTTGGTTCAATTCGTCTGGAAAACAAAATATCGGCGGAATATCAGAAAAATTCTTAGTGACTTCAACACCATGCTTCAATTGATTATGATACAAAGTTAAAACTGTTTCCACCCCGTCAACTACATTTGCCAAAATCTTCTCGCTACGATGGTCATAACGGGCAAAGTTCTTCAATGCAAACACGACTTTAGCGGCGCGTTCGGCTGCGGTGGCGATGGTGCGCGTGCTACGTTGTAAACTGATAATCTGATAAGCCATATCTAAAATTGTCGCACAGGCTTCATCACGTAAAAATGGCAGTAGCGTCTCAATATTATCATAAATTCCGATTTCAACCAGCTTATCGGCAATAATTTCAATATTTTTAAACTGATACGGTTCTAAAATTTGCGTGGTTGCTCGACGACGTTGCCGCTTTTCCTTCGATGAAAGTGACAGGTTTTGTTGACTGAGTGCTTGGTTAAACAGTAAAAAGAAGTATTCTTGCTGAAGCGTCGTCAAATTTCTAAAGAAATTGGGCAGTTGCTCTAAATTATCTTTGAGGAAACCTGAAATATTTTCCACAGAGGAACGAATCGCGCCCAGCGGTGTATTCACTTCATGCGCCACGCCCGCGACTAATTGCCCTAAAGCGACCATTTTCTCTGCTTGGATCAATTCTCGCTGTGTAGCTTGCAAATGTTCTAAAGTTGCCTGCAATTTTGCTTTCTGTTCAGAGAGTTCCTCATTGGCAGATTTTAACTTTTCCTCTGCCTGTTTGCGCTCAGTGAGATCGTACCAGACCACTAGAACCGTTGGAATGCCACGCAACATTACTTTCGTCAAGGTCACTTCGGCTAAAAACAATTCACCGTTAAATTTACGATGTTGCCACTCAAACCGACAAAATCCAGTTGCCCAGACTAACTCATTCATTCTAATCGCTTTAATTTTTGAAAGTTGCCCATCCGGCTGATATTTCGGTGAAAGCCCTGAAGGTCGCTGTTTGAGCATTAATTGTTTATCCGCGCAGGCGAATAAGTTAAGCACAACATCATTACAATCAATCAGTTGGTGACGTTCATACAATAAATAACCCAAGGGAGAATTTTTAAAGAGCAATCTGAAGGTTTCTTCACTTTCTCGCAATGCTTGTTCGACCAATTTCCGCTCGGTGATTTCTTGTTGTAATTGTTGATTTTTTTCTTGTAAACTGAGTTGTAACCTTCTCAGGGTGAGATGCGTTTCGACCCGTGCCAGCACTTCTTCGAGTTGAAAAGGTTTAGTAATAAAATCTACGCCGCCGACCGAAAAGGCTTTGATTTTATCAACCACGTCACTGAGCGCACTGATGAAAATAATGGGAATATCGCGAGTCCGTTCATTCGATTTGAGTTTTTCGCAAACTTTGTAGCCGTCCATGCCCGGCATCATAATGTCTAACAAAATCAATTCGGGCAAGCGGGCTTCAACAAATTGAATGGCTGCCTCACCGTTGGATATCGAATGGGTTGAGTAGCCTTGTTTATCCAAAATGATGGTTAGTAATCGCAGATTAAGTGGAGTATCATCCACCACCAAAATGTCTCCCTTTAATGCGGGTGTCGTGGTGTTGCTCATGGTGCAGGTATCGGTTTAAGTTCGATCAAAGATTTTAGTAAGATAATCAGAGCGTTTGTGCAAGAGGGCTTCACGTTGACGGGCAACACGAAATTGTAACAATGCCACCGCTGACCACACGCCCTGTCGAAATATTCTCGCTGTTCTGGCATGGATCGGAGTTCTATTTTATGAGCAAGCAACATTGCTATTCCGTGTTTATTATGTATTCAAGCTACTTTTTACAAATGTAATCAGCAGCTTATGTGAAGATATGTTAATCTACTCAGCAATAATTTTAGTCCGACAATGATTATTGCTCCGCAGACGGTGCAGAAGTTGAGGGCGTTTTCTTTTTCTTACGTCGCCGATGGTTGCGATTGCTGCGCGGGGTCGGTGTAGTTTCAAGCAATTGTTCCCATTGACTTTGATCGACTTCTTGCACCCGTGTCCACCAGTGCGCCGAATCTTCAACTTCTTCACCGGCTTCTGCGCGCAAACAGAGGAAATCGTAACCGGCTCGAAAACGGGGGTGCGTGGTGATGCGAAAACTCCGCTTGGTTTTAGGACGCGTCAGTCGCGGTTGCAATAGCCAAATTTCGTGCGATAAAATGGAAATACGGCGCGGAATGGCAATCGTTTGGGCTTGACGATGCAACACTTTATCAATGGCGGTCACCAAACAATCCTGTTCGCTGAGTCCTTCTTCTCGACACTTCGGCTGTAACCGCAAAATTGGAAACCAAAGTAACGCGGCAAATAAAAAGGCGGGAGTCACTGGTTTATCCGTTACCACGCGTTCGTCCGTATTTTTTAGAGCTTGCTCTACTAATGTTAAAGCAAGTGGATTGTCAAAACTGGCTTCAGTCTGCGGAAACAGGTGTTTGAATAAGCCAAATTCACGCAATTTCAAAAATGACGCATGGGCATGACCGCTGAGAAACATTTTTAAGACTTCTTCATACAACCGCGCCGCATGGGTGTTTTCTAACAAATGGTTGTATTCGTAGATCGCTTTTGCAGTTTCCTCTTCGATTTCAAAGCCCAATTTTGCCGCCAACCGCACTGCTCGTAACATGCGCACGGGGTCTTCTTTGTAACGTTCCGCCGGATTGCCGATCAGTCGAATGAGTTTGGCTTGAATATCGTCCATACCATTCGCATAGTCTAACAGCGAAAAGTTGGAAATATCATAATATAACGCGTTGATCGTAAAGTCGCGCCGACACGCATCATCATCAATTGTGCCATAGACGTTATCACGAATAATTTGCCCATCTTCGATCACCCCGCCGCCGCTCTCATCATGTTGTTTGCGAAACGTGGCGACTTCGATGATTTCTTGACCAAAATGGACGTGTGCCAGCAAAAACCGCCGTCCGATCAAACGACAGTTCCGAAAGACTTGGCGCACTTGTTCCGGACTTGCGTTGGTTGCCACGTCAAAATCTTTCGGTTTCATGCCCAAAAGCATATCACGAATGCCGCCACCGACCAGAAAGGCTTGATAACCCGCTTGATGCAATTGATAAAGTACCTTGATCGCGTTCTTGCTGATATTTTTACGCGACACCGAATGTTCGGCACGAGGAATTTGTCTCGCCGGCAACTTGATGGGAGACGGAACTTGGGGTAAATATTGAGTTTTAATGATCGGTGGGGGAGCGAGTTTTCTTTGGGGCTGAAATATGGTTTGAATCATATTCATTAAACGCTTGTAAGGCACCTTTCTTAATCCTTAAATGTTATTTTGTTATGGAATGATGCGAGAACAATGTGCTGTGCAATAAAAACAGTGCAATAGACTCCCAACTCCTGTGATTTCATAATATTACAGAGCGTTTGATTTTGAAACGTAGTTTTCAAGCACCGCTGCCAACTCTTCACGGCGGATCGGTTTGGTGACATAATCATTCATCCCCGCTTGTAAACAGACTTCTCGATCTCCTTGCATTGCATTGGCAGTCATCGCAATAATCCAAGGGCGACGTTCGGCTGACCATTCGGCGACGATCTGCTGAGTGGCAGTTAAACCATCCATTTCTGGCATTTGCACATCCATAAGAATCACATCATAATCTCGTTGCCGCAACATCGCCAGCACTTCTACGCCGTTATTGGCAATATCTGCGTGATACCCCAACTTTTGTAAAATAATCAGCGCGACTTTTTGATTCACTTTGTTATCTTCTGCTAGCAAAATGCGTAACGTTTTATCTTCTCGTGGAGTTTCCATAATATTCATGTTTTGAAAGATGACTGTTTTCGGGGTCTGCACAGTAAACTGTTCAATTAAACTATCATATAACTTGCTAGGTTTCAACGGTTTATTCAACGTGGTTGCAAACGACGGTTCAGGATATGGACAATAATGTTTTACCGTGAATAAGATAACTGGAAATGTGGCACGATGATGAAAATTAAACAACGTGTTCAAAAAATCAGTGTGGACTTTGGGGGCGGTGGGCAGGTCAATGATAGCAAGATGATAGCCATAAATATGTTCTAAAAGCTCACGTGGCTGCTTTATCACCTGCACCGTCATTCCCCAATCTTGTAAATACTTTTGCAACAAATCCCGCTGTGTTGAGTGATGACTATAAATAACTACTTTTTTACCAGTTAATAACGCATGTGGCTGTCGTAAATATTGATAAGGCTGTTCTGCCACCACCGTCGCACGGATGCAAAAAGTAAATATCGAACCCTGACCCAAGGTGCTTTCCACCTGAATCGTCCCCCCCATCATTTCGCACAAATTTTTACTAATTGCCAAACCCAGCCCGGTGCCCCCATATTGACGCGCAATTGAGACATCCACCTGATTGAACGATTGAAATAAACGGTGCATTCGTTCTGGTGCAACGCCGATCCCGGTATCTTTGATCGAAAAATATAAATGAATCGTTTCAGAATCAATCGGTTTTGTTGAAACAGAAACCAAGATTTCGCCGCTTTCCGTAAATTTAACCGCATTGCTCAACTGATTGACCAAAATTTGTCGCACCCGCGTCACATCACCAATCACCCTGTCTGGCACATCATCTGCCATAATATATGCAAAATTTAGATTTTTTTCAAAGACTTTCGGTGCCAACATTTCCAAAGTATTCTCAACACACAGTCGCACATCAAAAGGCACGTGTTCCAATTCCAATTTTCCGGCTTCAATCTTAGAAAAGTCTAAAATATCATTGATTAACGCCAGCAACGTTTCGCCAGAAATCGCAATTGTACGAATATAATCCTGTTGCTCTGGAGTTGTATTCGGTAAATCTCCCAACAGTTCCGCCATACCAATAATTGCGTTTAACGGGGTACGAATCTCATGGCTCATATTCGCTAAAAAAATCGACTTTGCGCGTGTTGCATCAATCAGTTGATTCTGAGTATTTTTCAATTCCTTCAACGTTTTCGATAACTCTTGATTGGTCTGCTGTAGTTCAGATAATAATTTAGCCTGTCGCTCTTCGGCATGTTTATGCTCGGTTAGGTCTTGAAAGATAATAAAACATCCCATGAACCCCTTGATTGGTAAACGGATCACGCCCATCCGAATTTGAAAATAACGTTGCCGATACCAACTGAAACGTTCGACTTTGTTCAATTTACCGAACCGAATTTCTTCAAACGTGTTATCTAACCACAATAATTCATTATCTTCAAACAATTGGAATAAATCTTTACCCTGCAAGGCTTCGCTGCTGAGGAATACGCCGTGCGATGAACGGAACTTCATGGTTTCAAAGAAAATTTTATTATGTTCTAAAATACGCTTCTGCGTGTCTAAAATGACAATTCCGCCTTCTGAATTTTTAAAAATATTTTCCCACCGTTCTTGCGCCACGAGAAATTCATGGGTGATGTCGTTAGAAATCAGCGTATTTTCAACGTAGGCAATCCATTGATCAGTATTTTTAACCGCACGGAAACGCACATAATAATCGACTTGATTGATATAAAAAGTAATTTGTAGATCAACAAAACCGCCGCTGTATTCACTAATTTTACTGTAAAACTGCGAGATTCCTTTGCGATCTTTATGGCTGAAAATTTCTTCCAAAGATAATCCCGTTAATTGCGTCGCATCACAGGCAAAAATCTGGCAAAAACGTTCATTCACTTGAATAATTCTCAGCGACTCGTCTAAAATCAGAATACCTATCGGAAGCAGTTGGTAATCAAAGGGTTGGCAAGTTGATTCATTCATAGTTATAATCTTTCCACCTCAAAAACACATGATTCTGCCCCACACGCGATACATTGCTTTTCTCTGGCGATAAAAGTGCCAAATTTCTCTTGATACGTGCCTTCGCTGTAGAGCAATTCCATAATTCCCGCAGCAACACCCACCATCATAAAACATTGGGGCTGTGGGCTGACTTCTCGGAACGCTTTGAATCCTAACGCTTCGTATCCATTCAATGATTCTAGCACTAATTTTTCACCGGGGATTAATTCAAGCACGCGCAATTCTCCCCATCCAAATGCGTTTATCAAGGCGACAATTCCGAACAATGGGTCTTGAGGTTCTTTGAGTTGTGGCACGATAAGTTGTTGCCATTCCAATGAATTTATAAATCCGCCAAACGTATTGACCGCGCAATTTTCCGCAGTGTCGATGAGGAGTCGTTTTGCTGCATTGAATAGGTTTTTTTGCTGCATTTCCTCTAAGAATAAGATACTGACCAAGTTGAAAAAATCGACTGGAGTATGCGAAAGATATACGCCAAATGCTGGAATCAAGCCGAGCTCATTCCCATAAATTGGCATGGTGATAAAAGTTTGAATGATGTGTTGTTCGTCAATATTTGAAGAAATCGCATGGCTGCGTGAATGAGGCTTAAAATGAGTGGCTTGCTTTGGATAATGCGCAATGGGTTTAATGCGTTGGGAATTAATCCGAAACAAACAGTGCGAATCTCCCATCACTTTACAAGTTTCTTCACACGCATACGTGGCTTCTCCGGTGACTGCGTAAATTGCACCTTGCAAAAATCCTTGAGTAAACAAACACATCGGTTGATCTCGGTCGCCAAATCCCGCCTGCCAACCTTCGACGAACAGCGATGAACTTGCGGTGACAATGCCTTCACCAATTTTATTAAGGTGTAATTTGCCGTAACCGAGGTAAGAATATAAAAACTCAACTGTCTGCCATTTTTGCTCCGGCGTGTCTTGTGGATTAAAGAAATATGGCAAATAGTCGGCAAACACACTTTCTGCCGCTTGGAGAAAAAATTTTCGTCCTTGAACCTGTTTCGAGCTTTCCAAAGTCCGTTGCAACCGAGCACTATAATGATGGCAGTGAATCGCAACTTCATGATTTCCAATGAGACGGCGGTGAGCCTCATAATTATAGCGCATAGGATGTGGGTTATATACCGTCATGAGAGTTGAGGCAGTTGGTGGTTATAAAAATTATGGTGTCATGACTAAAAAGTTTTATGCACAATTTTACAGTAACGATACCATGATTCTTAGCTTTTAGGAGTTACGCAGTTCAAATTTGATTCCTAATGATAGCGTTCAACGCCTTGAATGATAATTATTTAATTTTAATCAGAAAGACTCGTTCCCATGCTCCAGCGTGGAAATGCCTACCGAGTCGCTCCGGCGGCAAGAACGATTAGAATATACGGCTCAACCGAATTCATTCCACAAGAAGACAAATTTAATCATCACAGAACTAGAAACAACTGTTAGATAAATTATCGCTGGAGCGACTGAATACGCATTACCACGCCGGAGCATGGGAACGAGGCGAATGCGTAACTCCTATCTTCAACTCAAGAGCTTATTTTTGCAGAGTAAAAGAATAAAAATGTACAGTTCTCACAATTTCATTGCTATAACATCGGACTGAGATTGAACACACGTTCTTTAATCAGCTCACGACTGCTTAACGACCACGAATCATGCGGCATAAACACCGGACGTTCCTCTTCCAACAACGCTAACATGTCGTAATATCGGCGCACTCGCTTCACATAATTGACCGGCTCTTCGCCACGCGCACAGCCCCAACGCAATTGTCCACACAACGTCGGTACGGCTAACAAGGGCAGATATTTTTTGACATCCACCCAGCGATGTTGATTTTCCTTTTGTTGCGAAGTGATTAACATGGCATCGCTCAGATGTTGCAATCCCACATTATACGCTGCCAGCGCAAACCATGTTCGATCCGGTTCAGCAATATTGGGATGAATTTTAGCTTTGATATGATTAAAATATTTCGCGCCGCCCTCAATACTTTCAAAAGGATTCTCCCGATTTTGCACGCCGACCTCTTTTGCAGTGTTTTGCGTCAATTGCATTAACCCTTTTACGCCTGTTGCCGAAACTGCGCCGGATTTCCACTGTGATTCTTCATACGACATCGCTGCCAAAAATCGCCAATCCATCTGATAACGCGCCGCGATCTGTTCAAAATGCAGTCGATACGAAGGCAAACGTTCATAAATATGGCGATAAAAAAGACGCGTGTTGACATAATTAAATTCGTCCACATCTTCAACATGCCCATAATACCGCTCCAGCAATTGTGCCAACTCTCCGGAATTTTGCAGGCGTTGAAAAAATTGCACCGCGGCGAGGTATAAAGTTTCATCTTGAGGAGAACGGGTAAATGCCCATGCTAAATTTTGTACTTGCGGCAATTCCACGCCCGCTTCCAATTCTGGATAAAAGCGTTGCATCTGCTCCATTTCATTGGAAGTGACTAAAGTATAAGATAATTCTCGTTGCCACACCTTCATAAGCAAGTCGCTGGTCGTGGTGTGAGAAATTTCTCGCCAATTTAAGGGCGTTTCTTGCTGCAACTGACGTAAAAAATAGGCGTGTGGACTGTTGGCAACCACGTATAATTGTTCGCGGCGCAAATTGGCTAAATCTTCAGGGGGAGGGGGGCTGCCGTCTCGGTAAATCAATTGAAACTTAACTTCTTGATAACTTGGACCAAAACGAATGCTATCCAAAAGTATCTCATCATTTGCAATAAAACCAGCGGCGATAATATCTACTCGGTGTTGATGCAATAATTGAATCATCTGTTGAAAATCATCAGTCACTTCAACATGTAACCTCACGCCCAAGGAATCTGCAAAACGTTTCACCAAATCATATTCCAAGCCCGCCTTACCACGCGAATTCTCGTAATACGTGGTCAACGCCTGCCTCGTCACCACTCGAAGTTCGCCTCTGGCTTTGATTTGTTCAAATATACTTTCCTTGGGAGTACAGAAACTGGTGATGAATCCCAACAAGAGAATAGTAAATAGTTTCATAATATTCTCACCTCCGTGTCCATAACACTTTGAAACAAAATAAAATCTCCAAACAATATCTTCCGACATTGCAGGGTTCTTAAAATACGCAAGTTCACCCACTCGATGACCTGTTGTATTTTCTCAATGATTGACTATTCTACAACAGTAGGAAACTTGTTTATTTAGAAATAACTTTTCTTTTAACATCAAATCAGTTAAAATATTTAAAATTCAATGAATTACCTCTGCAACTTTTTCATCGTTTGCACACTTTTCAATCTGAACGTACCAACAACTTGCACCTTCGCAATCAGAATGTACTTCACTTTGTGTTACACTGCACACATAAATTTAATGTTTAAAAACCTCATGTTGAGAGAAAACCATGCGGCTTTATTTCCGATTGCTCACCACCAGTATTCAAGCCCGCTACCGTGAACCTTTAACCCCGCTAGACGAATCAAATCTCAGTTTACGGGTTATGCCGTCAGATATTGACTGTCACGGGCGAATGCACACCAGTCGTTACTTAAATATCATGGAGTTAGGCTGGATCGATTTTTCCGCGCGTGTCGGACTGCTCAATCTCTCGCACCGTCGGCATTGGAAAATGCGCACAATTGCCGTCAATATGAATTACTTATGTCCGCTACGATTATTACAAAATTACACCTTATCGACGCGGCTATTGTATTGGGATAACCAATATTTTTATTTAGAACAACGCTTTAGCATCGGTAAAAATACAGTTGCCATCGCTCAACTAAAAACCATGATGTGTGGCAGACACGACAGCATCGCACCGGGATATATTTTAGAATTATTGGGTTACGACCCCGCCAGTCCCAAATTACCCTCCGCCATCAAACATTGGATGCAAGTAAATTAAATGCGTGCCGCAGTTGAACATTTATACGAACAAGGTATTTTATCCCCTTTAGATTTGCACTTAGCCAAATTTTTGCACCCGCTCGTCCAACCCACCCACGACTACATTTTATTAAGCGTTGCCCTGCTCAGTGACGCGGTGGCACAGGGAAATATTTGTTTAGATTTAAGCGATTACGCCCAACAGTATTTTCCAAAATTTCCGCAAGAAGGTGTCACGCCGATTTTCTGCCCAGAATTGCAAGATTGGCTGAATACTTTAAAAAACTGTGCGGTGGTGGGTGCGCCGGGGGAATTTAAACCCTTGATTCTTGACGATTTTCACCTTTATTTTTATCGTTACTGGCAATACGAGCAGCTTTTAGCCGAGCAGATTCGCCAACATTTACAACCCGTTCCGATTGATGCAGCAAAATTAGAAGCGGGACTGCAACGGCTATTTGTCGGCAACGACTCCCTGCAACAACTCGCGGCGCGGCGGGCGGTGGAACAAGGTTTTTGCATCATCTCAGGCGGACCGGGGACGGGAAAAACCTCAACAGTTGTCAAAATTCTTGCCCTATTATTAGAACAAGACCCTAAATTACGCATTGCCGTTGCCGCCCCCACCGGAAAAGCCGCAGCGCGATTGCAAGAAGTAATTACTCAATATAAACAAACACTTGACTGCGAAACATCCATAAAACAAGCCATTCCGCAACACAGCCACACGATTCATCGTTTATTGGGCGCGTATTACAACAGTGCGCAATTTAAATTTAACGCCGATAATCCATTACCATACGATGTCATTGTAGTCGATGAAGCGTCGATGATTGATTTGGCGTTGATGACCAAGTTAGCCGCTGCCATTGCCCCGACAGCACGCTGGATTTTGTTAGGCGACAAAGACCAACTTGCCTCAGTTGAAGCAGGGACAGTTTTAGGGGATATGTGCGACTCGTTGGGGGCGAATGAAAACTTACGACAAAACACCGTGCTATTAAAAAATAGCTACCGATTTCATAAAGATAGCGGAATTGGACAACTGGCGGCGGTGGTCAATGCGGGTGATGGTCAGGGTGCGATCCAATTGATTCGACAAGAAAAAATAGGGGACGTTCGGGTACACCGCGACATTCTCTGGCACGAGTTGGATACTTTGGAAACGCAGCAAAAAACACTGTTACAGCAAATTATGCAGCCGTTAGAACCCTATTTTTCGAGCTCTGAGCCAGAACAGGTTTT
>JACCEE010865309.1_pt1 | contig 13719 bp, 13 predicted proteins | sample 7449931 | NCBI WGS metagenome assembly JACCEE01 (sample SAMN15323457, study PRJNA562643) | freshwater metagenome | isolation source: river surface water | place: USA:Blue River Watershed | collected 2017-08-19 | reverse complement strand
GTTGAAGATTTGATGCAACTCATCGCTTCGAACATAACGCGCTGCCCGTGAACTTGGGTGAACCCAGGCTTCAGCAACGGAGATCCGCTCATCGGGATAGGAGTCGAATATCTTTCGCCAGCCTCGATAAATCTCATGAACACCTTCGCGATCAAAGAAGGGGACATCGCTCAATAACTCGGCGCGTTGGCCATCAGGCACATCTGTTACATCAAGACGGAGCGCTCTAGTCAATGCTTCTGGATCATGATGATCTTTCAAAATCTCATCTTTAGCTAAACCATGTGCCACATCAATTCGAAAACCATCTGCGCCTAGATCAAGCCAGAATCGCAAGGTAGTCTCGAAATCTTCTCTAACCTCTTGGTTATTCCAGTTCAAATCCGCCTGGGTTGAGTCAAATAGATGTAGGTACCACTGTCCCGTATTTCCATCTTTCTCGGTAATCCGACTCCAAGCTGGTCCACCAAAAATGGAATTCCAATTATTGGGCGGAATCTCACCGGTTTCACCGCGACCATTGTAGAAATGAAAACGTGCTCGCTCCGGAGAGCCTTTCAGAGAATTTAAAGCAGCTTTAAACCATTGATGTTCAGTTGAGAAGTGATTCGGAACAATATCAACTATCACTCTCAAGCCAACTTTATGTGCACAATCAATTAGCGCTTTTGCATCACTTAAGTCTCCAAATCTTGGATCAACATCGCGAGGATCGGCGACGTCATAACCACCATCCTTATTCGGAGACTTATAAAAAGGACTCAACCAGATCGCATCTACTCCGAGAGATTTCAAGTAACCCATCCGAGTCACTAAGCCCTTTAGATCTCCCTCGCCATCGCCATTGCTATCTTGAAATGAGCGCGGATATACCTGGTAGATGGCGCTATTTGGCCACCAAGAGTTTTTGGTCATTGCTGCTCTTCGGGGTTTAACCGTCTAGTTGAGTTACGAACAACCAGCGTGGTTGGCATCGTGAGTGAATGTGGTTCGCTCCTTGGAGATTTCAATCGCTCCATGATTGACCAGGCCGCCATCTCGCCCATAAGTGGAACGGGCTGTTCAATTGTGGTGAGATCAGAGAATTCCGCCATCTCGTGGCCATCAAAGCCAATAATTGAGATGTCATCAGGAACTTTCAAACCATTTCGCTTAATTGCTTGCAGCGCGCCGAGGGCCATCTCGTCGGAGAGCGCAAAAATTGCTGTGGGGCGATTCGGGCGAGCAAGCAAGTCATCCATTGCTCTGCTCGCGCCATGCATTGTGAAATCACCATAAACCTCTCGGGATGGAACCCACTCCAAGCCACTCTCTGCAAGGACTTGCATAAATCCACGACGACGATCTTGCGGAACGCTAAATCCAAATGGATCATCAGGGCGACCTGCTAGTAAGCCAATCTTCTTATGACCGAGGTTAACCAGGTGTTGTGTTGCAGTTCGAGCTCCTGCGACATCATCAATTGCAACGCTAGCGCAGCGCTCGTGATGCATTCCGACAAGTGCGATTGGAATTCCTAGGCTTAACATAGATTCAAACTCTTCTTCAGTCGGCGGAAGACTAATTACGATTAATGCATCTACTCGCCCTTTTAGTAACTGGTGCTGAAAAAGTCGCTCGCGACCCTTTAGTTGCGAGAAGTTATATAGAAGTAGATCAAGACCTGCTTCTCGAAGAGCTTGTTCGGCGCCGCTAATTACTTGAGCGAAGTACCAGCGAGATATATAAGGAGCGACAACACCTACTGAATTGGTTCGACCAAAGAGTGCCTTGGCATTTGCTTGCGGGATTGGATAGTTCAACTTCTCAGCAGCATCGAGAATCTTCCGGCGGGTTTCAGTGTTTACGTGGTGCATACCGCGCAAGGCGCGCGAGACAGTTGCGATTGAGACTCCGGCTTCGGCGGCGACCTCTTTAATGCCTATCGATTTTGAACCAATTGACACGCTTTCGGCTCCTAAACTGGAAATGCGATTTTTGGGACTGTAAAAAACTGTAAGGGCGAAAAATAACTGTAAGAGCGAGATTTGCCTAGACCCATGATTACCCCAGTTCTCGCTCCTGTTAAGGTCGCTACATGGGTACGACCACTGAAAATTCTCAGGCGATTGCCCGCCGAATTGTTCGAATCGAGCCTAAGTTCCGAGAGGTCGTCACAAAGTTTGGGCCGGCACCGATCGGAGCTCGCCCTTCAAAGATCTCTAACTTTCAAGCTCTAGCTGAATCAATCTTGGGCCAGCAACTCTCTGTGAAAGCAGCAGCCACAATCACCGAGCGAGTAATACAAGCCGCCGGAGGAAGAATGGATCCAGCGGGTATAGCCAAATTAACTCCCCGCACGCTTCGTAGCGCAGGCTGCTCTGCGGCAAAGGCGCGGGCGATCTCGGAGTTGGCTCAAGTTGTGGCCGATGGCGATCTTCCAATCCGCTCGTTAAATAAGAAGAGCGATGAAGCGATTATGGAGTTATTGCTTCCGCTCTACGGCGTCGGTCGATGGACCGTTGAAATGTTTCTAATCTTTCAATTGGGAAGAAGCGATGTTTGGCCGACTGGGGATCTTGGAGTTAGAAGGGGCTGGGAGAAGCTCTACAAGATGAAGCGAGAGGTCGAAATAGATGAGCTAGAGAAGCTCGGCGCTAAGTTTGCCCCACATCGCAGCCACCTTGCTTGGTACTGCTGGCGAGCGCACTCGCTCTACTAATTTCTGGATTTAATTTCGAGGTTTGAGAACTAAAGCAACAGAGTTGATACACCAGCGTTGATCTGTTGGAACTGCGTAGCCTTCACCTTCAAATACATGTCCAAGATGAGAACCACATTTTGCACATCTCACCTCAGTGCGAATCCGCGGCGCGAGTGATCGATCTTCAAGAAGTATCACCGCATCACCTTCCTTAGGCGCATAGAAAGATGGCCAACCACAACCAGAATGGAACTTCTCTTCACTTCTAAAGAGTTCAGCGCCACATGCCTTACATTCATAAACCCCGATGGTCTCACTCTCATAGTACTTTCCAGTGAATGCAACTTCGGTACCAGCTTTACGGAGCACGTCGTATGAGAGTGGATCTAACTCTCTCTCCAGTTTTGAATCATCGATTTGAACCTCAAAAGGTTTTCCGGTTAGCGGATTTATCTTCGGCAGGATTGAGCCTGGCTCCATTTCAGCCCTTCACTTTCGGAAATGGAATCCCAGTTGAGGAGTGACAGTCATATCCATTTGGGTTTTTCTCTAGGTAGCGTTGGTGATACTCCTCCGCTGGCCAATAGGTATGTGGGGCGGCCTCTTGAATCTCGGTAACAATTTCACCAAAACCTTGGGCCTTTAAAACATCGTTATATAGCTCGCGAGTATTTACGGCGCTAATCATCTGGTCGTCATTAGTAATGAAAATAGCGCTTCGATATTGGGTACCAATATCGCCGCCTTGTCGGTTTAGTGAGGTTGGATCATGCATTGTCCAAAACTCTTCAAGTAAACGTTCATAAGTTATCTTGGTGGGATCGAAAATTACTTCGACTGTTTCAGCATGATTTGTAGTTCCCGTACAGACTTGCTCGTAAGACGGATTGGGTCTCGTTCCTCCCATGTAACCAACAGAAGTTGATACAACGCCATCGAGATTCCAGAAGCGTCGTTCTGCGCCCCAGAAGCAACCAGTTGCAAAATAAGCTTTCTGAATAGAAATCTCGCTCATCCCCACATCTTGGCATGAGTTTTGACTGATAGCCTTATCAAAAGCCCCCGTAGCTCAGGGGATAGAGCACTGCCCTCCGGAGGCAGGTGCACAGGTTCGAATCCTGTCGGGGGCGCATCTGAGCGATAACTCACCTTTCGAGACTATTGAGTATCGAGGCATAACGCGAGAGAATTCTCTTCTCGCCCACTCGGGAAGAACAGCTCGATTTAGTTCTGGCTTATTCCTGCGCGGTCATTAGCAGAAGAGAGGTCGTTTGATGTCGGCGGATTTCAACATGGATTGGCGCCATCGCGCTGCCTGTCGACACGTCGACCCTGAACTCTTCTTTCCAGTCGGAAATACAGGTCCGGCAATCGCACAAATCGAAGAAGCAAAGAAGGTCTGTGTTAAGTGCGATGTCCGCGAAGCATGTCTCCAATGGGCACTTGAATCAGGACAAGATTCGGGAGTCTGGGGTGGGTTATCTGAAGATGAACGTCGCGCTATGAAACGTCGCGCTGCCCGTCATCGCGCAAGAATGCTGGAAAACCAGAACCAAATTTCTTAAGAGTTAGTTAAGTTGAAATTCAATTTGAGCTTCAGTTCCAGGGCTTAATCGATTAAAGCGTAATTCGCCAGATAACTCGTTATCAGTCAGAGTCTTAACTATCTCTAGCCCAAGGCTCGAGCTCTTGGCCAGATCAAAGTCGTGACTTAAGCCGGCGCCATCATCTACGACCGATATCTTGAAGCGGTTCTCTCTCCTTATAACTTGAACTTCTAACTTACTGCCCTGTTCATTTAACCCGTGTTCGAGGGCATTCTGGATCAACTCGGTTAGAACCAAAGCTAGCGGAGTTGCAATCAACGAGGGAACTAGGCCAAAGTCACCACTTTTGTTCAACTTTATTTCTGTGGGGCGAGGGCTTAACTCTAAGGCGCTATTTAGAAGTTTGACCACCACCTCATCGAATTGCACGCTATCTTGCGAACTTGTAGATAACGTCTCATGAACATGGGCGATTGATGCAATCCGACGAATCGCTTCTTCGATCGCTGAGCGAGCTAGACCATCTTCGGTACGCCGTGATTGCAGCCTAAGTAAGGCAGAAACTGCTTGTAGATTGTTCTTTACCCGATGATGAATCTCCCGAATAGTTGCATCTTTGCTAACTAGCGCACGATCACGGCGCCTTAACTCAGTAACGTTATGGACAAGGACGACTGCGCCAATTCGTATCTCAGACTCGGTAAGCGGAATGGCGAGGAGATCGATAACGCCGTCAGAGTTTTCAAACTCATCGCGCCTTAGCGAACGGCCACTCATGACAACTCGCCAACTCTCTTCACGAGGTTCCCGACCTCGAATTGGTACTGCGAGTTGATCGAGAATCTCACCGAAGTGTTGGCCATCCATATCTTTCAACCAACCAATTCGCCCAAAGGCGCTTCGTGCATTTGGGCTAGCGAAAGTTATCCGGCCATCAACATCTAATCTAACTAATCCATCACCGGCCCTCGGTGCGGTTTCTGAACGATAGACACTTCCTTGGATGGGAAAGTTTCCTTCCGCAACCATTCGATAGATGTGATTTGCAATCTCACGATAATTTAACTCTAGCCGTGATGGCGTTCGCATCGTCTCAATATTTCGATGGCGCGTAATTACTGCAATTGACTTCCCACCAAATTTCACGGGAATGATCTCTTCCTTAACAGTGAATTCACCAATTGTGGTCGGCTCTAAATCGCGAATTATGTTTCCGGTAGTGAATGCATTATCGATATTTGGTTCTTCCTTAGGAGAAATTTCTCTTCCTGCAATGTCAGTCGCGAAAACTGTGGCGGCAGTCATCGGCCTTATCTGGGCGACTGCGATAAATCCCTGGTCATCATGTTTAGGAATCCAGAGAACTAGATCGGCAAAAGAGAGGTCAGCTAGTAGTTGCCACTCAGCGATTAGATCTGAGAGTCGGCCAAACTCCTCACTAGTGAGAGTGGAAGCTCCCGGCAAGTTCCTAAAAGGCATGAGGGAAGGTTACTCAAATAGCCGATTTGCGACTTCTCCAATGGACTTACGTAACTTTGAACGCGGCGCCACATCTAATAATGCGGAGTATGCGCTCTTGGCTCGATCTAGTGAATCTCAATCAAATGGTAGGTATTGCCACTCGTATCTGCCTACCCGGGCGCTAAAGCGTTTCTGAATAGAGCGCTCCCGGCGGGTATTTCCCGTTTGGTTGAGAATAAATATCGCTCGCGCGGTGATTCGCCCAGCATCGAGTGAGGCAAGAATTGATTCAAGTTCAAACATATGGTTGTTATCTGGTGTCATGAGAAATATAAGCGTTTCTGCTCGTTCCAAGAGATCGACATAGTTTCGCGCCGGTGCGCGTCTATCTGAGAAGGCGCTCTCCAGGTTGGGAATTGGGCCGGCATCAACTAATTGAAGGGCGCTACTTTCCTCGCTGAGTTCACCAGAAATCGAAAGGTTATCTGAGAGGCGGACGCTTTCACTGCTCCGCTTTGCCCCTAATAAGAATGCTAAATCCCTTCGATTCGGATGAAGATCAATTAGCGCTACCGGCTTTAAACGTGAGAGTTCATTACCAAGATTCAACGTGATCGTCGTGGTGCCGGGAGCACCAGTACTGCCAGTCACCACGACAAGATTTTTCATACGTTGAACAGATTTTCTAGGAACCGGAATGGTTTCAAATTCTCGTAGCGCTCTATTGACAGTTCGTTCGATCTCGACAGCTACATCACCAATAGCCGGTTCGATGGCCATTCGAATAGCGCCAGGGAAGCGTCGTAACTCTCGCTCTAGAGTAGAAGTAATTTCATCTCCGTCATGAATTAGTATGAATCTAGAGTCAGTGGCTGGTTTATCTGCAAGAAATCTAACTAGTGAATCAATGGAGAGCGCCCGATACTCCAATTCGACTCTGCTAATTCCTTGGGTAAGTAAAGCTTGTAGTACTAAATCTTCGAATTCAGCGCTCTCGAGCCAAGTGATGATTCCAATTTTCATAAGGTCTTAGCTAGTTAACTAGCGCTCTTCGAACTAGGAGAAACTCATTGCCGCTTATCACTTCGATCAAGTCTGGTACTTCCACGTCAGGGACAAGCAGAGAAATTCCAATTCGCCCACCGAGATCCCGTGAAGCAGCATCGATGCTATCTATAGCTACTGCGCTCAGTATTAAACGACTTTGGTTCCGAGAATCCCCCATTATTTCCATATTTCGATTGGGGATTCCGTATACATCAACAATCGCACCGCTCTTAAGCTCAAGGGGCGCCCATTCTCTTGGTATTGAGATCGGGACGACTTGGAGGTTTGGACTAGCTTTACTTGAGATTGCAAAACTTGGAATTAATTCCGCAGCACCAATCGAGCGTAAGACCGAGGTTCCGGTGATTGAGTTGTTGGAACTTAGATATTGCTCTGGGTTATCTAATAACCGGACTCGAACTTTAGTTAAATCAGAATCGGTAAGGATTTCGCCTGGAGCAAGGTCGACAGTGGCTGCCCAGACCATGATGGTCTTATCACTTGCTTGGCTAATCAGATATGCAGAAGTAAATGAGGCAAGAATCAAAATCAGCCCAAGAATGTATCGAGGGGTTAGATAAAGCGAAATTTCATTTCGTTTCGAATTCACTGGCATTGAATAGTGGATTGCGATTGAATCCAAAATTCTTATCCACAAGGAATTGAAGTTTGGCTTTCAATCTCATCCTTTCGGTTGAGGAATTCCACTTGGCCAAGCGGAATCCTCCGCCAGATGAGCGAGAAACCGGTAGCGATCTCAGTTGGCTTTGACTTCTACGATGGACCTCTTCAGACAGAAGTAACTAGTTCTTCGAAGCTTTATCTAGTCCCCACGACGCATGGTGAAAACTTCGATCCCGAATTCTCACCCGTACCCACAAACATTGTGGATTTACCCGATGGTGATAAATGGACCCAGGCTTACATAATAAGAACTATTGAGATTCTCGCCGGCCATCGGCCAGTAACTCAGATTTCAAGAAGTACCCATCGCTATATCTACAACAATCTAGTCAAACGCGCCGGATCATTTAGTGAGCTGCCCAAGATTAGAAAGATCCATAGGAATCAGCCAATAGAGGGCGTTATTGAGGTAGCCACAACGCTAGCTTTCAAAACTCGAGTCCGGGCCCTGGTTGCAAGGTTTGAAGGAGTAGATGGAAAGTGGCTCTGTACGGAATTTGAATTAATCTGATTCGCCGTGGCAGCGTTTGTACTTCTTTCCCGATCCACATGGACATGGTGCATTTCGCGAAACTCCAGAGTTAGCGGTTGCCTTCTCAGTCGCACCGGTTTCTGAAGGAGCGCTGTAGCTGAGATTCTCTTGGCGCTTTGATTCAGCAACGCCCTTAGCTTCAACTTTTGAATCCTCAACTTTTACTTCAACATTAAAGAGGAAGCCAACCACTTCTTCTTTCATAGCCTCGATCATGGCCGAGAAAAGGTCGTAGCCTTCTTTCTGGTACTCAACTAGTGGATCACGTTGGGCCATAGCTCGAAGGCCAATTCCTTCTTGTAGGTAGTCCATCTCATATAGATGCTCGCGCCACTTACGATCGAGAACAGATAGCAGAATCTTCCGCTCAAGTTCTCGGAGAACTTCACTTCCCAGCTTTGCCTCTCGATCTTCATAAGCTTTGAAAATATCCTCAGTAATCTTGAAGGCAAGGAACTCTTGATCAAGTCCAGTTCGACCGCCGACTTCGCTTTCTAGATCTTGGACTGTAAATGAGATTGGATAAATTGCTTTAAGGACTGTCCAGAGTTTCTCAAGATCCCACTCTTCTGGATATCCCTCAGCGGTTGCAGCCATTACATAACCGCGGATTGTGTCCTCGGTGAATTTGGCTACCTGCTCCTTGATATCCGCGCCTTCAAGAACTTCACGTCGCTCGGCATAAATAACTTCACGTTGACGGTTCATTACATCGTCATACTTCAAGACGTTCTTGCGCATCTCAAAATTCTGGGATTCGACCTGGGTTTGGGCTGATTTGATGGCGTTGGTGACCATCTTTGACTCAATCGGCGTATCTTCAGGAATTCCAGCAGCAGTCAAGAACCGCTCAACTAGCCCAGAATTAAAGCGGCGCATCAAATCATCTTGTAGCGATAGGTAGAAACGCGACTCACCTGGATCACCTTGTCGACCAGAGCGACCGCGAAGCTGGTTGTCGATGCGTCGAGACTCATGACGTTCAGTTCCGAGAACATAAAGACCGCCCAGCGCCACAACTTTTTCGTGTTCTTGCGCGACTGCCTCTTTCTCTTTCTTTAATTGATCGGGCCAACGACGTTCATACTCCTCAGCATTATCAACTGGAGATATGCCATCGCGCTGTAATTCGAAGTCAGCCATAAATTCTGGGTTTCCGCCCAACATGATGTCGGTACCGCGACCTGCCATATTTGTTGCGACGGTGACTGCACCGATTGTTCCAGCGCGAGCGATGATTGCAGCTTCGCGCTCATGCTGTTTTGCATTTAGAACTTCGTGCGCAACGCCACGTTTGCGCAAAACTTGGGAGAGATATTCAGATTTCTCGACGCTAACAGTTCCCACAAGAACCGGTTGGCCCTTTCGATGACGCTCAGTAATGTCATTAGCAACCGCTTCATACTTTGCTACTTCAGTTTTATAAATCAGATCGGATTGATCAATTCGCTGCATTGACTTATTAGTTGGGATTGGGATCACGCCGAGCTTATAGATCTGCATGAATTCAGCTGCTTCAGTCATAGCGGTACCGGTCATACCTGAGAGCTTCTCGTACATACGGAAGTAGTTCTGGAGCGTAATTGTGGCGAGAGTTTGGTTTTCGTCTTTTATCTCTACCCGCTCTTTAGCTTCAAGAGCTTGGTGAAGGCCTTCGCTGTAGCGACGCCCTGCCAAAACTCTTCCAGTGTGTTCATCAACAATTAGTAATTCACCACTCATGATCACATAATCTTTATCGCGCTTGAAAAGTTCTTTCGCCTTCAAAGCATTGTTGAGATAGCCAATTAATGGGGTATTAACTGATTCATAAAGATTCTCTATTTTCAGTAACTCTTCAACTTTGGCAACACCGGCATCTACGATACCTACAGTCCGCTTCTTCTCGTCAACCTCATAGTGCTCACCACGATTCAATCTCGTGGCCACGTTGGCAAATTCGACGTACCACTTCGTAGCTTTATCAGCTGGGCCGCTGATGATTAGCGGGGTACGAGCTTCATCGATAAGAATCGAGTCCACTTCATCGACTATGGCAAAGTTATGGCCGCGTTGTACACAATCGTTTAGCGACCACGCCATGTTGTCACGCAGATAATCAAAACCAAATTCATTATTTGTTCCATAAGTGATATCTGCGAGATAGTTTTCGCGACGTTCCTGTGGAGTCATCGATGCGAGAATTACGCCAACTTTAAGTCCTAAGAATCTATGGATTCGACCCATCCACTCGCTATCGCGCTCAGCGAGATAGTCATTGGTGGTAACGATATGTACTCCCAAACCAGTTAACGCATTTAAATATGATGGAAGCGTTGCAACGAGGGTCTTACCTTCACCAGTTCTCATTTCCGCGATGTTTCCACGATGAAGCGCAGCGCCACCCATAAGCTGGACGTCGTAGTGGCGTTGTCCCAGAGTTCGCTTCGAAGCCTCTCTTACGACAGCAAAAGCTTCCGGAAGTAAATCATCTAAATATTCGCCATCGGCATAACGTTTCTTAAACTCTTCAGTCATGCCGCGCAATTCTTGATCGGACATGCTGGCAAATCTGGATTCTTGAGCGTTTACCAGATCAACTAACTTCTCAAGTTGCTTTAACGCTCTTCCCTCGCCGGCGCGCAGGATTTTGTCGAGAATCTTTGCCACGGACCAACCTTCCCCAACTTGAGAATCGGCTTCGAATAGAGGGCTATCGTATTAGGAGTCTTCGCTGTGACGCACACGCGGTTGCCGCCCCCAAGACTGTCAGATTCCTCTCTTTGAGGGCCCGAACTGCCTCTCGCAAGGTACTTCCGGTCGTAATCACATCATCAATGATGATGATCGCAGAGGTGGGACGAAAAGGCTTCACTACTTCAAATGCACCGAAGAGGTTCGAATTGCGTTTGGTTTCAGATAAACCAGATTGATCTATAACCTTTTTTGTTATTGAAAGCATGGGACGAGCAACAAATCTCATCGAGTCGTTCTCCATATTTAATCTCTTAGCCAAGACATTAGTGATTTGAGATATAAAGTCGAAGCCTCTCCTTACGCGCGCTTTACGCGATGATGGAATTGGAACGAGGTGTATAGCTTTGGGCGATTCAATTTCGCAAATTAGTTTTTTGACCGAGGCTTGTAATTCTGTGATAACAAGATTTTGAGTGAACTTCACCCCGTTCTCTTTAGCTAGAAGAACAATTGTCTTAGCAGTTTCGCTATAGGGAATGCTGGCAAAGACTGGGAAGTTCTCTCCTAAGATTGAGCTTGGAGTACTTTGCCAGTCTCGTCGGCACCGATTGCAGAATTCTGATTCTCTAGTCCCACAAATGATGCATGAACTATCGAATGCAAGGCTCTCAAAACCAGAGCGAATTGAACGTAGATAATCTAAGAACACCTGAAGATTCTGGAGGTTATCCGATTTTTATCGAGGCTAGACGATAACTTCTGTGGGAATCTCAACTATCGGTACAGTTTCAATCCTCTGCCCAGACTTCTTGGGAAGCGTGAGAACAAAGTGTGCGCCCTTCTCTAGCTCGCCCCACACCCGAATTTCTCCACCATGAAGATTTGCATCTTCTTTTGCGATTGAAAGTCCTAGACCAGTCCCACCTCTAATGCGCGAGCGGGAGGGATCAGCTCTCCAAAATCGATCAAATACTCGACTCCAATATTGGCTCGCTAATCCAACTCCGTAATCGCGTACGCCAACGGAAATAGCGCTCTCATTCTCAGCGATAGTTATATCGACTGGGCGCGATTCCGAGTGATCAATCGCATTAGTGACCAAGTTTCGGATTATCCGTTCAATTCGGCGCGGATCAGCTTCCACATAAATCGGGGTTTCGAAACCATGGAGTTTCAGCGTCGTACCTTTTTCTTCGGCGAGTATCGAAAGATCTTCCGCGCATCTTCGAACTAAGGAGGCCATATCAATTCGGTCTAGTGATAGGACGGCCGCTTCAGCATCAAAACGACTTACTTCAAGTAAGTCTTGAAGCAAATGCTCAAATTTATCAATCTGTGAGAGTAGTAATTCAGCGCTTCGAGCCACCGTGGGATCAAAATTCTTTCGCGCTCCGTGAATTACATCAGATGCCATTCGGATAGTGGTTAAGGGCGTTCTAAGTTCATGCGATACATCTGATACGAACCGCTGTTGAACTCTTGAAAGATTCTCTAATCGAGCGATCTGTTCAGCTAGGGTCGTAGCCATCTGATTAAACGCTACCCCCAATCGGGCGATCTCATCCTCACCTTTTACATTCATCCGATTCTTTAAATCTCCAGTAGTAAGTGATTCAGCGATTTCAGCTGCAACTTGGACTGGCCTAATCACCATCCGAAGCACAACCGATGCAGTTAGGAGGATTAAGGCTAGAAGCAAAAATCCAGTTACCCAAAGTGATCTTCCGATTAGATCAATATTGCGCTGTTGGGCTAGGAAGTCATAGGCAACATACATCTCATACTTACCAGCTCTCGGTATTTCAAAAGTTCTTCCTACAAAGATTCCCGGAATCACCTTCCCATTCACATATTTAAGGTCTCCCCGTTGCCAATCCAAATCAGAGGATTGAAGGATTTTCTCGCGAAGCGAACCTGGTACCGATTCGGGTTCAAGAAAGTTTGATGTACTTACCGCAGGTATGGAGGCAGCTTTCACGCCCCGTGCATTCAGTAGAACTACTTCACGACCTGATTCTTGAACACTCACATTTGTAGATTTCACGAGCTCTTCAGATAAAGCGCGGTAATCGGCCTTGGGATTTAGTCCAGCGATTGTAAAGCGATACTCGGCATATTGGATTGCCGCTCTACCCTCGGAAATTGCTGAGGCAATTTTCTCTTCAAAAATTCCGCCCGTTATTCGTCCATAGAGATTTGATCCGACTAAGTAAATCAGAGCCATCGAAATAATGGCTGTAAGTGAGAAGACTTTTAGAAAGAGTGAACGACGAAAGAGAGTTATTACACGACGCATTAGGAGCGCGTGCCAGAACCGCCCGCTTTATAACCAACTCCGCGGACTGTAGAGATGATGGTTGGGTTTTCGGGATCATGCTCGATTTTTGCGCGCAATCTTTGTATGTGAACATTTACTAACCGGGTATCGGTGGAGTGGCGGTATCCCCAAACTTCACCAAGTAAAGCTTCGCGAGTGAAGACTCGGCCAGGCTCTTTTGCCAACGCAACTAATAAATCAAATTCGAGGCGAGTGAGTGGAATCTCTTTTCCGCCACGTGCAACAGTATGTTCAACAATATCAATTGCTAAATCACCAATAGTTAGAGTTCCATTTACATCGCCACTCACTCTACGTAAACGAGTTCTAATGCGGGCCACTAATTCGGAGGGCTTAAATGGTTTAACCATGTAATCATCAGCGCCTGCTTCGAGACCCTTTACGATGTCATGGGTATCGCTCTTCGCAGTCAACATGACGATAGGAACTCGAGTGGATTGTTTTCTAATTTCTCTACAGACTTCTATTCCATCTCGACCCGGCAACATTATGTCTAAGAGAACTAAATCTGGTTGAGAGTTTTTAAATACTTCTATTGCTTCATCTCCACGACTAACAAGATCGACTTCCATACCAACGCCATTGAGGACAATCCCAAGCATTTCTGCGAGGTCTTGATCGTCATCAACGACCATAATCGAAGTCATTAGCTACCGTGCTCCCAGGAGTTCAAATATTCTTCTTGGACAGAGGTCAAAGTATCGATCTGCGCCCCCATACTCTTCAACTTTAAACGAGCGATATCCCGGTC
>JACCEE010370764.1_pt1 | contig 13723 bp, 7 predicted proteins | sample 7449931 | NCBI WGS metagenome assembly JACCEE01 (sample SAMN15323457, study PRJNA562643) | freshwater metagenome | isolation source: river surface water | place: USA:Blue River Watershed | collected 2017-08-19 | reverse complement strand
GGTGTAGCGCGACATCCAGAACAAATGGTCGGCGGTTCTCGACAGCATATTCGGCTTTCCTTCAGTCTTCCAGTACCCAGGTGTCCTTGGTGCCGCCGCCCTGCGACGAGTTCACCACCAGCGAGCCTTCCTTCAGCGCGACGCGCGTGAGGCCGCCCGGCACCGTCTGCACCCCCTTCTGGCCCGACAGCACGAAGGGACGCAGGTCGATGTGGCGCGGCGCGATGCCGCGCTCGACATAGGTCGGACAGCTCGACAGGCTCAGCGTCGGCTGCGCGATGTAGCCCTCGGGCTTGGCGATCACGGCGCGCCGGAACTCCTCGATCTCGGCCTGGGTCGAGGCCGGCCCCACCAGCATGCCGTAGCCGCCGGCGCCGTGCACTTCCTTGACGACCAGGTCCTTGAGGTTGTCGAGGATGTACTTGAGCTCATCGGGCTTGCGGCCCATGTAGGTCGGCACGTTCTTGAGGATGGGTTTCTCGCCGAGGTAGAACTCGATCATCTGCGGCACATAGGGGTAGATCGACTTGTCGTCGGCGACGCCGGTGCCGATCGCGTTGCACAGCGTCACGTTGCCCTTGCGATAGACGTCGAGCAGGCCGGCGCAGCCCAGCGTCGAATTGGGACGGAATGCCAGCGGGTCGAGGAAGTCGTCATCGACGCGGCGGTAGATCACGTCCACGCGCTTCGGTCCCCGCGTGGTACGCATCCAGACATAGTTGTCCTTGACGAACAGGTCCTGGCCCTCGACCAGCTCGACACCCATCTGCTGCGCCAGGAAGGCGTGCTCGAAATAGGCGCTGTTGTACATGCCCGGCGTGAGCACGACGACGGTCGGATCGGACGGGTGGTCGGGGCAAACCGAGCGCAGCGTATCGAGCAGCAGGTCGGGGTAATGCGCGACCGGCGCGACGCGGTTCTCGGTGAACAGCTCGGGGAAGAGCCGCATCATCATCTTGCGGTCTTCGAGCATGTAGCTCACGCCGCTGGGCACGCGCAGGTTGTCCTCGAGCACGTAGTAATCGGCCTCGCCGGCACCGCCCGGCACCGGCGCGCGCACGATGTCGATGCCCGAGATGTGCGAGTAGATGCCACCCGGGACATCGACGCCGACCATCTCGGGGCGGAACTGCGCGTTGCCCTCGATCTGCTCGCGCGGCACGATGCCGGCCTTGAGGATCTCCTGGTCGTGGTAGATGTCGTGCAGGAAGCGGTTGAGCGCGGTGACGCGCTGCTCCAGGCCCTTTTCCATCGAACGCCATTCCTGCGCCGGGATCACGCGCGGGATCAGGTCGAAGGGAATCAGGCGCTCGGTGCCGGAGCCGTCCTCGTCCTTGGCGCCGTAAACCGCAAAGGTGATGCCGACGCGCCGGAAGATCATCTCGGCTTCGTCACGGCGCGCGCGCATCACGTCTTCAGGCTGCTCGGCCAGCCAACGCGCGTACTGCAGATAGTGCTCTCGCACCCGGTCGGGTGCAACATACATTTCGTCGAATTGGTGTCGGCTCATGGGAGGCTCGCTTTGATGGTCGCATTTCCATGTTAGCAACTATCAGGCCAATCCCGGGCCGGTGGTCTCAGGATCATTGATCGGCGTCAATTCCGGTCGGCAATCGCGCCGGATTGCCAGTAGCGTCGATGCGAGTGGCGCCAGCATTCGACCTGCTGCGGACTGGCGCTGCGCCAGCTCGCCGCACCGCAGTCGGGGCTGGCGTCCCAGGGAATGCCCCGCTCCTGCAGGCGTTGCAGCAGTTCGGGTGCCGGATGGCCGAAGCGGTTGAGATGGCCGGACTGGATCAGCACCTGGCCGGGCCGCAACGCGTCGAGCCAGGCCGCACCCGACGAGGACGCGCTGCCGTGGTGGCCGGCGATCAGCAGGTCGGCACGCAGGCCAGGCTGCTCACCGAGCAGGCGCGCCTCCTCGCGCAGGCCGATGTCGCCGGTCAGAAGCGCGACGCGGCCCGCCGCACTCGTGACGCGCAGCACGCAGGACAGCGCATTGTCCGGCAGCGCCGCAGCGCCGGCGCGTGGATTGAGCCATTCGAAGCCGACCCCGTCCCAGGTCCAGCGCTGCCCGGCCTCGCAGCGGCGCGAGTCGCGGCCGGTCGCGCGCGTGTCGTAGGAAGCCCAGAGCTCGGCGCGGGAATGGCGGCGCAGCAGCTCGGGCAGGCCGCCGACATGATCGAGGTCATCGTGGCTGGCCACCAGCAGGTCGAGCCGGTCACCGCCGGCGCGCAGCAGCGGCAGCAGCACGCGCTGCGCGGCGCTCGTTGCCCCCTGCCCCGGCCCGCTGTCATGCACCAAGGTGTGGCGCGCGGTGCGCACCACAACGGCGCTACCTTGCCCGACATCGGGCGCGACGAGCTCGAACTCGCCCGGCGCGGGGCGCGGTGGCGCCCAGACCAGCAGCGGCCAGGCCAGCAGCAGGCCCCAGCCGCGCGAGCGCCAGGGCAGGTGCAGCACCAGCAGCACGCCACCGGCGAGCGTGCCCAGCGCCAGGACCAGCGGCAAATCGGGGCGCTCGACGGCCGCCCAGGGCAGCGCCGCGAGCCACTGCAGGCCGGTGCTCATGGTCTGCACGCACCAGGCAGCCAGCCGCCACAGCGGCGACCAGAGCACACCGAGCATCGCCAGCGGCGTGACGACCGCGCTGACCCAGGGCACGGCCACCAGGTTGGCCAGCAGGCCGACGATCGAGAACTGGCCGAAGCACAACAGCGTCAGCGGTGCCAGCGCCACGCTGACGATCAGCTGGGTACGCAACAGGCCTGCACACCAGGCGCGCCAGCCGCCCGCTTCGGCCCGCCCGAGCCAGGACGATGCCAGCAGCACGCCGACGGCGACGAAGCTGAGCCAGAAGCCAGGCTGCAGCAGCGCCCAGGGGTCGAGCAGCAGCACCGCGACCATGGCGGCGAGCAGCTGCAGCGGCCAGGGCCAGCTCAGCCCGGCCAGACGCAGCACGGCGAGCAGGCCCAGCATCAGCACGGTGCGCTGCGCCGGCACGCCCCAGCCGGCGAAGACCGCGTAGGCCAGCGCCAGCAGCAGGCCGCCGACGGCGGCCACGCCCGGCACCGGCCAGTGCAGCAGCAGCCCCGGCCAGAACCTGGCGAGCAGGCGCCAGAACCCGCCGACCAGCGCCGAGGCCAGCACGGCGAACATCGTGACATGCAGCCCCGAGATGCTGACCAGGTGCGCGATGCCGGTCAGGCGGAACAAGTCCCAGTCATCCGAGTCGATGGCGGCCTGGTCGCCGACCACCAGCGCGGCGAGCACGCCGGCGGTGCGCTGATCCGCCACCGCCTGCCGGATCGCGCTGCGCACTGCGTCGCGCGCCTGCGCCACCGGCTCGAAGGACTGGCCGGGCAGCAGCCGGGGCGCGGGCTGGCGCTTGCCCGTGCGCACCGATCCGGTCGCCTGCAGGCCCTGCTCCCAGAGCCACAGCTCCAGATCGAATCCCTGCGGATTGGCCAGGCCATGCGGACGCTGCAGGCGTGCGACCAGCTCCCAGCGCTGGCCGGGCCGCAGCGCCGGCGGCTCGACCGCTTCACCCTCGGCTTCCCCGCGCCACCAGCCCAGCTGCACCCGCCCAGGTGGGGCGACCAGCAGCCCGTTCCAGCGCGCCTGCTCGGACTCGAACTCGAACTGCACGCCGCGCTCGCCGGCGCGCGGCAGGCCGGTGACATGACCGACCAGCAGCAGATCCTGCGCCTCCAGCGCTGCCGGCAGCCTGCGCGCCAGGCCATCGTGCGCGCGCAGTCCGGTCAGGCCGGCCAGCAGCGCCGCGGCGGCCAGCGCGGCCAGCCCGGTCCGCCAGCGCCGGTCCGCCGACCAGCGCCGCGCCAGCCAGACACAGATCGCGCCGACGGCCAGCGCCTGGTAAGCGCGCGGGCTCCAGAGCCCGGCCTGCTGCAGCTGCAGCGCCACGCCGACGACGGCTGCGAGCGGCACGATCATGCGCGTCCCGGTCCTTGACCCAAGTCAAGCGCGGAATCACACAAACTGGCGCGCCACTTGCTAGGATGCAAAGAACCCGTAGCGATCGAAACGGTCAATCCATCCTCCTCTCGCAGAAAGTCACCGATGGCGATCCACGTTGCCCTGAACCACGTCACCCACTACCGCTATGACCGCCTGGTCAAGCTCGGTCCCCAGGTCGTGCGCCTGCGGCCGGCGCCGCACAGCCGCACCAAGGTGCTGTCGTATTCGCAGAAGATAGAGCCTGCCGAACATTTCATCAACTGGCAGCAGGACCCGTTCGCCAACTACCAGGCGCGGCTGGTGTTCCCGAACCCGATGCGCGAGTTCAAGGTCACGGTCGATCTGGTCGTCGAGATGGCGGTGCACAACCCGTTCGACTTCTTCCTCGAACCCGGCGCCGAGAACTTCCCGTTCGCCTACTCGCCCGAACTGGAGGCCGAGCTCGCGCCCTACTGCGTCAAGTCCGAGCTCACGCCGCAGCTGTCCGCCTACCTGGCGCAGGTCGATGCCAGCGAACAGCGCACGATCGACTTCCTGGTCGGCATCAACCAGAAGCTGCAGCAGGACATCTCGTACACCATCCGCCTGGAGCCCGGCGTGCAGACGCCCGAGCAGACGCTGGACAAGCGCAGCGGCTCCTGCCGCGACACCGGCTGGCTGCTGGTGCAACTGCTGCGCCACCTGGGACTGGCGGCGCGCTTCGTCTCCGGCTACCTGATCCAGCTCACGCCTGACGTCAAGGCGATCGACGGCCCCAGCGGCACCGAGGTCGATTTCACCGACCTGCACGCCTGGTGCGAGGTCTTCCTGCCGGGTGCGGGCTGGATCGGGCTCGATCCGACCTCGGGCCTGCTCGCCGGCGAAGGCCATATCCCGCTGGCCTGCACGCCGCAGCCGTCGAGCGCGGCGCCGATCGATGGCGCTCTCGACGAGTGCGAGGTCTCTTTCGATCACCAGATGCAGGTCACCCGCATCTTCGAGTCGCCGCGCGTGACCAAGCCGTACAGCGATGAGCAGTGGCAGGAGATCCTGACGCTGGGCGAGCAGGTCGATGCCGATCTGGTCGCCGGTGACGTGCGCCTGACCATGGGCGGCGAGCCGACCTTCGTCTCCACGCGCGACCGCGACGCGGCCGAATGGAACACCGACGCGCTCGGTCCCACCAAGCGCAACTACGCGACCGAGCTGCTCGGACGGCTGCGCGGGCAGTATGGCCAGGGCGGCTTCGTGCACCTGGGCCAGGGCAAGTGGTATCCGGGCGAGCAGCTGCCGCGCTGGGCGCTGTCGCTCTACTGGCGCGCCGACGGCGAGCCGATCTGGCACGACCCGGGCCTGTTCGCCGACGAGCGCGATCCGGCCCGCTACACGGCGGACGACGCGCTGCGCTTCACGCGCGGGCTGGCGGGCAAGCTCGGGCTGCAACCCGACTTCATCACGCCGGGCTACGAGGACACCTGGTACTACCTGTGGCGCGAGCGCAAGCTGCCGGTCAACGTCGATCCCTTCGACTCGAAGCTGGGCGACGAGCTCGAACGCGTGCGCCTGCGCCGCGTCTTCGACCAGGGGCTGGAGGCCACGGTCGGCTACGTGCTGCCGGTCCAGGCCGGCGAAGGCAGCGACCGCTGGAGCACCGGCCCCTGGTTCTTCCGCGACGAGCGCATGTACCTGATCCCGGGCGACTCGCCGATGGGCTACCGCCTGCCGCTGGACTCGCTGCCCTGGGTGGCGGCGTCAGACTACCCGTATCACATCGAGCAGGACCCGAGCGTGCCGCGCGACGCGCTGCCGGCCGGCGCGACCTTCCTGCACCAGTACGCGCCGCACCAGTACGGCGGCGGTTTCGCCGAAGGCGGCACGGTCGCGATGCAGGGCCGCGAATACGGCTGGCATGTCGATGGGCCGTCCGATGCAGCCGGCAGCGCCGGGATGCAGGCAGGAACAGGCCGCCGAGCTGGCGCCAGCGGGTCGCAGGACAGCCTGCGCCAGCCCGCACGCCAGGAATCGGCGCACTGGCTCACCCGCACCGCGCTGTGCGTCGAGGCACGCGACCCGCAGCGGGCCAACGGTCCCAAGGCCGAGGTCAGGCACGGCGGCGCCAGCAGCCATCTCTACGTCTTCATGCCGCCGCTGCAGCGCCTGGAGGACTACCTCGACCTGCTCGCCGCGCTCGAAGCCACCGCCGCCGAACAGGGCGTCAAGATCGTGCTCGAAGGCTACCCGCCGCCGCGCGACCCGCGCCTGAAGCTGCTGCAGGTCACGCCCGACCCGGGCGTGATCGAGGTCAACATCCACCCGGCGAGCAGCTTCGCCGAGCTGGTCGAGCGCACCGAGTTCCTGTACGAGGCCGCACACCAGACCCACCTGTGCGCCGAGAAGTTCATGACCGACGGCCGGCATACCGGCACCGGCGGCGGCAACCACTTCGTGATGGGCGGCGCGACGCCGGCCGACTCGCCCTTCCTGCGCCGCCCGGAGCTGCTCGCCAGCCTGCTGGCCTACTGGCACAACCATCCCAGCTTGAGCTATCTGTTCAGCGGTCTGTTCATCGGTCCGACCAGCCAGGCACCGCGCGTCGATGAGGCGCGCAACGACCAGCTCTACGAGTTGGAGATCGCGCTGGAACAGATCGCCAGGAACCGCGAGTTGCACGGCGATGCCATGCCGCCCTGGCTGGTGGACCGCACGCTGCGCAACATCCTGATCGATGTCACCGGCAACACGCACCGCAGCGAGTTCAGCATCGACAAGCTCTACTCGCCCGACTCGGCCACCGGACGCCTGGGCCTGCTCGAGCTGCGTGCCTTCGAGATGCCGCCGCACGCCCGCATGAGTGTCGCGCAGCAGTTGCTGCTGCGCGCGCTGGTGGCGCGCTTCTGGCAGCAGCCGCGGGTGGGCAAGCTCACGCGCTGGGGCACCGAGCTGCACGACCGCTTCCTGCTGCCGACCTTCGTGCAGATGGACTTCGACGACGTGCTCGACGACCTGGCCGATTTCGGCTATGCCTTCGACAAGTCCTGGTTCGCGCCGCATTTCGAGTTCCGCTTCCCCGCCGTGGGACAGGTCGCGGCGCGTGGCATCGAGCTGACGCTGCGCAACGCGCTCGAGCCCTGGCATGTGATGGGCGAGGAAAGCACCTCGGGCGGCACCGCGCGCTATGTCGATTCGTCGCTGGAGCGCATCGAGGTGCGCGTGAGCGGCTGGAACGACAGCCGCTATGTCGTCACGGTCAACGGCCGCGCGCTGCCGCTGCACAACACCGGCACCGTGGGCGACTATGTGGCGGGCGTGCGCTTCAAGGCCTGGAACCCGCCGTCCAGCCTGCATCCGACCATCGGCGTGCATGCGCCGCTGGTGTTCGACATCGTCGATACCTGGACGCAGCGCTCGCTCGGCGGCTGCCAGTACCATGTCGCGCACCCGGGTGGACGCAACTACGACGGTTTCCCGGTCAACTCCTACGAGGCCGAGAGCCGCCGTCTGGCGCGCTTCTTCCAGCTGGGACACACGCCGGGCCGGCTGCAGGTGGCGCCCGCCGCGCCGAGCCGCGAGTTCCCGTTCACGCTCGACCTGCGCCACTGAGGCCGGCGATGAAAACCGCGAAGCAGGCATACTCTAGCGGTTTTCATCATCCCCACTGCAGAAATTGAACCTCCAGCCGCCCGCACCGCTACCCGACGCCTGTGAGCAGGCGCTCGCGCTTGCCCGGCCGGTCGCGACCGGCCACCATGACGAGCTGCGCGGCGGCCTGTCCAGCGGGCCCGCCGGCCTGACGCCGCAATGGTGCGAGTTCTTCCGCCAGCTCGGCAGCGAGGGACTGGCAGACCTCGACCGGCGCAAGCAGGGCGTGGCGCGCCAGCTCAGCGACAACGGCGTCAGCTACAACGTCTATGCCGACCAGGACAGCCTGCAGCGCCCCTGGTCGCTCGACCTGTTCCCGCTCATCATCACGAGCGACGAATGGGCCGGGCTCGAGGCCGGCGTGCTGCAGCGCGCGCGGCTGCTCAACGACATGCTGTGCGACCTCTACGGCCCGCAACAGCTGCTGCGCGAGGGCCTGCTGCCGCCGGCGCTGGTGCAGGGTCACCCGGGCTACCTGCGCGCCATGCACGGCGTTCGGCCACCGGGCGACACCTGGCTGCACCTGGTCGCGGTCGATCTCGCGCGCGGCCCCGACGGCCGCTGGTGGGTGGTGTCGCACCGCACGCAGTCGCCATCCGGCCTGGGCTATCTGCTGGAGAACCGCATCACGATCGGGCGCCAGTTCCCGGCGGCGTTCAATTCGCTGCGGATCCAGCGCCTGGGCGCGAGCTACAAGGCGCTGATGCAGGGCTTGCGCGCCCTGAGCCCGCGCGGCGCCGACGCCCGCATCGCGCTGCTCACGCCCGGTCCCTACAACGAGACCTATTTCGAGCACGCCTACCTGGCGCGCTACCTCGGCCTGCCGCTGGTCGAAGGCAATGACCTGACGGTGCGCGACCAGCGCGTCTATCTCAAGACGCTGCACGGACTCGAACCGGTCGATGTGCTGATCAAGCGCCTGGGAGACGAATGGCTCGACCCGCTCGAACTGCGTCCGGACTCGGCGCTGGGCGTACCCGGACTGATGCAGGCGGTGCGCGCCGGTCACGTGCTGCTGGCCAACGCGCCAGGGTCGGCACTGCTGGAATCGACCGCCATGCTGGGATTCCTGCCGGCGATCAGCCGGCATCTGCTCGGCGAGCCACTGAGCCTGCCTTCGCTGGCGACCTGGTGGTGTGGCGAGGCCGCCAGCCTGGCCGACGGACTCGAGCGCGTGTCACGCAGCGTGGTCAAGCGCACCTATCCCCGGGCCAGCAACGAGGCCGAGATCGGTCCCAGGCTCGACGCGGCGGCCACCGAGCGGCTGCGCGAGCGCATCCGGCTGCATTCCGACCAGTACACGCTGCAGTCCTACCTGCCGCTGTCGCAGCAGCCGACCTGGAACGAGGGGGTCATCCAGCCACGCGCGGCGATGCTGCGCCTGTTCGCGATCTGCGACGGTCCCCGATCCTGGCGCGTGCTGCCTGGCGGTCTGGTGCGGCTGGCGCCACCAGGCCAGGCCATCGCCTCGATGCAGAGCGGCGGCGGCAGCGCCGACTGCTGGGTCCAGACCGAAGGCGAAGTCGATCGCACCAGCCTGCTGGCCGACGCGTACAACGCGCGCGCGCATGCGCAGCAGAAACGCATCGTCTCGAGCCGATCGGCCGAGAACCTGTTCTGGCTGGGGCGCTACACCGAACGCGCCGACAACAGCCTGCGGCTGGCACGCATCACGCTGCGCCTGCTGCAGGGCGGGCAGCTCAACAGTCCGGAACTGCAGGACTGGCTCGGACGGGCGGCGCGCCAGCATGGCCTGGTCAGGCATGACCAGGCGGCGCCCGGCCAGTCGGCGCGCGCCTTCGAGCGTGCGCTGATCGCCAGGCTGGCCGCCAGCACCGGCGCGACCAGCGTCGGCTACAACCTGCGGGCGCTGCGCCAGTCTGCCGACCAGGTACGCGAGCGCCTGTCACGCGAACTGCGCGCACTGATCGAGCGCGTGGACGACCAGTTGACGGCGCGCCTGGGCGCATTGAGTGCCGAGGCCGACTATGCGCCGCAGGAAGCGCTCGAAATCCTGAACGAAGCCAGCGGCCTGCTGACGGCGATCACCGGCGAGCAGACCGACCGCATGGTGCGCGACGACGGCTGGCGCATGCTCAGCATCGGCAGGCTCATCGAGCGCCTGCACACGCTGGCCGGCGCGCTCGCGCTGGCGATGGAATGCGGCTGCCTGCGCCGGGACGACGGCTTCGAGGCCATCCTGGCGCTGTTCGACAGCACGATCACCTTCCATTTCCAGTACCAGCAGCGACGCGACCGCACCGCCTTGCTCGACGTGCTGGTCGTCAACCGCGACAACCCGCGCTCGCTGGGCTGGGTGCTGTCGACGCTGCGCTCGCGCCTGGCCAAGCTGCCGCGTGCCGATGAAGGCGGCGCCACGCTCGCCAGCCTGCTGCCAGACCCGGACGGCTGGACGCTCGACGACCTGATCACGCCTCCGCTGCAACCCTTCATGCGCCAGCTCGAATCCGCCATGCTGGCGCTGTCGGACCAGCTCGCGCAGCGCTACTTCAGCCACGCCGACCGTCTCAACACCAGCCTGATGGCCTGAACATGCTGCTGCGCATCGTCCACCATACCCGCTACCGCTACCAGGCCCCGGTGCTGCTGGCTCAGCACCTGGCGCACCTGCGCCCGCTCGAGCATCCCGGGCAGCAGCTCATCGCGCACCAGCTGACGATCAGCCCCGAGCCCTCGCAGCTCGAACAGGGCTTCGACGTCTTCGGCAACTGGCGCAGCTTCTTCGCGCTGCAAAGCGCGCATGAGCAACTCGACGTCAGCGCCGACAGCCTGGTGCGCACGGCCCCGGCGGCTGCGCTGCCGGACTCATCTCCCTGGGAGCAGGTGCGCGAGGGCTTCCGCTACCACGCCGGCGCGCGCTACGAAGCGGCCAGCGAATTCACCTTCGCGTCGCCTTATGTGCCGCTCGACGAGGCCTTCGTCGCCTTCGCCCGGCCCGTCTTCACGCCCGGGCGGCCGCTGCTCGATGCCTGCGAGGCGCTGTGCCACCGGATCCACACCGAACTGAAATACGAGACCGCCAGCACCCAGGTCAACACCCCGGCTCTGCAGGCGCTCGCGCAGGGCAAGGGCGTGTGCCAGGACTTCGCGCACATCATGACCGGCTGCCTGCGCAGCCTCGGGCTGGCCGCGCGCTACGTCAGCGGCTACCTGCTGACGCAGCCGCCGCCTGGGCAGCCGCGCCTGATCGGCGCCGACGCATCGCACGCCTGGGTCTCGGTCTGGTGCGACGGGCGCTGGTACGACTTCGACCCGACCAACGACCGCTGCGGCAGCCCGAGCCCGGGCGAGGACTATGTCACGCTCACGATCGGGCGCGATTTCGGCGACGTCTCGCCGCTGCGCGGCGTGATCCAGGGCGGCGGGGCGCACAGCCTGCAGGTCGAGGTCACGGTCGCGCCGCCGGACGAATACGAGATCCTGACCGGCGCCTGTCTAGAATCGGCCGACCAGATCCTCCCTTCACTGAATCCCGCCACGGAGCCCACATGAGCGTCTACGACAAACTGCAAGCCCTCGACATCACCCTGCCGCCGGTCGCCGTACCGGCCGCGTCCTACCTGCCCTATGTGCAAAGCGGCCAGCTGGTGTTCCTGAGCGGACACATCGCCAAGCAGGACGGCAAGCCCTGGGTCGGCCAGCTCGGCCTGACCATGACGACCGGGCAAGGCCGCTCGGCAGCCCGCGCCATCGCCATCGACCTGCTGGGCACGCTCGAACACGCCTGCCGCGCCGCCGGCACCGACCTCGACGGCGTCAAGCGCATCGTCAAGGTCATGAGCCTGGTCAACTCGACTTCGACCTTCACCGAGCAGCACCTGGTCACCAACGGCTGCTCGGAGCTGCTCGGCGAGGTCTTCGGCACCGCCGGCACGCACGCGCGCAGCGCCTTCGGCGTCGCACAGATCCCGCTGGGCGCCTGCGTCGAGATCGAGCTGATCGCCGAGCTGGCCTGATCCGCGCCGCCAGGCCCGCAGGGCCGGCACAGTGCATGAGCGAATGCCAGGGCACCATGCTGGCACGTTTCATGCTTGAATCTGGTGCAAAACCCGGATCGAGGCTGAATCCGGGAAAAAATCCCACCCGATTCACCACAATCAAGCATGGACGCACTCAAACAGGGCACCGATGCCCTCTTCATACTGCTCGGCGGCATCATGGTGCTGGCGATGCATGCCGGCTTCGCCTTTCTCGAACTCGGCACGGTTCGCGGCAAGAACCAGGTCAACGCGCTGGTCAAGATCCTGATCGACTTCTCGGTCTCGACCGTGGTCTATTTCCTGGTCGGCTACGGCGTCGCCTACGGCACGCATTTCCTGGTCGGCGCCGAGCAGCTGGCGCAGCGGAACGGCTATGACCTGGTCAAGTTCTTCTTCCTGCTGACCTTCGCTGCGGCCATTCCCGCCATCATCTCGGGCGGCATCGCCGAGCGCGCCAAGTTCTGGCCCCAGCTGCTGGCGACCGCCATCATCGTCGGCTTCGTCTATCCCTTCTTCGAGGGCATCGTCTGGAACCAGCATTTCGGCGTCCAGGCCTGGATCAAGGATCTGACCGGCGCCGAGTTCCACGACTTCGCCGGCTCGGTCGTCGTGCATGCGGTGGGCGGCTGGATCGCGCTCGGTGCCGTGCTGCTGCTCGGCGCACGCTCGAACCGCTACCGCAAGGACGGCGCCATGAGCGCGCACCCGCCGTCCAACATCCCCTTCCTGGCGCTGGGCGCCTGGATCCTGATCGTCGGCTGGTTCGGCTTCAACGTCATGAGCGCGCAGACGGTTGACAAGATCTCGGGCCTGGTAGCGGTCAACTCGCTGATGGCCATGGTCGGCGGCACGCTCGCCGCACTGCTCGCCGGCAAGAACGACCCCGGCTTCGTGCACAACGGCCCGCTCGCCGGCCTGGTGGCGGTCTGCGCCGGCTCCGACCTGATGCACCCGATTGGTGCACTGGCAACCGGTGCCGTCGCCGGCGCGCTGTTCGTCCACATGTTCACGCTGACGCAGAACAAGTGGAAGATCGACGACGTGCTCGGCGTCTGGCCGCTGCACGGCCTGTGCGGCACCTGGGGCGGCATTGCTGCCGGCATCTTCGGCCTGCAGTCCTTCGGCGGCCTCGGCGGCGTGAGCTTCTCGGGCCAGCTGATCGGCACGGTGATGGGCGCCGGCTGGGCGGCCATTGCGGGCTTCGTGGTCTATGGCGCGATCAAGGCCAGCCTGGGCCTGCGCCTGAGCCAGGAAGATGAATTCGAAGGCGCCGACCTCAGCATCCACAAGATCCGCTCGACGCCCGAGCGCGAGGCCAGCTGGTAATCCCGGGCCCGGGACCTGAGTCACGACAAGCCGCCCGCCCGGGCGGCTTCTTCATTTCCGGCCCGACAACATGGGCAAGCACGGTCCGGGCGCACCCGCTGGCAGCGACTGCCTACAATCCCAAACATGTTCGCCACCCGCCTGCTCAATTTCCTGCGGCCGTTCGCGCTGCTCGCCTGCGGCCTGCCGCTGGCCGCGCTGATCTGGAACGGACTGCATGGGCAGCTCGGCAGCAACCCGGTCGAGCACCTGATCGGCAGCAGCGGCGACTGGTCGCTGCGCCTGCTGCTGGCCACGCTGGCGGTCACGCCGCTGCGCAAGACGCTGGGCCTGCATGCGCTGGCGCGCTGGCGGCGTTTCCTGGGTGTCTGGTCGTTCGTCTATGCGCTGCTGCACCTGGCCGCCTACGCCTGGCTCGACCTCGGGCTGAACCTGACCGAGATCACGCACGACCTCATGACGCGCCCGATGATCACCGTCGGCTGGCTGGCGCTGGCCTGCATGCTGCCGCTGGGTCTGACGTCGAGCAACGGCGCGATCCGGCGGCTCGGCGCGGCCAAGTGGCAGCGCCTGCACCGGCTGGCCTATCTGGTCGCCATCCTGTCGCTGCTGCATTTCCTGCTCAAGAAAGCCGGCAAGAACGACTTCGCCGAGGTCTGGGTCCACGCCGGCCTGCTGAGCGCCCTGCTGGGCTGGCGCCTGCATGATTTCTGGCAGCGCGGCGGCTTGGCGCGCTGGCGCGAGCGCGGCGCCTCAGGCTGCACGCATCACGGCAGCGCGATGGGTGCGGACATCGCACC
>JACCEE011438288.1_pt1 | contig 13724 bp, 13 predicted proteins | sample 7449931 | NCBI WGS metagenome assembly JACCEE01 (sample SAMN15323457, study PRJNA562643) | freshwater metagenome | isolation source: river surface water | place: USA:Blue River Watershed | collected 2017-08-19 | reverse complement strand
ACCTTGTTGGCAATTTCAGGGATGTAAATCGGTTTGTATTCCTTAAAATACTCTCTTTTGCAAAGAGTAAGACGCTTTAATTTGAGTTTAAGATCATCGTTCTTGATACGCTTGGTTTTCAAGGCTTCTTTGATACCCTCAAGGGCCTTCTTAGCTTCGGCCATGTCCCTATAGAGAAGAAGGTCTGTGCCAGCTTCTAAAGCCTTTACAGCAGCTTCTGCGGTCCCATGGTGGTCCGATACAGCTTTCATCTGCATATCATCAGAAACAATAATTCCTTCATATTTCATTTCATCACGTAAAAACTGATGAGCCTTAGGGCTCAAAGAACAAGGAAGTGTAGGATCAATGCAATCCACCACCAAGTGGCCCATCATGATCATTTCCACACGAGAAGACTTAATCGCACGACTAAAGGGAACGAGGTCTACATCTTTGAGTTCTTCCAAGCTGCGCTTCACAAAAGGAAGTTCATCATGGGAGTCTTTCGATGTTGAACCGTGCCCAGGAAAATGTTTGGCACAAGCAATGACTCCATGAGTTTGCAAACCACGAATCGCTGCGGTGATAAACTTACTGACAGTTTCAGGATCTTTTCCAAATGCTCTGTCGCCAATGACCTTATTATTATCGTTGGTAAGGACGTCGCAACAAGGAGAGAAATTGAGATTCACTCCACAAAGACTTAATTCTTCGGCCATGATTTTATGGGCATGAAAAACGTTTTTGGGAGAATCAAGCTTTGCCATTTCCATCATCGGAGGGAACTGACTGAAAATTTTCTTAAAGCGTATGACCCTTCCTCCTTCTTGATCGACACCAATAAAAAGCGGAAGTTCATTTCGACATTGCTGAATATTATTTACGAGCTCAGCAAGCTGAGCGGGGCTTTCATAGTTTCGAGTAAAAAGGATTACTCCACCAATATTTTCTTTTTCTAAAAAATTTTTTTCATCATCTGTTAAAACGGTACCTTGGATACCGGTCATGATCAGTTGGCCTGCTTCAGTCATTGAACACCTCGCTCATTGCCATTACGCTTAAGTATAAGAGCAATACAAAATTTCGTCATTGCGCTTCGCTTTCGCCCTTACTCTTCTTCGACATTTTCTGTCTCGTCTAAATCCGCTTCTTTATCTTGGCGTACCATTGATACACCTTGAGCCACCCAAAAAATCTTTAATAACTCAGCATTTTTGTCAAGAAAGTAAAAAATAGTTTGATTAGGGAGCTGTAGGGTAAAACGATACTCGCCTTTAGAATTCTTACCATCATACTCAAGAGACACTTGGCTAAAAACCTCATTAGGGAACTCTGAATAAAGCTCTTGATGAAAAGGGTAATTTTCCCAAATCATATGGAAATTCATTGTCCCTGCTTCATTATCAATGGCCTTATTAAAAAAACCTGTCGCTCTCACACACTCAAGCATTTGAGAAAAGAAGCAAAAAACCCCAGTGCTTTTCCGAGGAAGAGCAAGCTGTTTGGTGCCATTATATTTTTCTTCAGGACTGCTCACTGTAATATCAAGTTTCTTTGTTTTGATATTAAGTTTCATTTCTGTCGTGTATTTCTTTTTATCAAACCAAACACTATAAACGGATTTAGCCGGACGAAGGATATTAATTTTATCTTTTAGTGTTCCAGGAGTGGAATAGCTGATCGATTCTTCCAAAGTATTCGCCCCAATTTCATCTTCACCTGCTCCAGTCGAAAGAACCTGTTTTACAATGACCATCTTTTTATCAGCATTGAGAACAGACTTTCTTTCAAGAAGAAATTCTCCGGTGCGATCTTTAAAAATATAATTTTTTGTTTCTGGCTTTGAGGGAGGTAGAGTCTTTTTTCTTTGAAAAGAACTACACCCCACAAAAATCAAAAGAATAAGAAGAAGAGTGAAAATCCTCAAAAAAACCTACTTAAAGAAATTTTCAAATTCACTGCTAATTTCGACACGCTTACTTTCTTCCCCGAGCATCACTTGAATTTTTTCATTTAAAAGCTCATCACCCTTTAAAATTTCCACACCCAATTTAAACATCGGAACATGACCGAAACGCGGATCAATATAATCACAAGCATGAACAATTTTGACCTCAGAGAGATCAAAAATATATCCATTGAAATGAAGCTGGGCTTGATGATGAACACCCTCTTTAAAGAGATCGCGTTCAGCCTTAGAAGCTGTAAAAGAAAAACCATTCTGAGAAATATCTAAAATACGAAATCCAGTCATCCCTGCTTGAGAATCAGTGCGCTTTAAAAATTTTTCAAGAAAACTTTTTTTCTTTTCGAGAGTCTTATCAAAGAAAACAACATTCTCTGCAGGAGCTTCCTTAGTTACTTGAAAATAGACAAAAACCTGATGATGAGGAAAGGTGAGCAAACGCTCATTCTTCCTTTTTTCTCTCTTGAAAGTCTGCCCCAAAATCTCCAGAGTCCATCCCTCATCATTTTTAAGAATGTTTCCACTGGAAAAAAACTGTACAGAGTTCTGCACAAAATAAAAAAGAAGTTCCTGGCCTGGCGTCATAGTCAATTCTGTTTTGGCAGTAAAATGAAGGTGAATGTTCCCTGACCCTTTATCTTCAACTTTATGAGGAACTAAAGGAAATTGTTTTTCTCCACGCTTCCAAGCATAAAACATTCCCTGACTCTGGCAGAGACGCTTGAGCTTCAAAGAAAATTCTGTTTTGTCTAAAACTACAAAACCGCCCATAACACCTCTTCCTTGAGTGGGGTTTTGGTCTTAAGAGAGAGTGGTCACTTGTCTGAGAAGAGACAAGGACTCAAGCGCCTTACCGCAACCACGAACCACGCAGGTAAGTGGATCTTCAGCAAGAGACACAGGAAGACCAGTCTTTTCCTTGATCAAGATATCGAGGTTTGCAAGAAGAGAACCGCCACCAGCAAGGATGATACCATTATCTACAATATCAGCAGCAAGTTCAGGAGGAGTTTTCTCAAGAGCAACCTTGATAGCTTCAACCACACGAGATACAGGATCAGCAAGCGCATCACGAATCTCATCAGAAGTGACTTCAATAATCTTTGGAGCACCCGCAATAAGGTCACGACCTTTCACTTCGATAGTTTTCACTTCGTCTTCGAAAGGATAAGCGTTACCGATTTGGATTTTGATTTGTTCGGCAGTTCTCTCACCGATAAGGAGAGAGTACTTCTTTTTTATGTAGGTGGCGATCGCCTCATCGAATCTGTCTCCAGCAACCTTTTCAGATTTAGAAAACACGATACCGCCGAGAGAAATCACGGCCACTTCAGTTGTACCACCACCGATATCCACAATCATGTTACCGGATGGTTCAGTAATAGGAAGACCAGCACCAATCGCAGAAGCCATAGGTTCTTCGATCAAATAAACTTCACGGGCACCAGCTTGTTCAGCAGATTCTTTAACCGCTCTCTTTTCCACTTGGGTAATACCGTAAGGGATAGAGATGATGATTCTTGGTTTGATAAGTTTTGAACCAGAAAGTGACTTATGAATGAAATACTTAAGCATTTCTTGTGTCACTTCGAAGTCGGCGATAACCCCATCTTTCATTGGGCGCACAGCTTTTATCGACCCTGGAGTTCTACCAAGCATTTCCTTAGCTTCTCTCCCTACGGCGAGAACTCTATCCATGCCTTTAACGCCAGTGTGGACGGCCACAACAGTGGGTTCGTTCACTATAATGCCACGGTCTTTTGCATACACGAGTGTGTTAGCGGTACCGAGGTCGATTGCGAGGTCACTTGAAAACCAATCCCATACTTTATTGAACATAGCCATCCTTAAGCAAAACAATAAACTGAGTATAGGGGAATAGTATCACTTGACGCCGACTGTTGACAACAAGGAAGATTTGCCACCCTTTTGATTTTGCTTATGAATTTTGACTTAATGAGCTTTTTAGGTTTTATTAGGAAATAAACTTTTTTAACTAACACCTAGCAAAAGGATGAACAATGGGAAGAGGTCGTAAAAACACAACAAGAAAGATGGTTCAAAGAAAAGGCCAAGCCAAGAAAAAAGCCAGAATCATCAAGGCAAAAGCAGCTAGCAAAACAGCTACGAAGAAGAAGTAATTGGTTTCAGACCCTCATCATCCATTGGGGTATGAGGGTCTGTGCCTTCTTAAAATCCTCCACTGTCCCGATATCCAAAAACTCGCCATTTCCCTTGATTCCAGCGACTTTTTTCTCTCTGACAAGCTTCAAAAAAACTTCATTTTCCAAAGAAACCCACCCCGGTCCGATCACGTTTTGAAGCTCTGAACGCACAAGATAAATCCCAGTATTAATAAAGCCGGAACCCGCTTTCTTTTCAGCAAACTCTTCAACCAAACCATCTTTGTCGAACCGCACTAACCCATAGCGTTTGGCATCCTGCATTTCTTTTAAAGCAATGACCACTTGAACTTCAGAATGATGCTTAAAAAGCTCTAATCCCTTTTGAATAAAGTCAGGAAGATCAAACAAAAAAAGTGAATCACCATTTAAAACAAGGGCAGCTGAACTAGGAAAATTTTGCAAGCCTAAACGCAGAGCTCCCCCTGTTCCCAGCGGTTCTTTTTCAAAGGAATAGGAAAACTGAGGGCCTAAGGTTTTTTCAATTTTCTCGCCCAAGTGACCCACAAGAAAAACCAATTGCTCATTTTTAAAACCAGAAGCCTTGAGGAAGTCGATCAAATAACTCAGAAATGGCTTTTGACCAATGGGTGCTAGAGGCTTTGGAACCTCGAGTTCTAAAGAGTTGAGCCTAGTGCCTTTTCCTCCGCAAAGGATGAAGGTCATAAGTGATGAAAGATTTTCCACTCAACAAATCCATGGTAGGGTGATGACTTAGGAATATTACTTTGCTTTGGGATACTATGCCAGAAAAAATCTCTATTCCCTTGATGAGCGGGAACATCTCTTCGGGAGATTTTTCCAAACTCATTGAGTTTTTAAAAAGCACACCTGTCATGACTCAATCCAGTCAGGTCAGAGCTTTTGAAGAAGAATGGTCAGCCTGGCTTGGGAAAAAATATAGTGTCTTCGTCAATTCTGGAAGTTCAGCTAACCTCATCACCATGGCCGCACTTAAACATCTCTACGGAGTGGGCGAGGTTATCGTTCCGCCTCTCACTTGGGTTTCTGATATAGCGAGCCTCTTGCACTTAGGCTTCACTCCAGTTTTTTGTGATATCAATCCTAAAAATCTCGCCTTGAATACAGATCAAGTGTTACAAAAAATTAACTCTAAAACCAAAGCTGTATTTTTGACCCACATTTTAGGCTTCAATGGCCTCGATAAAAAACTACTTAAGATTCTAGAAGAAAAAAAGATTCCTTTGATCGAAGACACCTGTGAATCGTACGGTGGAACCTTTCAAAATAAAAAATTAGGAAGCTTCGGACTTGCCTCGAATTTTTCTTTTTACTATGCCCATCATATGACGACCGTCGAAGGTGGCATGGCCTCCACCGACGATGAAAAGTTTTATCAAACCCTCAGACTTTTACGGGCTCATGGCCTCGTGCGCGAAGCCACGGATCAAAGCTTAAGAGAAGAGTATCAAAAAAAATTTCCAGATCTTAATCCAGATTTTATTTTTGCTTATCCTGCTTGGAACGTGCGCAGTACAGAGTTCAACGCCTTTTTAGGAAGAGAGCAACTAAAAAGTCTCGATGCTAATAATGACAAACGCCGCCAAAATTGCAAACTCTTTTATCAGTTACTCTCTTCTGAACATTACCAAACGGATTTTGATTTTGAAGGCTCATGCAACTATGCCTTTGTGCTTATTTTAAAAAATAAAAATCAGGCCCTTTTGGAATCCATAAAAAAATCCTTAAAAGAAGCTGAAGTAGAATATCGTCAAGGAACAAGCGGGGGAGGCAATCAGCTGCGCCAACCTTACCTTCGAGAACTTTTCCCTGAACATTACAAAGACTTTCCCGTAACAGAACATATTCACTTTTTTGGTTTTTATATTGGGAATTTTCCAGAACTTGAAGCGGAAAAAATCAAAAAACTTTGTGGACTACTCAATGAACTGGCCTTAAAAGCACAAGGAAAAACATGAAGGTTTTAATCACTGGCGGTGCCGGCTATATAGGATCGGTCCTCACTCCCCTTCTTCTATCTGAAAGTCATCAAGTGACGGTACTCGATAATTTTATGTATGATCAAAACTCCCTCTTAGATGTCGTGGCCCATAAAAAGCTACGCCTGCTTCGAGCCGATGTTCGTGATCAGCGCCTCCTCAAAGAAGAACTACAAAAGCATGATGTCATTATTCCGTTAGCTGGGCTTATTGGCGCTCCACTCTGCGATCGAGAACCTGCTCTTTCCCAAGAAGTAAACTGTGATGTCATCAAGCGTCTCTATGATCAAAAAAGCAAAGATCAAATGCTCATCTATCCCTGCACCAACAGCGGCTATGGAATTGGCGAAAAAGATATTTTCTGCAATGAAAAGACGGCCCTTCGCCCTATTTCTCTTTATGGGAAGCAAAAGGTTGAAGCTGAAACTTATATTCTAGAAAAAGGTGAAGGAGTAACCTTTCGCTTTGCTACTCTTTTTGGCGCCAGCCCTAAAATGCGCCTTGATCTTTTAGTAAACGACTTCACTTATCGCGCCTATACTGACCGCTATCTTGTTCTTTTTGAATCCCACTTTAAAAGAAATTATCTCCACGTTCGCGATGCCGCTCGTGCCTTCCTTCATGTCATCAATCATTATGAGCAAATGAAAGGTGAGGCTTTTAATGTTGGCTTAAGCTCAGCCAATCTTGATAAGAGTGAACTTTGCGCTATTATAAAAAAATTCATTCCAGAATTTGTCTTTCTTCAGTCAGAAGTAGGTACTGACCCTGACAAAAGAAACTACATCGTCAGCAATGAAAAAATAGAAAAGACTGGCTTTCAAACCGAGCACACACTTGAAGACGGAATCGAAGAACTCATCAAATGTTTTACGATTATCAAAAAGAAGAACTTTTCTAATATATGATTATCAGCAAAACCCCCTACAGACTTTCTTTTTTTGGTGGCGGCACAGACTATAATTCATGGTTTGAAGAAAATCCTGGCATTATTATTTCTAGTACTTTTACCAAATACTGCTATATCAGTTTAAGAAAACTACCTCCCTTCTTTGACCATAAAACAAGGGTCAGTTATTCCAAAGAAGAGTTGGTTAAATCCAACAGCGAAATTCACCACCCTGCAGTGAGAAATGCCCTTCAGTTTTTAAATGTCGAAACGGGGTTAGAGATTCATCACGATGGTGATCTTCCCGCACGTTCAGGCATTGGCTCTAGTTCAAGTTTTACGGTCGGCATGCTCAATGCCCTCTATGCCTTAGAGGGACGCATGGTGAGTAAGCAAAAACTTGCTGATGACGCCATTTATGTTGAGCAGGTTCTTTCAGCTGAACACGTAGGCATCCAAGATCAAATTATTGCTTCTTTTGGTGGTCTACAAATTATTGAGATGGGCCCCAACAGAGATTACTCAGTGTCTCCTCTTATTCTTCCAAAAGAATACAAAGAGCATCTGGAATCTCATATTCTTTTAGGCTTTACCGGCTTAAGCCGTATCGCCTCTGAAAACGCCAAAGAGCAAATTGAAAAGATTAAAAATGGAGCGAACGCTTCTAAGATCAAAGAGATTTATGATCTGTCTTTAGAAGGACTTCAACGTTTTAAATCACATTCATCTTTTGAAGAGATTGGGAAACTTCTCAACGAAAGCTGGAAAGTGAAACGCAGCCTTACTCAAAGTGTTTCCAATCAAATCATCGAAGACATCTATACCAATGCCCTACGCCAAGGGGCTTATGGTGGTAAACTCCTAGGGGCCGGTGGGGGAGGCTTTGTGATGTTTCTCGCCCCTCCTCATCGCCATGAGGCCATCAAGAAAGCCCTGCCTCAAATGAAGGTCTGGATTCCCTTCCACTTTGAAGAAAATGGTTCACAGATTATTTTTTCAGACGAAAGCTAGGCTTTCACTCTGCGAAAATATTCCATCAAAAACTGGGTGTAATAGGCAGCTCCCCAACGAATAATTTGAAGCTTACGAACTCCGCCTATGCGACTAGGTTCATCTCCGGGGATTTCAGAAATTTTCATTTTTTCATGAGCAGCGCGAGCGGAAAGAAGTGGTTCCCAACTAATATCTGTAAAAAAAAGCTTTTCGACTAATGAGTAAGACTCCTCTTTATCAAGCTTAAGTTTAGAAATGACTTCCGTTTTGAAAGCGCGATACATCACCATCACATCAGTGTAATTAGATCTAAAAAGAACATTTACTGTCTTGGTAAAAAGCCAATTACCAAATCCCGTAATGAAATCATCATCATCACTCTTGGCCCAATCAAGATAACGAGAGACAATCACCATGTCGTGACCTTCTTTCATTTTCTCAACAAGCTCAGGGATACGAGCGGCATCGCTGTTTCCATCTGGGCTAAAGGTGATCACCACATCGCCTTTGATGTGAGAAAGAGCAGTGAAGTAGGCTTTTTTAAGCCCCTTCCCTTCCTGCAAAAGAAATTCATAACCGTGCTCTTTGCAATACTCTTCAGTTCCGTCGTTGGAATGGCCATCGACGACTAAGATTTGATCCACCCAAGAAGGATTAATCTGCGGCATGATTTTTTTCATGCCTTCAATTTCTTTAAGGGTGGGGATAAGCAAAGTCACTTTCATGATCAAACCTTTTGACTAAAAAATTCTACAAGATGGGCAATGGAGGAATGCCCCATAGATAAAACAGCCCGCTGAGAGTTACCAGCGATGTGAGGAGTGGAAATCAGATTGGGGAAGGCCAAGAGATCAATATCCTCACAAGGCTCTTCTTCGAAAACATCGAGGGCCGCTCCAGCAATAAGTTTTTTTTCTAAAGCCTTTTTTAAGGCATTAGGCTCGACATTTTTTCCACGAGAGGTATTGATGAGCCAAGCATGATTTTTCATCAGGGCTAATTCTTTATCAGAAATATAATAATGAGTTTCTTTATTGAGAGGGATATGCAAAGTGACAATATCAGCTTGAGTGAGAAGTTCTTCTTTAGAGGTCTTAATCAAACCAAGCGTCTTACACATTTCCTCATCGTAAACCAAATCATGGACTAAAATTTTTGCTCCAAAGAAATTCAGAAACCTAGCAAGCTCTTTTCCGATATTTCCTAAACCAACAATACCAACAGTGAGCTCAGAAAGACTGCGCCCACCGTTTTTCTTCCATATCCCTTTTTTAAGTTCATGATGTTTTTCAAAGATATTGCGAGTGATCCCAATGATGAGAGCTAAAGTGTGTTCTGCGACGTCCAGACGATTCGTCCCTGGGGTCCAGCCAATTTTGACACCTTGTTTTTTACAAGCAAGGGCATCGATATTATCAATCCCAACTCCGAACTTTGAAACAATTTTAAGTTCTGAATGAGTCCTTAAAAAAGCGTCATCAATCACATCTAAACCAACAATAATCCCCTCATATCCTTTTGTGGCTTCATCAAACTCCAAAGGATTAAGCTGTCTTTCATGATTAAAGACAGCATGAGGGAAATGTTCGCGAAGCTCCTTGCAAAGAAATTCGTTATGAGAAAAAGAAGTCGAAGCAACAAAAATTTTCTGAGGAAGACTCATGCTATTCTTTTCCTATTTTCTCAATGAGACTTGGCACATCAATTTGTGCCAGTTTATGAACATATTTTCTTCCACCATTTTCAAAATAATAGTGATCGGCAACGCCAAGACGTTTGATCTTCACCTCAAGTTCATGATCTGCACAATACTCTAAAACTGCAGAACCAAAACCAGCGGAAAGGAAATGTTCTTCAAGGGTAATCAGTTTTTTATATTTCTTAAACTCTTCTTGAACCTTAGGAGAAATGGGCTTCAAAGAAAAGATATCTATAACTGCTAATTCTCTTCCCTTCTCAGAAAAATGCTTGGCCACCTCTAATGCCGAATGAAGCATATAACCACTGGCCACCAAGGCAATATCTTTGCCTTCACGAACAACATTAAAGCCTTGCTTCGTAAAAATATCTTTGCCTTGATAAATCTCAGGAAGATTTTTTCTATCGAGGCGTATATAGCGAAAGGCGGGCTTCTCACAACAAAGCTTGGCCATCTGAACCACTGAAGTGTCATCAGCAGGGGTTAAAATTTCAATCCCAGCGAGGGAACGCATGCAGGCGATATCTTCTGTTGCGTAATGAGTTGGGCCGGCATCATCATAGGCAAAGCCCACTCCCACACCAATAAAAGTCACAGGAAGATTCATGTGCCCTATAGCAACCTTGATCTGTTCAAAACAGCGCAGGGTCACAAAGGGAGCCATGGCATAACAGAATACCTTCTTGCCATCGATCGCAAGCCCGGCGGCTATATCCACCATATTCTGTTCAGAAATCCCTACATGGATAAACTGATCCGGTAAAACATCTCTGAATTCATCAAGCGCTTGAGCCCCTAGGTCAGCGCAGAGAAAACAAATCTCTTTATCTTTTTTGGCGGCCTTAAAAATTTCAGCAATAAAACTGTCGCGTGGAAGTGGAGCACTCATGAGTTTAGCTCCTTTCTGGCCTCTTCAATCTGAGCGGCATTTGGAATCTTATTATGCCAAAGAGGTTTATTTTCCATATAGGAAATGCCCTTCCCCTTGACGGTATGAGCGATGAGGGCAAAAGGCTTGTCACTTTTTCGATTTTTCCATTCACTAAAAAAAGCATGCAACGCCTTCACATCATGCCCGTCGATATCACGGGCTTCCCAACCAAAGGCTTCCCACTTGGCCCTCATATCGCCAAGCTCGACACATTTTTCGGTTTCATCCATAATGCAAAGTTTGTTTCGATCAACGATCACTAAAAGATTACTCAGTTTTCTGTGAGCAGCAAAAAGAGCACTCTCCCAAATAGAGCCTTCGTAGCACTCGCCGTCGCCTACCACGGCAAAGATTTTAGAATTTCTTTTGTCTTTTTTAGCGGAGAGGGCCATTCCGCAGGCAATACCAAAACCATTCCCAAGGGACCCCGTCACTGTTTCAATTCCTGGGATACTGGGGTCGGCATAAAGGCGTAAAAGCCCTTCAGGTTTAGTAAAAAGCTCCATTTCTTTTTCTGGGAAAAATCCTAATTCTTTGTAGATAGGATAAAGGGCCATGGCCGCATGGCCTTTACTAATAATAAGACGGTCACGATTGACGTCTTTGAGATTTTCAAAGTGCAAATTAACAAAACCACCATAAAGAAGAGTGACAAGCGTTTCGGCCATGGAAAATGAAGAAGGCACATGACCTTTTCCAGCCTGGACCATAAGTTCAAAAAGCTCTTTTTTGTAGTCTTTGACCTTATTTTGGATAAAATCAGTAGTACTCATATATCGCCTTGCTCACACGAGAGACAAAAGGGTAAAAATGTCAGTTATGGACCTGGTTATTATAAACCCCAATCCAGCAAAAAGCATCTATCAAGGCTTAACTGACGAGTATAAGGCCATTGAAACTCCTATATGGGCGGGCATGTTAGCAGCAGGTCTTCGTGCAAAAAATCACTCGGTGATGATCATTGATGCCGAAGCTGAAAACCTGACTAATACACTCGTTCTCAAACGTCTTGAAGATTATAAACCCAAACTGGTGGCCATTGTTGTTTATGGCTCTCACCCCTCAGCCTCCACTCAAATCATGCCGGCAGCTGGTGAGTTGTGTAGAGAAATTAAAAATTCTCTTCCACACTTAAAGACCGTTATGCTGGGCTCTCATATCTCTGCCCTTCCTCTTCGAACATTGAAAGAGGAGGCTTGTGACTATGTTGTGCAAGGTGAAGGACTTTATACCCTTCATGCCCTTTTGCAAAAAAATGTCGATTTGAGAAAAGTCCCAGGACTGACCTTTAAAGATGGTGAAGATGTACTCCTCAATGAAAGGGCTCCACTCATCTCTCAGGCCCAACTTGAAATTGATCTCCCCTCAGTCGCCTATGATCTCCTCCCGATGGATAAATATAGGGCACACAACTGGCATTGCTTCGATTCTATTAATGAGCGTATGCCTTATGCCTCGATTTACACCAGCCTAGGCTGTCCTTTTCATTGTGACTTTTGCTGTATCAATGTTCCTTTTGGAGGAAGCTCCTTTCGCTTTTGGCGCCCTGAATTTATTATTCAGAAATTCGACGAACTGGCACTCAAATACAAAGTTAAAAATATTAAAATCGCTGATGAGATGTTTGTTCTTCGCGAAGATCACTTTTTAAAAATTTGCGATCTTCTTATAGAAAGAAACTACGGTTTTAATATCTGGGCTTATTCCCGTATTGATACTGTCAAACCTCATCACTTAGATAAACTCAAAAAAGCGGGAGTCAATTGGCTGGTCCTAGGCATAGAATCCCACAGCGCTCATGTACGCCAAGGGATCACCAAAGGAAAATTTTCCGAAGCCGATATCGTTAGAACTGTCCGCATGATTCAAGACGCGGGTATCAGAGTTTTAGGCAACTATATTTTTGGTCTACCAGACGATAACAAAGAAAGTATGGAAACCACTCTTCGCCTAGCGCAAGAACTCAACTGCGAACTGGCCAATTTCTATTCAGCGATGGCCTATCCCGGTTCTAAACTTTTTACTCAGGCTCAAGAACAAGGCCTCAAACTTCCTTCATCTTGGGAAGGCTATTCCCAGCACTCTTATGAATGCGAACCACTTCCAACAAAATACCTAAGTGCTAAAGAGGTTTTGACCTTCAGAGATGAAGCGTGGAAGCGCTATCATCAAAGCGAAAGATACCTCAAGATGGTTCAAGACAAATTTGGGATGGAAACTTATCAGCACATGCTCAAGCTTTCAGAAAAAACATTAAAAAGAAAAATTTTAGAATCATAAATTTTACGGGGTTTTCTATGCAATATATTCAACACATCATCATTTCCTTTGCCATTATCCTATCAGCATATTTTTTAGGTAACGGTCTCCAGCATTTTAATCGTCACGAACGCACGATAGCCGTACGTGGTCTGGCCGAAAGAGAAATCGTTTCAAATTTAGCAGTCTGGAAAATTAATTTTAACATCTCCTCCAATAAGCTTGAAGAAGTTCGAAAGGAGTTACCACTCACCCAAGAGCAAATTCAAAATTTTCTAGTGGCCAAGGGGTTTCAGGCTAGTGAGATAACAAAAGGCTCGAGCATTACTGATCGCCAAGCGCAGGAATATGCAGCAGAAAAAGGCAATCGCTTTGTCGCTTCAGGATTTTACAGCATTACTACAAAGAATGTAGAGCTCGTTGAGAAATCCCAACAAGAGATAGATGAGCTATTAAAAAAAGGGATCGTGATCACTTCAAATCAAAAAAATTACTACTTCACAGAACTCAATCAAATCAAACCCAGCATGCTTGACGAAGCGGCTAAAAACGCCAAAGAAGCTGCTGGTGGCTTAGCTAAATCAATGGATGTGAGTGTCGGAAAATTAAAGTCGGCATCACAGGGTGTGTTTTCAATAGAAAATGCTATTGTGAACGAAAATCCCAACTTTCCAACTCAAGCCGAATCTTCTATTAAGAAGAAAATTAGAGTTATTACTCAAGTTGAATTTGAAATTAATTAAAATAAAAAAGCCCTCGAAAGAGGGCTTTGCATTAATTCACTTGATTAAAGGTCTCTATCTTTCCACGCTTGATAGCGTAAATGCCAAGATCCTTCATCCAAACACCTTCTTCAAGTTT
>JACCEE012612954.1_pt1 | contig 13727 bp, 11 predicted proteins | sample 7449931 | NCBI WGS metagenome assembly JACCEE01 (sample SAMN15323457, study PRJNA562643) | freshwater metagenome | isolation source: river surface water | place: USA:Blue River Watershed | collected 2017-08-19 | reverse complement strand
CCTCGCCGTATCTAGCTTCATCGCTAGACTCCCGCGCCAGCAACCTGCCGCTCGCTTCCAACCAGTCAAGAATCGACGGTTGCTGCTGGGAGCGAAGCACCTCAGCCGGTTTATAGCGGGGTTGTTGGGTTAAAGAAGGGTTGCGCAAGTAAATCGGGTCAGACATCTGACACTCCTGGAAGTTAAGCAGGTGGAATGGACGACAGGTGACGTCCTTAAGTTCGCCGTAACCTTACCCGTGGTAACAGGGTGGTTGGTAATAAAATACCACCTTCACGGAACAGGCACAGATTGATAATAATGAAATATGGCAATTGCTGTCAGGGAGATGGAAAAATTATGCTGGGTAAAGCTGAGCTGTTACAAGCACTGGCGGGGAAAAATCGAGGATTGCTGGCGACTAAGGCGGAAAAACAGGCGATTCAGGCGGCGATCGCCTCCCTGGAAGAGCGCAACCCCACCCCCGCTCCCACCGAAGCCCTTTCCCTGCTCGAGGGCAATTGGCAACTACTCTACACTACCAGCAGCGAACTGTTAAACATCGATCGCCTGCCGATCGCCAAACTCGGCCCGATATATCAGTGCATCCGCACCGAATCGGGCAAAATCTACAATATCGCCGAAATTTACGGCTTACCCCTTCTCGAAAGCATCGTCACCGTTGTGGCTCGGTTCGAGGCTCTTTCCCCCCGTCGCCTAGGCATAAAGTTCGAGCGGAACATTACTGGCCCAATGCGCCTGCTATCCTACCGTCGTCTTCCTGATAGTGGGCCAGACCAATTCATTACCACCGTGGAAACCGGGAAAAAATTCCTCCCGATCGACATCACCCTCAACCCAGAACGCCAGCAAGGTTGGGTAGATATCACCTACCTCGATGAAAACCTCCGCATCGGACGCGGTAACGGCGGTAGCATCTTCGTTTTATCCAAATCCACACCCTGATTTTGTCATTGGTCATTTGACTTGGAAAAGAAACCGGGTTTCTGCGACAATCCTGGGATTCTAACCGAGATTTGGTTAAGAAACCCGGTTTCTGGCGGACAAATGACCAAGGACTAATGACCAATAACCAATATGCGCCTGTCTCAAGCACAACTCAAAAACCTAGAAACCTGCCCCCGCAAGTTTCAACATATCTACTTAGAACACCTCAACCCTCCCACAAACCCACAGCAGTGGCAACACCTGCGATCGGGTAGTCGCTTTCACAAGCTGATGCAGCAGCGAGAGCTGGGTTTACCCATAGCATCCCTCACCGCCGTTGACCCCGAGATGCAATCTTCCATCAAGGCTCTAGAGGAAGCCGTCCCGGAAATTTTCTCTCCCCACCCCCCCAAGGACACATTCCGCCAAGCGGAACATTGGCGCAGTTGCCATTTTCAAGGCTATATGCTCACGGCGGTGTATGACTTGCTCATCGCCGACGGTGACACTGCCCGCATTTTCGACTGGAAAACCTATCCCCTCTCCCAAAAATCCCGCACTCTAGCCCGAGAGTGGCAAACGCGGCTATATCTGTTCATCATGGCCGAAACCAGCGATTATCCCCCGTCCATGATTTCTATGACCTATTGGTTTGTCCAATCTGGCGGGAAAGCCCAAAGCCTCACCTGTAGCTATGATTCGGCCAAGCATGAGGAAACTCAACGGGACTTGACCCGCATTTTGAAGCAATTCCAAGGCTGGCTCCAGGGTTATGAGGCGGGGGGGGAATTCTTTCCCCAAGTGCCCCGATCGGCGGCCAAAAAGTGCCTCGAATGTCCCTTTGCCCTGCGGTGTCAGCGGCTATCTGCTTCTAATAGTGATACTATTCAGGGATGGGATACCTTGACAAATTTGGCGGATATTCAGGAAGTTTGTTTGTAATCAATTAAGTAAAAAATTTTTCATTTATGACTACTGCTCATAACGGTGATGGGGCATCGTCTAGTCAATCCCCAGTTAACATCCGGGACATAGAACTTGATGATTTGGCGCCGGTTTACCACTTAGGTGAGGAACTGTTTACCAGCGATTTATATCCCTACTTGTATCGCACTTGGGATGAGTGGGAAGTGGTGGGACTGTTCAATACCGATTCTGACTACTGTTTGGTGGCGGAAGTCGATGATGATTTAGCCGGATTTATCTTGGGCACTATCATCAGCAAAGGCTCTTGGACTTATGGTTATATTCTGTGGTTGGGCGTCAGTCCCAAATTTCAGCGACGCGGCGTGGCGGGAAAATTGGTGGATAATCTGGTGGAAAGGATGATTGAGGATGGGGTACGCTTCATGCTCGTAGATACTGACCCCGAAAATACTGGGGCGGTGAAATTCTTTTCCGATAAGGGGTTTGGCAATGTGCGAGACCATATTTTTCTCTCGGTGAATTTGAGCAAGCACGAATATTATGGCAAGCTAATTACTTATGAGCGCAATAAGGCGGAAAGGGCAGGGTTAAAGCGGGCTTCACGCCCCACGACGGAGAAGCGATCGCGCCGCCGCACCCCCACCAGCGAATCTATCGACTCCCCATAAACCAGAAAATGGGGCATCATCATCTGCCCCATTCCCCATCAATGCAAAAAGCAAACGCTTACATAAAAAGCCGCTGCTATTAGCTGCATCGCCATCACGGGGAACCCATAGCGGAGAAAAGTTTTAAATGAAATCTGCTGTCCGTGCAGCTCAGAAATCCCCGCCGCCACGATATTAGCCGAAGCACCCACTAAAGTGCCATTTCCTCCTAAAGTCGCACCAAACATCATCGCATAAAACAGGGGCAGCACTTCTGGGGGCCATTGACCCGCAAAGTTGGGGTTTAAAAATTCCGGGCCGACCAAACCCACCTGCACCACATACTGTTTTAGCAGGGGCACCATCGCCACCACCAGGGGGATGTTGGGCACCACGCTGGAAAGCAGCCCCACCGTAAAAATCAACACCAGAGAACCCAAGGCGATGTTTTTGCCCAAAATTATCGCCAAAAATCCTGATAAGTTGGCGATAACGCCGGTTTTTTCCAAACCTCCAATCAGAACAAAGGTGGACATGAAAAATAGCAATGTACTCCAGTCCACATCGCGCAAAATATGATTCACCGAATCAATCCCGCTGTGGTGTGCGAGCAGCAATGCTAAAGCTGCTCCCATCAACGCCACCGCCGCTGGTGGTACGGGAACTGGCAGGGAGTCTCCCACAATAAAAAAGACTAACACGAACGCGGCGATTAACATTCCCACTACTAAAATCCGGGGATGATTGATTTGGGGGTGGGGCAGCTCGTTGAGGTTCTCCAATTTCGTCCGCCATGTTTTGGCAAATAAAAATGGCAGCATGATTACAATGGTGACAACGGCAAGGAATCCCCCCAAACTCAGGCGCATCAGGTAGTCAGCAAAACTGATATTAATCGCATCTCCCACGATAAATGTGGCTGGGTCTCCTACTAAGGTGAGCAGTCCCGCACTGTTGGCCACAAATACCATCAAAATCAGCAACGGGACGAAATCAACTCCGATTTCCTGAGCTAAAGGGGGAATTAATGGCGCTAGTAACATCACGGTTGTGGCATTAGGTAGCATGGCACAAATCGGCGTAGTAATTGCCACAATTCCCAAGAGCAAACGTTTCCCTTCTCCTTGGGCTAAAATTACCATCTTGGTGGCTAAATATTCAAACACTTTCGTGGGCTCAAAGGCTCGCACTAAAATCATAATCCCGAAAAATAGCGCCAAGGTTTGATAGCTGCGGCTGATATATGCCACTGCCTCATTCAGGGTCATCACATGGGCAAATACCAGCAATAATGCCCCTAGAAAAGCGGCGATCGTCAGGTGCAGCCACTCAGTCATTATGCAAAAAATCACCCCAAAAAAGGTGACTGTCGCTAAAACTCCATGCCAGGTTTCCATCGCTTTACCTCCTCTTTGAGAAACTATGGAATTAACCCAATATCTTGAAGATGCCGGTTTTTCCAGTTTCTGTATGCCTAATTTTTGGTTTTTGCTCCATATTAAACGGCGAATATATTGCCGTTGAATCGGGGGCAATGGATGTCCAATCAGTTTTTTGATAAACCAGGTTTTCGCCCATTCAGGATTTACTGTGGGCGATGAACCGGTTTTTGAAAACCGATGGATGGTATGAGCGGGGGCAAAGGGCGATCGCTCCTACTTGTGACCGAATGAATCTGCGATACCCCCGCTGACTCACATCAATACCAACCAGCAAGCCAGTTGGCTGTCCCTGTTTACTTTGGAGCTGAGGAGAGCCATGCTCTTGTAAGTGAGAAATGCCTGCTCTTCAGTCTCTTCCCAATGCCTGCGGAGTTAGCTGACGGGCTAGGGCTGGAAGATGCCCATCTCCTGTTTTCCCTGGAGATACGCCCCGGAATGATTTTGGTTCCTCCGCTCTGCGCCTTTGGTCTGGCGCCGATTAGGCTGACTGGATTTATCAATCCAAAATTACCATAGCATACAGCAGCAGAAATGTCAAGAGGCACAATTGATAAATTGCCTCCCCTTCTGGGTAATTCATCAATTGCCCCTATAATAAACCCAGCTTTTTCAGCGCCGTTTGTGCCGCCCGCTTTTCTGCATCTTGCTTGCGTTTGCCCTTCCCTACACCATACAATTTCCCCTTGACCTGTACTTCGGCGGTGAATTCCTTGGCGTGGTCGGGCCCGGATTCATTAGTAATACAATATTCTGGATTTTCCCCTTGTTTTTCCAGAGCCCATTGCTGGAACTGGTTTTTAAAATCGATTAAATTTTTCTCCTCCTCGTCGCTGACGGGAAACACGATGCGATCGGCTACCTCCGTAAACATCGGCTGCACGTATTTGCGCACAGCGGTAATCTTGGCATCAATAAAATAAGCGCCGATTATCGCTTCAAAAGCATCGGAAAGCAACGCCGGATTAGTTCTAGCCCCATCTTTTATCGCCCCTTTACCCAAGCGCAATTGCTCCCCCAACCCCAATTTTACCGCAAATTTTGCCAATTGCTTTTCATCCACCAAGGCGGAACGGAGGCGGGTCAGTTGGGCTTCGCTCATATCTTGATAGCGGTTATACACCAGCTCTGCTACCAGAAAATTTAGCACAGCATCACCGAGGAACTCCAGGCGTTCGTTATCTTCCGCCTCCGGGTGTTCGTTGACATAGGAGCGGTGTGTTAGTGCTTGGTGCAGCAGTTTTTCGTCTTTAATTGGTGGTTTGTTGTCCATGCTGATTTCTTGTAATTTTTCCCTCATTACCTTGCCATAATTTTTGCCATTTCTGTAGGGGCACGGCAAAGCCGTGCCCATCACGGTACAATGGGAATACTACAGATTATCTGATTGGGTTTTTGGCCGCTTATGGCTACACTTGCTGGGACAGCTAGCCATCAATTTTTGCGGCACAAACCCTGGTGGATAGAGGCTATTTCCACGCGATTGATTGCAAGATTTACAGGTGATACGTAAGTTTTCCACGGAGTTGCTGCCTCCCAGACTTTTAGGAAATAAGTGGTCTAGAGTGATTTCATCGTCTGCTAGCCGCTTGGCACACCAATAGCAGATAGTATCAAATCCTGAGTCTTTGAGTTGCTGTATTTTTTTACGGCGTTGTTTGGGATTCATTTATTTTCCCCTTCTAATGACTGAAATGTTCAGTCTCGCGCAGCGCCAAGCGTTATTTAAAGAATTTTTCATATGAGAATGCCCAAGTCAAACCCATCAGCAGCTAGTAAAGCTACAAGGGTATGGCTGGTTTTTTGGCTCGTTGTGAAAATCCATAAAATACAGGCGTACTAACACGACGGAATCTTGGTCGATTTCCCTGGTGTTAGCTGAAGTCTTTCGCGTAGGATGATATTTGCTTGGTATCTTCTAACTATTTGCTAGATATCTGTTGTCTAGATTACAATCAGCTCGAAAACTGACTATTAAATCGGTTGTCGGGTCTTTTATCCTATCTACATAGCAGTTAGCTAGCAAATAGCCATAAAATACCAAGCAAATATCATCCTACGCAAAAGACAGCAGCCAACGATTGGTGCTGAATGCGAGATTAATATAATCTTAAGCCCGATCGTCTCTGACTGTCAAGGGTGGGTATTGTTAATTTTTGTAACAAAGTCCGGTTTCCGGGTTGGGGGTAGGACCTAAGTTGCAGCAGGTCCCAGTTTCTTTTCCCCCAAGGCATGCGGCGACGATAAGTCCCACGGTAGCCCCTGTAATGAGGAAGAGCATCTAAGCACAATCAAGAACACTCGGGAAAATATCGTGTTTTTATGGTTATACTGGTTCAACGAGTTTTGAATGGGTTAACAATTGCTACCCCATCAATGGATGTGTATCCAAAGTCTTCCGTATAGAGGGTTTGAACATTCGCTTCTAGGCAAGCTGCAACTATCATGGCGTCCCAGTGAGAAAGATTAAAGCGATTCATCAAGTTTTCCGCCCGGTCAATAACACTCCATGTGGGAATAGCAGTATGCCAAACCTGCTGCAAGTCCCGAATATACTGATATGCTTGGTATCTGTCATAGCCCAGTAATTCCAACTTACGACTAGCCGCCAAATATTCACACGCAACCTGCCATAACAAAACGCCATCTCTTAAAGAAGATACCAGGGCAACCGCAATACCTTGTTTAACCAGATCGCGATTATCATTGACATAAATCAGAATATTAGTATCAACGGCGTTCATGGAGCATCTCCCTGGTGAACCTAGGCGCATTGAATGGGATGGGATTCTGCTGCATCCGCTCAACCAACGCTTTGATAAAACGTTGTTGTTCTGTTATATCAGAAATTGGGGGCGGCAAAGGTTGAGAAGATTTAATCAAAATTTCTACCTCAGTCCCTTCGGGTAACTCATATGGTGTTTTCAGGATGAATGCGCCATTGTGGTAAATGGCTTTTAACGCTTCTGGCATATAAAACTTAATTTTGGATTTAGGTGATTTTACTATATTTCCATTATACGCAATATCATCACTGGCTGTCAACCCGGATAAATATTAAATTTTATTAAAGAAACTTTGGGGGAGGGGTATGGCTGGGTTTAAACTAGAAACTATCGTTATGAGTTAGGGCGGCTAATGGCTGAAATAGAACAAAGTTGGGAAGTAGCGGAAAAGGTGAAGCCTCCGGAATGGGTGGCGAAGGAAATTCGCCGGTATGCGCCGGATGTGGGGGGGGATTATGCGGCGCAGTTGCTGTGGCAAAGAGGGATTAGAGATAGGGATGATTTAGGGCGGTTTTTGGACACGGATGTTTATCCGAGTTCTAGTCCGTTTGAATTTGATTGGGATATGACTTGGGGGGTCGATCGCCTCCTCGCCGCCGCCGCCAAGGGAGAAAAAGTGGCGATTTGGGGGGATTTTGATGCCGATGGCGTCACTGCTACCGCTGTTTTATGGGATGGGTTGGGGCAGTTTTTCCCCCAGGGAAAACAGTTGATTTATTATATCCCCAATCGCCTCAAGGAATCTCACGGTTTAACCCGCGCAGGGATTGAGGCTTTGGCGCTGAAAGGAATTAGTTTAATCGTCACTTGCGATACTGGTAGTACCAATTTAGATGAGCTGGAATATGCCTATAATTTAGGAATTGATGTCATAGTTACTGACCATCACACTGTGCCAGAACAGCGTCCGCCAGTGGTGGCAATTATCAATCCCCGCTATTTACCGCCAGAGCATCCTTTGGCCACACTTTCTGGGGTGGCGGTGGCGTATAAGTTGGTGGAGGCGATGTATTTGAAGGCTCCCCAAACCCCTGCACAACCTCTAGAGGAGTTACTGGATTTGGTGGCGATCGGCCTAATTGCAGATTTAGTAGAACTGCGGGGAGACTGTCGTTATTTGGCTCAGTTGGGAATTGCCAGACTGCAACAGCAATTAAAGCTACCAAAAGAGCAGCGGCGGCGTCCAGGAGTGGGATTTTTGCTGGAGTTTTGCAAAGGCAGTGGCGATCGTCCCACAGATATATCCTTTGGCATCGGTCCGAGGCTCAACGCCGTTAGTCGCATCCAAGGAGACGCCTCTTTCTGCGTCGAACTGCTCACCAGTCGCGATGCAGAACGCTGCTACAAACTGGCAATGGAGACAGAAATTGCCAATGGACGCCGCAAAGCTCTGCAAAAAGACGCCGTGACTAGCGTCAAAGCACAATTAAAACAGATAGACCTATCCACCACCAGTGTTATCGTTTTAGAAGACACATCTTGGCCACCCGGTGTGTTAGGTTTAGTGGCATCGGAAGTGGCGCGAGAGTGCGATCGACCCACAATTTTACTAAGTACCCAAACCACAGATACAGAACCATCCCCCCCAGCAACACCCCTCAACCTTGCCAGAGGTTCGGCGCGTTCCGTCAAAGGAATTGATTTATATGAATTAGTCAAAAATCAATCCCACTTATTGCACCGGTTTGGCGGACATCCAATGGCTGCTGGGTTGAGCCTACCAGTAGAAAATATCCCCATATTTCGGGAAGGCATTAACCGCTATTTGTGGCAAAAACTGGGAACCGCAGGTTTAGGCACACCAGTTATCAAAGCCGATTTAGTCGTCACCGTCGCCGAATTAGGCAATCAGTTATTTCGGGAGCTAAAGTTATTAGAACCATGCGGGATGGGCAATACCGTCCCCCAGTTACTCATCAAAAACTGCTGGTTTGAAAATCCCTGGAATCAAAACATCAAGGATTTTTCTAAAAATAAAGTCAGCTACATCAAAACTGACTTTCAAATTAAGGATGATTCCACTACTCAAAGTTTTCCCGGCATTTGGTGGGGACATTATAAAGATGAAATACCCCCAGGACGCTGCGATGCGATCGTAGAATTAGATTATAATAACTACAACAAAAAAAATAACGACAAAAACAACTATCATGTGCGGCTGATTGCTGTGCGGCCAGCCGTTGCCGATTTCCCCGCCAATGGCATTACCACTAAAAAAGTGGATATAGTGGATTTGCGGCATGGAGTTGAGGACATTAGCGACCTAGGAGAGAATTTTATTGTAGTTAATCATTGTCCAGCCAGTTGGGAGGATTTAGAATCGGCTTTACAGGCAGCAATTGCAGAAAAAAAACCATTAGCTCTAACATATAATGCCGAGCAAAAATTATCCCCAGAAGACCTATGGCGGCAATTAGTCGGAGTTGCCAAATACCTGCACCGCACTGGGGAGAGTTGCACCAAAGTACAGCTACAAGATAAACTGGGGTTGGGTCGTGCTGCTTTAGCTGTGGGACTGGAAACTCTGGAATTATTTGGTTTCCACATTACCGCTGTTGGGGATAACCTGCATTTTCGCTTTGAGCCACCCCCACAACCGCCATCATCGGATATCATTGCCAGATTTCTCGCCGCCGTTCGGGAAGAGCAGTTTCGCCGGGAGTATTTTTATCAGCTTCCATCGGCAGATATTGCCTCCCTGGTGAGTTCTCGCCGCCCAAAGTGAGATAAAAAAAATTGCCCCACCTTGGAGGATGGGGCAACCTGTTATCAGTCAAATCCTATGGAGCTAAAGCATTACCCCGGAGCAGACTGCCAATGGTTTTGGCGGTGATTTTCATCTGAATGAAGGGGTTAGCTGGGACTACGGTTTTGTAGAGATAGCTGTCAAAGGTGAGACGTTGCACGTCCATATCGGCGCACATCTCTACAAATGCCTCGCGGGTGGCGTCGGAACGGTAGAAAACCCGCTGCAGGATATCCAACACCAGGTAAGTCATACCGTATTTTTTATCCCACCGCTGCAGGTATTGTTTCAAATCGGCTTCGGTGGGGATGCGCTGACCGTTGTTAGAGGCTTCTACAATCATTTCCCCGCACATCCGCCCAGACTTGGCGGCGAAGTAGATACCTTCGCCGGAAGACTTGGTGACGTAACCAGCGGCGTCTCCCACCAGAGCCACGCGGCCCACGACGCGGCGAGGACGGGGGTGTTCTGGGATGGGGTGCGCTTCTACTTTGATGATTTTACCGCCTTCGAGACGTTTGGCGGCGCGGGCGCGAATGCCTGCTTGTAGTTGTTTGATTTTCGCCTGGTTCACCTTCATGGTGCCAGTCCCTACGGCTACGTGGTCGTATTTGGGGAATACCCAGGCGTAGAAGTCGGGGGAAACGTCGTTACCTACGTACATTTCCGCGAGGTCCTGGTAGTAGGTCATTTTGTCTTCTGGGAGGCGGATCCGCTCTTGGAAGGCGATCGCGTAGTTATAATCTCCCGCATCGATCGCCTTGGCGACCCGAGAGTTAGCGCCATCCGCACCCACCACTAAATCCACTTTCAGGGTTTTGTGAGTCCCCGTGACGCTACCATCAGAATGGTCCGCATAGTGGAGAGTGTAAGGCTCCTTATCAGAGTTAGGGATATCCAGCTTGTGGACAGTACCGTTAATCAAGTTAGCACCGAGTTTCGCCGCCCGATCGCGCAGGAACGCATCCATAACTTCCCTGCGGCACATCCCGATATACTCATCTTGATTAGTTAATTTGATATCTACCTCGATGTTCGACGGGGAGATCATCTTCATGTTTCTAACCCGCCGGTCCACGATTTCCGGTGGCAAGTCAAACTCGCTCACCATGCACAGGGGGATAGCGCCGCCACAAGGCTTGGCATTGTCCAGCTTGCGCTCAAACAAGAAAGTTTCAATACCAGCTTTCGCCAGTGTCTCAGCAGTGGACGAACCTGCTGGACCTCCTCCCACAACAGCAACCCTTAATGCCAAAGATGTTCTCCCAGTCTTTTCTTATGATTACGGGATCCCATCCTATCACGGACATTTGACCGGATTTCCGCCCCCCGCTACTTATATCCATAAAATGACACAACCCTTAACATTTAGATACATTTATTAATCAAGACCAAGGACCAATGACCAAGGACAAAGAACTTATGGAGTTGAAACGACTGGGACACGTGGCGATTTGCGTGCAGGATGTGGGGCGGGCGGTTGAATTTTATCAAAATTTGGGGATGGAGGTGGCTTGGCAAGATGCGGACTGGGCCTATCTGAAGGCGGGAAATGATGGTTTGGCGTTGCTCGGTCCGGGGTACAAGCAGGCGGGCCCGCATTTTGGGTTTGTGTTTGCCGATCGCCTCCCGATGGAAACCGCCTACCAGCCGCTTAAAACACAGGGCCTCCCCGTTACCGACATTCACAACCACCGGGACGAGACCGCCTCACTTTACTGCAAGTACCCGGACGGTAACTGGTTTGAGTACCTCTATGAACCCGCTGTTGCAGTCAAATCATAGCTGAGAAAGGTTCGTAGTTGGGCTTTAGCCCAAAATCATCCCTGAGAAAGGTTTGTAGTTGGGCTTTAGCCCTCCGGAAAGGAAAGGGGCGCCGGGGAGCATTTTGGCTTTATACCTCATTTGGTTTATATTAGCCATAGACAATATTTCCGATTATGGCTAGGACTACAGGTTTTTTATACCTGCAAAGATGATGTTTGATGGCTAATGCCCAACTCCGAGCCTGATTTTTGAAGATGATATTTGAGGGCTAAAGCCCAACTACGAACCTAATTTGTGTGTTACGATTGACAACATAATGTAGTATAAATTTGAGGGGCGATTCCTGAATTGCCCCTACGGCTGCCCCAGTTAACTAAATCTAATTTCAAATCAGTTGCTTACACACCTTGATATTCAGCGGGATTCAACTTTGATTCACTCGGAAACTCTAGAACTCCTGGAGTGGCCCCGCCTATGCGAGCATTTGGCCACTTTTGCCGCCACGAAGCTGGGGGTTGTGGCATCATGGCAGTTGTCGATTCCCTCTACTCTGGAGGAAACGGAGCAGTTATTATCCCAAACTAAAGAAGCCTACCGCCTGGAAACCTCAGCTGGTGGCGGGTTGTCTTTTGAGGGTATTTGCGATATCTCGGATTCTATAGAACGTGCCAAACGGCAAGGTGTTCTCTCTGGTGAGGAACTGCTGGATATCGCCACTACTTTGGCTGGGGTTCGTGGTTTGCGTCGGACTATAGATAATGAGGAAAACTTACCGGTATTGACGGCTTTGGTGGCAGATTTGCGGACTTATCCAGAAATTGAGCAGCAAATTCACCACTGCATCGATGAGCGGGGGAAAGTGGCCGATCGCGCTTCGGTGAAACTGGGCGAAATTCGCCACAAACTGCGCCTATCCCGAGACCGAATTTACCAAACTCTGCAAAATATTATGCAGCGTCACGGCAATGCGGTGCAGCAGCAAGTCATCACCCAAAGGGACGATCGCTTTGTCATCCCCATCAAAGCCAGTCACAAAGACGTTATCCCCGGTATCGTTCACGACACCTCCACCAGCGGCGCCACCCTTTACGTGGAACCCTACGCCATCAGCGATGCTAACAACCAAATGCGGGTGCTGGTGCGCCAAGAAAAAACTGAGGAAGAAGTCATCCGCCGCACTCTCACCGAGCAAGTCGGCGCCGTCGCCGAAGATTTAGAGCTACTGGTGGCGATCGCCACTACCCTAGACTTAGCCACCGCTAGGGCTCGCTATAGTCTCTGGTTAGGCGCCAACCCCCCCTCATTTATTAATATCACCAGCGACAACCGCCAAGAGCAAATCACCCTGCGTCAACTGCGCCATCCCCTGTTAGTTTGGCAACAGCAACATGAACAAGGCCCCGCCGTGGTGCCAGTTGACCTCGCCATCCCTCCCCAAATTCGGGTTGTTGCCATTACCGGACCAAATACGGGGGGTAAAACTGTCACTCTCAAAACTCTGGGACTGGCGGCGCTTATGGCTAAAGTTGGGATGTTTTTGCCCGCCCGAGAACCGGTAGAAATCCCCTGGTTTGATATGGTGTTGGCAGATATTGGTGACGAGCAATCTTTGCAGCAAAGTTTATCCACTTTTTCTGGTCATATCCGCCGCATTGGACGCATTTTGGAGCAAATCACTCCCGCCAGTCTCATATTATTAGATGAAGTGGGGGCGGGCACTGACCCATCGGAAGGTAGCGCTTTGGCCATTGCTTTGCTGAAGTATCTCGCAGATAATGCTTGTCTCACAGTGGCTACTACTCACTATGGGGAATTAAAAGCTCTCAAATATGACGATGCACGGTTTGAAAATGCGGCGGTAGAATTCGATGATATCAGCTTATCTCCCACTTACCGTCTCCTGTGGGGAATTCCGGGCCGTTCTAATGCTTTAACTATTGCCAGTCGCTTGGGTTTAGCTGGGGAAATTATTGCTTTGGCCAAAAGTTTGGTGGCGCCTTCCGGTGGGGCGGAAATTGAGCGGGCGATCGCTGGGTTAGAAGAACAGCGGCGACGGCAAGAAACCAAAGCCCAACAAGCCGCCGCTCTCCTCCAAGCTACGGAACAACTCAACCGGGAACTATCCGCCGCTGCGGCTTCTTTAGAAGAGCGAGAACGTCAGCTCAAGTGGCAAAAAGAGCAGGAAGTACAACAAGAACTCGATCGGGCGAAAGCGGAAATTGCCAAAGTTATCCGTCAGCTCCAACAAGGAACCCCCACGGGACAAGATGCACAGCAAGCCACTCTGGCTTTAGAGCAAATTTCCCAACAACATCTCCCCTCCCGCCAGAAAGTTGCTAAACCAAAACCGGAATATAAACCGCAACTGGGAGAGCGCATCCGCATCCCCAAACTGGGGCAAACTGCAGAAGTTTTGGAAATCTCGGAAGAGTCACAAGAGCTGACAGTCCGGTTTGGGATTATGAAAATGACTGTTCTCCTAGAGGAT
>JACCEE011172751.1_pt1 | contig 13727 bp, 11 predicted proteins | sample 7449931 | NCBI WGS metagenome assembly JACCEE01 (sample SAMN15323457, study PRJNA562643) | freshwater metagenome | isolation source: river surface water | place: USA:Blue River Watershed | collected 2017-08-19 | reverse complement strand
CCGATGATCGCCACGCGCCGGCCCACCGCAACCCGGCCTGCCACCACGTCGACATAGCGCAGCACGCAGGGGTGCTCGATGCCGGGAATGGCCGGCGTGCGCGGCGTGATGCCGGTGGCCAGGATGACGGCATCCGCGGGGCTGGCATTGAGTTCCGCCACGCTCACGGCATGGTTCAGGTGAACAGTGACCGCAAGCTCGGTCAGCCGCGTGCGGAAGTAGCGCAGGGTCTCGTCGAATTCCTCCTTGCCGGGAATGCGCCGCGCCAGATTGAACTGTCCGCCGATCTCGCCGGCTGCCTCGAACAGCGTCACCTGATGCCCGCGTTCAGCGGCGGTGACGGCGAAGGCGAGTCCGGCCGGACCGGCACCCACGACCGTGAAGCGGCGCGGCTGCGCGGCGCGGGTGAGCGTCAGTTCCTGCTCGTGGCAGGCGCGCGGATTCACCAGGCAACTGGTGAGCCTGCCGTTGAAGATGTGATCCAGACAGGCCTGGTTGCAGCCGATGCAGGTGTTGATGCTGGCGCTGCGACCGGCGGCGGCCTTGGCCACGAACTGCGGGTCGGCCAGGAAGGGACGCGCCATGGACACCATGTCCGCATCGCCGCGTGCCAGCACGGCTTCCGCCACTTCCGGCGTGTTGATGCGGTTCGAGGCGATCACGGGCACGGGAAGATGGGCGCGGAACCTTGCCGTCACCCAGCTGAAGGCGGCACGTGGCACCTTGGTGGCGATGGTGGGGATCTGCGCCTCGTGCCAGCCGATGCCGGTGTTGATCAGGGTGACGCCGGCCTCAGCCAGGGCCTGCCCCAGTTGCACGGTTTCCTCGAAACTGCTGCCACCCTCCACCAGGTCGAGCATGGACAGGCGGAAGATCAGGATGAACTCGGGTCTGACACAGGCGCGGATGCGGCGCACGATTTCCAGTGCCAGCCGCGCGCGGTTCTCGAAACTGCCCCCCCAGTGATCCGTGCGTCGATTGGTGCGTGTGGCCAGGAACTCGTTGATGAAATAGCCCTCGGAGCCCATGATCTCGACGCCGTCATAGCCGGCCTGCTGACAGAACAGGGCAAACTGCGCGAAATCCTCGATCTGCTGCAGGATCTGCGCCTCGGTGGCCGCGGCGGGCACGAAACGGCTGATGGGCGCCTGCAGCGCCGAAGGCGCGATCATCGCAGGGCTGTGGGCATAGCGGCCCGTGTGCAGGATCTGCAGGCAGATCCTGCCGCCTGCGTGGTGCACGGCGTCGGTGATGACACGATGATTCTCGAGCGCGCCGGGCTGGGCATGCACCGGCAGCTCGCCGGGCGGCAGGCAGTGGACATTGGGCATGTAGCCGCCCGTGACGATGAGGCCGACGCCGCCCGCCGCGCGCTCGGCATAGAACGCCGCCAGGCGCTCGTGGCTGTGCGGCATGTCTTCCAGTCCCGTGTGCATCGAGCCCATCAGCACGCGGTTGCGCAGTTGCGTGAAGCCCAGGTCCAGCGGCTGCAGCAGATGCGGGAAGGCAGCCGCGCCGCTCATTCGCCCACGCGGACGGTGAGGATGTCGCAGTGGGCGCCGTGCAGCACCTTGTTCGCGGTGGAGCCCAGCAGCAGTTTCCAGCCGGAGCGGCCATGGCTGCCAATGACGATCAGGTCTGCCACGCATTCCTGCGCCAGTTCGCGGATCTCGGTGGCGGCCGAGCCAACGACGGTGTGCTGTCGAGCCGTCGGGATGTCGTACTGCTTGCCGATCTCTTCCATGCGTTCGGTGGCGATGGCCAGCGCCTCTTCCTGCATGCGGCTGATGTTCATGGCATAGGCGTCGATGGGATAGGCGGCCGCGACGGGCTCCACGACGTGCACCAGGCTGAGTCGGCTGCTGTCACCGCCCACCAGTTCACGCGCGCGGGCGATGACCTTGGTGGATTCATTGGAGAGGTCGATGGCGACCAGAACTTTCTTGTAAGTGCTCATGGCGGAACTCCTCGTGTGCGGCGGCTGACCGGTGTCAGCGCGACCCTTGGCTGGAGTGTAATCGACCTGCCCGGCGCATTAGAAGCGCAAAGCCCTGCGCGCTTGACCTGCCTCAAAGATAAGGCGAGAACAGCCAGGCGAAGGAGTCGCGCAGGCGTTCGGGCAGGGAGCGGCGGTTGATCTCCTGCAGAGTGACCACTCGCGAGAGCGCGCGTCTGCCCGCGAAGTAGGCGGCCAGCTCGGCATTCAATGCCGGACTGAACAGCTCCACGGCCAGCTCGTAATTCAGGCGCAGGCTGCGCGGGTCCATGTTGGCCGAGCCGATGAGCGCGTACTGCTCGTCGATCAGCAGCAGCTTGCTGTGCACGAAGGGCGGCGGCTGATAGTGAATCGTGATGTGGTTCTCCAGCACGTGGCGCAGGACATTGCGTGAGGCCCAGTGCGCCGGCTTGATGTTGTTGGTGCCCGGCAGCAGGATCTGCACGTCGACACCGCGCAGACGCGCCCCGATCAGGGCGCCGACCAGGTCGAGCGTCGGCAGGAAATAGGGCGTCATGATCCACACCCGCTGCTGCGCCGCGCTGATCACGCCGATCATCAGATCGTTGAGCCGATCCAGTGCCTTGTTCGGTCCGTCCAGCACCAGACGGCTCCACACTGGCGCATCCGGTCGTGCCGGATTGGTGTGGGTGAAGGGGCGCAGGTCACGGGTCTCCTGGCAATAGTGCCAGTCACGTCGGAAGGCCCATTCCAGTTCATCGACGATGCGGCCGCGCAGCCGGAAGTGAATGTCCAGCACGCGATGCGGGTTGTCCTCCCGTTGGGCCAGATGCCGATCCCCGATGTTGGCGCCGCCGGTGAAGGCGAAGTCGTTGTCGACGATGAGCAGTTTGCGGTGACTGCGCAGGTTCAAATTGAGCGCGGGCGGAATCAGCGTCAGCGGATTGAAGTAGGTGAAATCGAGGCCGTGGCGGCGCAGCTGCGGGCCGATGCGGCCGACGCTCAGACGCTCGCCCATGCCATCCACGATGATCTTCACTTCCACGCCTCGATCGCGGGCGGCGCGCAGGGCCGCGACGAACTGTTGTCCCGTGGTGTCCGTGTCGAAGAGATAGGTGCACAGCAGCACTTTGTGGCGGGCAGACGCAATGGCGTCGAGCATGCTCGGGTAGAGCGCCTCGCCGTTCTCCAGCACCAGCACTTCGTCGCAGCAGGTCAGGCCCTTGCCCACGATGTTCTCGCCGACCAGCGACAGCGGGCGGAACGCGGTGCCCGCCGGGGTCTGTTCAGTGCCGGCAGTGTCCTTGGGCAGCTTGGTCACGTAGTGGCGCCTGGCCGTGGCGTTCACCCGGTTGATGCCGAAGATCAGGTAAAGCAGCGGCCCTGCCAGCGGCAGACTCATGCACACGCCGATCCAGCCAAAGGCGGCGCGCGAGTCGCGCTTGTTGAGCAGGGCGTGGCCGGCGGCCAGCAGCGAGATCGCCAGCAACAGGGGTGGCGCCAGCCAGAACAGGGCCGTGGTCAGGGTCATGGGCTCAGCTCCTGCGCGTGGCTGCGTGTTGCAACCGTGTCCGGTGTCTCCAGCAGCAGATCGGTGAGCAGCGCGCGGTGGTCCGAGAAATCCCGCCAGTGCTGCCCCGCGATGCAGCGGCAGTGACCGATGCGCAGACCGCGCACATAGATGCGGTCCATGGCCAGCAGCGGCATGAAGGCCGGATAGGTGCGGGCCGGGTGTCCCATGATGGCTTCGTGCACTTCCTCCACGCCGAGCGCGTCGATGAGCCGACGATGTCCGTGCAGGCGCCAGTCGTTGAAGTCACCGGCCAGGATCAGAGGCTCGTCGGGGCCCACGGTGCGTGTGATGTGCTCGATCAGATGCGCGATCTGCAATTGTCGTTCGCGCTCGAACAGTCCCAGATGCACACAGATCAGATGCAGCCCTCCCTCGATGGTGCCGTGCAGGAAGCCGCGCTGGGAGAAGCTCATGATCGAGGCGTCGATATTGTCCCAGCGCACGAAGGGCAGGGCGCTGAGGATGGCATTGCCATGATGGCCGTGCTGGTAGATCGCATTCTTGCCGTAGGCGTGGTGGGTCCACACTGTGTCCGCCAGATATTCCAGCTGCGTCTGGGAGGGCCAGGCACGCACTCGCTTCTGATGGCGCTCGTTGGCGCCGATCACTTCCTGCAGGAACACCACGCTCGCACCGCTTTCGCGCAGGCATTCGCGGATCTTGCTCAGCACCAGACGCTTGGGGCAGAGAGCGAAACCCTTGTGGATGTTCAGGCTGAGAACGCGCAGTTCGATCGAGGGCATCGTGCGCAGGCCTCAGCCCGCCTCCCGGAGCACGTGGCGAATCATGGAAAACTCTTGAATTTTCACTCTGTTGCGCAAGCTTACGGGCAGCGCGGGGCGAATTCCACCCCTTTCAGGCGCTGTGCTACCATGGCCGCCCTTGTCGTCGCCAGAGTGGGACCTCATCATGCCGGAACTCCTGGATGCCTATGTCTATGACGGCGCCCGCAGCGCCTTCGGACGCCACGGCGGGGCGCTCGCCGGCCTGCGGCCTGACGATCTGCTGGCGCAAGTGCTCGCGACGCTGATCGGCCGCAACGGCTTTCCGGGCGCGGCCTACGAAGACGTGATCATCGGCAACACCAACCAGGCCGGTGAGGACTGTCGCAATGTGGCGCGTTTCGCCGCCCTGCTCGCAGGCTTGCCGGCCAGCGTGGGCGGGCTGACGGTGAATCGGCTGTGCGGCTCCGGACTCGCCGCCGTGCTGGATGCCGCCCGCGCCGTGCGCTGCCGTGAAGGCGGTTTGTTCCTGGCGGGCGGCGTCGAGTCCATGAGTCGGGCACCGCTGATCCTCTCCCGGGCCACCACGGCTTTCGATCGCGGCCAGCAGCTGGTCGACAGTACCCTCGGCGCCCGTTTCACCTATCCACGATTCGCGTCCGCCTTCGGCACCGACACCATGCCGCAGACGGCTGACAACATTGCCCGCGAACTGGGTATCTCCCGGGCGGACAGCGATGCCTACGCGGCGCTGTCGCAGGCCCGTTATGAGGCAGCGCGCCTGTCCGGTTTCATGGCCGGCGAGATCGTCGCCACCGAGGTGCCCCAGCCGCGTCGCCACCCCTCGCTGCAGGTGGTGCAGGATGAACACCCGCGCCCGGACACCAGCCTGCAGGCGCTGGAGCGTCTCACACCCCTGTTCGAGGGTGGTGTGGTCACGGCCGGCAATGCCTCGGGCATCAATGACGGCGCGGCGGCCCTGATCATCGGCAATCGTGCCATCGGCGAGGCCCATGGGGTGCGTCCGCGTGCCCGGCTGGTCGCCGGGGCCATCGCGGGACTGGAGCCACGCGTGATGGGCCTGGGGCCGGTGTATGCCGCGCGCAAGGTGCTGGCCCGCGCCAATCTGCAGCTCAGCGACATGGACGTGATCGAGATCAACGAGGCCTTTGCCACGCAGGTGCTGGGCTGTCTGCGTCAGCTCGGGCTGGACTTCGCCGACCCGCGCGTGAATCCGAACGGGGGTGCCATCGCTGTCGGTCATCCACTGGGAGCATCGGGGGTTCGACTGGTGCTGACGGCGTTGCGCCAGCTCGAAAGAACCGGAGGGCATTTCGCTCTCGTGAGTCTGTGCATCGGTGCCGGCCAGGGCGTGGCCGTCATTCTTGAACGACTCAGCTGAAATCAGAAAGGCTCCATACGCGCATCAGAGGGGGCGTCATGTCCAGCGTGGTCCGTTATGAACTCATCGACAACATCGGCATCATCACCATCGACAATCCGCCGGTGAATGCCCTCTCCCAGGCCTTGCGCCAGGGTTTGCTGGACGTCGTCACCGCTGCGCAGAAGGATGCCAGCGAGGCGCTGGTGCTGCTGTGTGCCGGACGCACCTTCATTGCCGGTGCTGACATCACGGAGTTCGGCAAGCCGCCACAGTCGCCCTCCCTGCCTGAGGTGCTCGCAGTGCTGGAGAATTCGCGCAAGCTGATCGTGGCGGCCATGCACGGCACGGCGCTCGGGGGTGGTTTCGAGACGGCACTGGCCTGTCACTACCGTTGTGCGGTGCCGTCCGCGCGCGTCGGGCTGCCCGAAGTCAAGCTCGGCTTGCTGCCGGGGGCCGGCGGCACCCAGCGAGTGACGCGCCTGGCCGGCGTCAAGGCGGCGCTCGAGATCATCATCAATGGCAATCCGCTCAGCGCCGCCGAGGCGGCCGAACTCAATCTGCTCGACGAAGTGCTGCCGGACGAGAATCTGCGCGAAGGCGCCATCGCCTATGCCCGTGACCTCGTGGATTCAGGCGCCCTGCTCAAGCGGGTGCGGGACATCAGCATCGACCCGGGCGCGCTGGAGCCGGGCTTCTTCGCCAATTACCGCCTGCGCCTGGCCGAGCGTGCCCGTGGCCAGATTGCGCCGGATCGCATCGTCACGGCAGTGGAGGCGGCGGTGACCCTGCCGATGGAGCACGGGCTCATCCGCGAGCGTGACCTGTTTCTGGAATTGCTTCATTCGCCGCAGTCGCGTGCCATGCGGCACATTTTCTTCGCTGAACGCGAAGCCGCGAAGATCCGCGATCTGCCGGCGGACACGCCTTTGCGGGATATCCGGCACGTGGCCGTAGTGGGCGGCGGCACCATGGGCGGTGGCATCGCCATGTGCTTCGCCAATGCGGGAATTCCCGTGACCTTGCTGGAGATCAGCAGCGAGGCGCTGGAGCGCGGTCTGGGCATCGTCCGCAAGAACTATGCGACCTCGGTGCAGAAAGGCAGGATGAGCGAAGCCGAGATGCAGCAGCGCCTGCAGCTGATCACCGGCAGTGCCGACTATGCGGATCTGGCGCAGGTCGATCTGGTGATCGAAGCCGTGTTCGAGAATCCCGACATCAAGAAGGACGTGTTCCGCCGGCTCGATGCCGTCTGCAAGTCAGGCGCAATCCTGGCCAGCAACACCTCCTACCAGAACATCGACGAGATTGCCGCCGTGACCTCGCGGCCGCAAGACGTGCTGGGCATGCATTTCTTCAGCCCGGCCAATGTGATGAAGCTGCTGGAGGTGGTGCGCGGCGAGAAGACCTCGCATGAGGTGCTGGCCACCGCCATGCAGGTGGGGCGTCGCATCGGCAAGATCTGCGCGCTGTCCCGTGTGTGCTACGGTTTCATCGGTAACCGCATGTTGACGGGCTACGCGCGGCAGGCCCATATGCTGCTGCTCGACGGGGCCACGCCAGCGCAGGTCGATGGCGTGGCCGAGGACTTCGGCATGGCCATGGGGCCGCTGGCCGTGAGCGATCTGGCGGGACTGGACATCGGCTACAAGGCACGGCAGGCCCGCGAGGCCGCCGGCGAGGTGCTCGACCCGGCCACCCACTGCGTGGCCTCGGCGCTGGTGGAAATGGGGCGCCTCGGGCAGAAGGCAGGTGCAGGCTATTACCGCTATGACCCCCAGACCCGTGCCCGACAGAGCGATCCCCAGGTGGAGGCGCTCATTCGCGAGCATGCGGCCAGACTCGGCATTCCGCAGCGCGAGATCAGTCGGGAGGAAATTCTGGCCCGCTTGTTCTATCCGCTGATCAACGAGGGGGCGTGCCTTCTCGAAGAAGGCATTGCGCAGCGTCCCGGTGACATCGACATCGTCTATGTCTACGGCTACGCCTTCCCCGCCGCGAAGGGCGGGCCGATGTTCCATGCCGATGAGATTGGCCTCAGCACGGTGTACGAGGGCATCCTGCGCTTCGGTCGGGAACTGGGCGAGACTTACTGGCAACCGGCGCCGCTGCTGGCGCAACTCGCCCGCAGCGGCAGCAGCTTCGCGCAGTGGGATGCCGCGCGGCGGGACTGAGCGGCGTCTGCCTCAGGGCTTCATTCGAGGGCGTCGTACAGCAGCTGCTTGCTCTTCAATTGCAGTTCGCGGGCATAGCGCAGATTGCGGTTCTGGATCATGCCGACGAAGACCAAGTCCTGCACCGGGTCGACCCAGAACCAGGTGCCCGCGATTCCCCACCACCAGTAGCTGCCGGCCGACATGCCGCCATTGCGCGCCGGGTCGGTGACGATGGCCACATCCAGGCCGAAGGCATTGCCCGGGTAGCCCGGAATCTCGTCAATGCCCTCTGGCAACTGGCTGGTGCGCATCAGCGCGACTGTCTCGGGCTGGAGGATGCGCACGCCGTCCAGCTCGCCGCCATTGGCCAGCATCTGGGCGAAGCGCAGGTAGTCGCGCGCGGTGCCGGTCAGGCCGCCGCCCCCCGAGAGGAACGGGCGCGGCTCGATGAACTCGCCGTTCTCCGGACTGCTCAGTCCATCCGGCCCCGAGGTGTACTCGCGGGAGAAACGGTGTGCGCGGTCGCGGCCCACATGGAAGCGCGTGTCCACCATGCCCAGCGGGTCGAACAGGCGCTGCTGCAGAAATTCGTCGAAGCCCATGCCGGAGAGCTTCTCCACCAGATAGCCCTGCACGTCCACCGACACGCTGTAGTGCCAGGCGCTGCCAGGCTGCTGCCGCAGCGGAATCTGGGCCAGTTTGTCGATCATGTCCTGCAGCGTGCCATTGGCGTCCAGCACGTTCATCTCGCCATAGAGGGTGTCGACTCGAGAGCGCGAGAACGCGCCGTAGGTGAGCCCCCCGGTGTGGCTCAGCAGTTCACGCATCGTCATCTTGTGCTGCGGCAGTTCGGCCATGGGAATGCCATTGGGCGCATCGTCGGCGGCCACCACCAGGTTGGTGAATTCTGGAATATAGGTTTCCACCGGGTCATCCAGCGCGAACTTGCCTTCTTCGTAGAGCATCATCATGGCGACGCCGGTGATGGGCTTGGTCATCGAGAAGATGCGGAAGATCGTGTCCTCGGCCAGCGGCACCTGGTTCTCCAGATCCTGCCAGCCGTAGGTGTCGGCGTGCACCAGACGGCCGTGACGCGCCACCATGCTCACGATGCCGGCGAGTTGCCCGGCGTCGACTTCGGCACGCAGCGCGGCCTGCAGGGCGGCAAGTCCCTCCGGGCGCAGGCCGACTTCGGCGGCGCTGGCAGGGGCAAGATTGCGTTCGCCAGTCTGGGCCAGTGCCGCGCCGGTGAGCGTGGTGGAGAGAACGAGCAGCAAGGCCAGCCAGGCATTGCGCAGGTGAAGCTGAAAGGTGTGCATGAGGCCCCCTGGAGACGGACTGGCACCGTGCCAGCCGGGTGGGGGCATGGAAGCACACGGCCTTCAGGAACTCAATTGCACAGGCGCTGGACAGCGCTGGCGGGGAGGCAGCCGGCCGGGGCTGGGGAGGATTCAGTGCTGGGAGGTGGAGCGGGAGAGGGAGTCGGCGAAGAGAGAAGGAATGCCCGTCCGGCCGCGGGCGTTCGAAGGCGTGAGCAGGGGCTCAGGCGTGCTGGCAACTGCAGTCGAAGGCGAGCGACCAGGTCAACGTGGCGATATGCCAGATCTGCCGCAGCACACGGCCAGGTCTGGAATGGCACAACAAGCGGACGATTCTGTGCAGCATGATCCTCTCTCCTGCGAGTCTGGAGAGTCGGGCTGGCTGCCTTGTCGGTGCGCTGGCACCGGCTGCAGTGGCTGGCTGGACTCGAAACCGGGGCGGGCCCCGGGGTCTATTTGGTCAATATCAGCTTGCGGTTGGCGGTGATGCGCAGGGTGTAGCGCTCGCCGTTGTGGATGATGGTCAGCTCGCCACGGCTGCCCAGCAGTTGCGCGCTGGTGATTTCACCGCTGCGCAGTGCGTGATCGAGGGAAGGGCGTGGCGCGTTGTCAGTCATCATGCCTGCATCTTAATGGCGTTTTTTGTAAAACGCAAATGCGAAGCATTCCTATTTGCAAAAAGAATGAGGTGGCGGTTCCGACTCTCTAAGTGCTCAGGGGGTGCCGGCCTGACGCAGGCGCTCATCGTGTTCCTGCTGGCGGGCGCCACGCAGGATGATCTCCATCGAGTAATTGCCCTCGTGGCAGGCGAACTCGTACATCTTCTCGTGCGGCTCCATGCGGTGCAGCAGCATTTCCACGGAGTAGGGCTGCTTGTAGATCTGCGGGTCCGTCACGGTGTAGCGGTAGAGAATCTCTCGGTCATTGACGAGGGTGTAGCGCTCGTCCACCTGCAGCTCGCCCGAAGAGACGATGCGGAAGTTGGAGATCTCGGGCCGGAAATGCGTGGTGTGCACCACCAGGGTGTCGCCTTCCCAGTGGCCGATGGAGTCCCCGAACCAGGTCTTCACATGCTCGGGCTGATGTTCGCCGTTCAGGCGAATGATGCGCGCGTCATGCACCATTTCCCCCAGGATCATCACGTAGTCCTGGTTCTGCACGATCTGGACATTGGAGTTGTAGGGCAGCAGCGCCATGGGCGGCATCGTGCCGATGGCCGACAGGCAGCGCTCGCCGGCAGGACGGATCTCCGGCCCGTCGAACTCGCCGAAGCCCTGGGCGCGCCACTGGCCATAGATGTCCCGAGTGCGGCCGTTGTCGTCGCGGAAGGGGAAGCGGCCATCGGCCGGATCGACCACCAGCGACGTGCGGTACTGGCCGTTGATGCGAGTGAAGCCCACCTCCACGTCGGTGTTCTCGGCCTCGGCTTCCTGGCCCACACGGGCGCCGGCCTCTGGGGCCGGGCGGTCCGGGTCCAGCACCGTGACGACGCCATTGAGCTGATCGCGCAGGCGCTGTTCCAGTGCGCGCGCCTCTTCTTCGCTGTAGACCGGCTTGTCGGCCAGATCCGCCGGCCGCTCCATGGGCGTCTGCGTCTGATTGCCCCAGTAGCCCTGCAGATTCGGGTGACCGTACTCGGTGCGCGGCATGCTCCAGCCAGCCGGTGCGTCGAAATTCTGGGCCAGGGCATTGCCGGCGAGCAGGCTGCTCAAGGGCAGGGAAAGAGCGGGGACGAGCACGCGCAGGAGACTGTTCATGATGTTGTTGTTGCCAGAGTGAGGGGTGAGCGGTGGCCGATTGTAGTCCACAGCCGGCGGCCAGAGCGATAGGCGCCGCGCTTGACAAGTGCCGGCAGCGCGCAGAGACTCGCCGCCCATGAACACACAGACACACATCAACCGCTGCGCATCCTTTCGCTGGTGGCCCGCTTTCACGGGTTGCCACAGACGGGACATGCAGTGAATTCCCCGAGGCCGCCCTGGAATCCGGCGGCCTCTTCGACAGTCCTCGCGCCTTGTGCGCTCCGCGTCAGCCTCAGAGTCCTCCTTCTCCAGTGTCCGGCCCCGGTCAATCGGCCCCACGGCGCCTTCGTGCGCCCACACAGGAGAGAGGACCATGCCAGAGACCACCATCGGCGCGCCGCAGCACGCCGCCCACCACCACTACACCAGCGCCGGCGGCGTGCACATCGCCTGCACGCAGTTCAGCGTTCCCCCGGGCGAGGCCCTGAGCCGGCTGCAGGCGCGCCTGGATGCCGAACGCGGCGTCCTGCTGAGTTCGCGTTTCGAGTACCCGGGGCGCTATACCCGCTGGGACATCGGTTTCGTCAACCCGCCGCTGGTGATCACCGCGCGGGGGCGACAGCTGCGGCTGGAGGCCCTGAATGCCCGCGGCCGCGTGTTGCTGCCCGAGTTGCAGCGTGCCCTGGCGGGTCACCCCGATCTCATCGATCTGCACGGCGAGGACGACATGCTGTGCGTGCAGGTGCGCGAGGCCGAGCCTGTGTGCGCGGAGGAGTTGCGCAGTCGCCAGCCCAGCGCCCTCTCGGTGCTGCGGGCCGTGAGTGCCCACTTCGCCAGTCCCGAGGACGCCCATCTCGGGTTGTACGGCGCCTTCGGTTATGACCTGTGTTTCCAGTTCGAAGCGGTGCGTCAGCATCTGCCCCGCCGCGCCGAGACGCGCGACCTGGTGCTGTATCTGCCGGACGAACTGCTGCTGCACGATCACGTGAACGGCACTGCAAGCTTGCGCCGCTACGAGTTTCACTGTCGCCCCGCTGCGGCTGTCGGCGCCTCGGCCAGCGCGACAGTCGCCGGCCTGCTGAGCACAGGCGGCCTGCGCCGCAGCGGGTCGCAGACGCCCTTCGTGCCGGCTGCCGCTGCGGCAGACCCGCTGGCAGAGCCTGCCTGCGACCACGCCCCGGGTGAGTATGCCGAGGTGGTGCGCGAGGCCGTGCGGCATTTCCAGCGTGGCGATCTGTTCGAGGTGGTGCCCGGCCAGGTGTTTCACGAACCCTGCCGCGACTCTCCAGCGCAGATCTTCGCCCGTCTGCAGCGTGACAATCCCGCCCCCTATGGCGCTCTGATGAACCTCGGCGAGGGCGAGTACCTGCTGGCGGCCTCGCCGGAGATGTTTGTGCGGGTGACGGGCCGACGCATCGAGACCTGCCCGATCTCCGGCACCATCGCGCGCGGTCGCGACGCCCTGGAGGATGCCGAGCAGATCCGCACTCTGCTCAACTCCGAGAAGGATGAGGCCGAGCTGTCCATGTGCACGGACGTGGACCGCAACGACAAGAGCCGTGTCTGCGTGCCCGGCAGCGTGCGCATCCTGGGACGCCGGCAGGTGGAGCTGTATTCGCGCCTCATTCACACCGTCGATCATGTGGAGGGCACCCTGGCCGAGCCCTTCGATGCCCTGGACGGCTTCCTCAGTCATGCCTGGGCGGTGACCGTGACTGGCGCGCCCAAGCAGGCGGCGATCCAGTTCCTGGAAGCGCACGAGAAATCGCCCCGACACTGGTACGGCGGCGCCATCGGCCTGCTCGGCTTCAATGGCGACATGAACACCGGCTTGACCCTGCGCGCCGCTCGCCTCGTGGACGGCGTGGCGCAGGTGCGGGTGGGCGCCACGCTGCTGCTGGATTCCGACCCCCAGGCCGAGGAGGCCGAGACGCGACTCAAGGCCAGTGCCGTGCTGGCGGCGATCCGGGGCGAACGCCTGCTGCGCGCGGCGCCGTCCACGCTGGGTGAGCGTCAAGCGCCCAGAGCGGACGAGCCGCCTCTGCGTGTGCTGATGGTCGATCATCACGACTCCTTCGTGCATACCCTCGGCAGCTATTTGCGCGAGCTGGGCGTGCAGCTGCAGACCCTGCGGCCGGCCTTGGCGCGCGCAGCCCTGCAGGTACAGACGTTCGATCTGGTGGTGCTGTCGCCCGGGCCGGGGCGTCCGGCCGACGCGGGCCTGTCCGACACGCTCACGCTGTGCCTGGCACGGCAGCTGCCAGTGTTCGGCGTCTGCCTGGGGCTGCAGGGCATCGTGGAACATTTCGGCGGCAGTCTCGGCGTCCTGGAGGCACCGCTGCATGGCAAGGCGTCCACGGTGCAGCACAACGGTTCGCCCCTGTTCGCGGGGGTGCCGTCACGCTTTGTCGCCGGGCGTTATCACTCGCTGCATGCCCTGGAGGTGCCGGACTGCCTGCAGATCACCGCCCGCACCGACGACGGCGTGGTCATGGCGGTGGAACACCGCAGCCTGCCGCTGCAGGCCGTGCAGTTTCATCCGGAATCCCTGCTCAGTCTGCAGCAGGATGCCGGCCGGACCCTGCTGGCCAATGTTGTACACTACGCCCGCGCCCGCCGGAGGGCGCTCAGCGAACTCAAGACAAGCCCCTCGTTCAGCCACACGACACACGGAACCTCTGCCCATGACCAGCTCCCAGCACAGCCCTGACACCAGCCAGCGATTCATCTTCGAGCACGCCGATGTGCGTGGCGAGATCGTGCGTCTGCGGCACAGCTATGCCACGGCCATCGCCGGCAAGCATTACCCGGATGCCGTGGCGCAGCTGCTGGGGCAGTTCCTGGCGGCCAGCGCGCTGCTGAGCACCACCATCAAGT
>JACCEE011094097.1_pt1 | contig 13732 bp, 18 predicted proteins | sample 7449931 | NCBI WGS metagenome assembly JACCEE01 (sample SAMN15323457, study PRJNA562643) | freshwater metagenome | isolation source: river surface water | place: USA:Blue River Watershed | collected 2017-08-19 | reverse complement strand
GATTGAATGCGCCATCATCGGAGAGTAATAACAAACCAGTCGTATCGTGATCGAGTCGTCCGATCGCTTGTACATCGCGCCAGCTACATTGCTCAGGTAGCAAAGTCATCACGCCAGGATGATTGCTGGGTTTGCGTGAACACTCAATGCCGGAAGGCTTGTTTAGGGCGATATAAACATGCTCGCGGTACTGCCAATCCTCGTCGAATAGCCGAAATTGCAAATCGCTGAGATCGACTTCCTGTTTATAGTCGGTGACGACCTGGCCATCGATGCTGAGCTCACCTTCGGCTATCAGCTGGCGGCAATATTTACGCGTGCCAAAGCCCTGCGATTGCAGCATCCGGTCTAGGGTAATTTTCTTCATGTGGGCACTGTAGCAGAACCACAGCGCCCACCTTATACCGACCGATTATTCCCTGGGTTTGACACTCTCATAGTTGTTTCCCACGCCATTGCTGGGACTGGTTGTGGAGCCAGAGTCGGAGTTACTGCCTGAATTACTATTACCGGCGCTGCTTTCGGAGCTATTTCCCGATTTTGTACCAAGGCTATAGTCTGAGTTGCTACCAGAATTGCTGTTGCCTGAGCTGTTGCCTGAGCTGTTGCCTGAGCTGTTGCCGGGGCTATATTCAGAGTTGCTGTTACCTGAGCTATTTTTTTCTGCCCCTGTTTCAGCATCCCCAGCTTTTGAAGCTCCTGAGCTAGAACGTTTATGTGATTTTTTGTGTGACTTTGTGTGAGATTTTTTCTTTTTTCCAATGGCTTTTTCAGGCTCAGTAGCGGCGCCTGTTGCACCGGATTCGCTGGTACTTTGTCCCGATATTTGGCGGGCATTGTTTTCTATTTCTTGAGCTCGCTGGGGATCATTACTTTCTCTGATACCTTGAGAAGTCGATGTCTCAGCATGAGCCCACGTAGCTGAAATCATCAGCAAAAATAAACTGATGGTGAAAGATTTGCGCATAAGTCCTCCTTGAATTATTTGTCGCGACAACAAAGACGGGACATCCCGGCTGAATTCAGACTAGGGAATGTCTTTGTAGTTTCAACAAGAAGGAGTGCAGATCAGCAGAAACTGACGATGGCTTGATAATGAGCGCTACTTTAGTTCAAAATTTTGAGCGAAAATTACTTTTGAGTTTCAGTTTCACTTTCAACTGCGGGCTGAGGAGCATCTTTATAAAATTCTTCAGGTGGATTTGATGAATTTATCGGCTGCTGTGAGTCAGAGGGTGTTTCATCTGGGGCTTTAGTATCGACTTTAGCGTCTGCTTTAATTTCTGTTTGCTCTACATAGCGCTCGAGTAACTTAATAATCGCTGTGTGATTTTGAGATTTGGCAAAATCAATCGCATTCAAGCCCAGTTCATTTTTCGCAGTAACGTCAGCACCCTCGGTAATCAAAAATTGTACTGAGGATAAATGACCTGCACGAGCCGCCATCATCAATGGCGTAGTCTTGTTGGGTGATTCAGCATCAATATAAGCTGAGTTCTCGATTAATTTTCGCATCAGGACTACGTTACCAACAGCGCTGGCGTAATGCAGTGCTGTCCAACCGGGGCGGTTAATTTCCGCACCTTTATCAATAAGTTCCAGTGCTGCCTTGGTATCGCCGTTAAAAGCGGCAATCATGAGTGCCGTATCACCATTCCGAGAGCGTGCATCAAGCTGCACATCAGCATGTTTTAGCAGCAAAGCAAATACTTTCCATGCTCGATATCGAACCGACAGTATCAATGCCGTATCAAGCCGCTCTGGCTCGATAGTGTTGGGATCAAATCCTCGTTGTAGCAGCAGCTGACAACGCAACGCATCATCAATTTCTATCGCAGCAAACCATTCGTCGTAGGAATTCGATTTGCGCGCGAGTGGCTCCAATAATTTTTCTAAACCCGGTAGCAAGGCCGCGGCAAATAAATGGCGCCTGGAAGGATCGTGTGGTTGATCTTTCATAAAATTTACCCAGCCCCCGAAAAATTAGTGCGGGATTTGAAACAGTGTTTTGAAGTTATTTGTCGTTACTGAAGCTAGCGTGGTGAGCGGTACTTCCTTCAAATCAGCCAGATATTCAGCCACATGCCGCACAAAGCCCGGCTCATTGGTCTTGCCTCGCATAGGCACTGGGGCTAGATAGGGTGAATCTGTTTCGATGAGCATTCTTTCCAAAGGCACAGCACGTGCGACGGCTTGCAGATCTTTGGCATTTTTGAAGGTCACGATGCCAGAAAATGAAATATAAAATCCCATCGCTATAGCCGCGTTGGCGACTTCCAGAGATTCGGTAAAACAGTGCATGACACCAGCCACACCGCCTTGATCGGTACCGGCTTTTTCTTCATGCAGGATACGAAGCGTATCTTCAGAGGCATTGCGAGTATGAATAATCAGTGGCTTACCGCAAGCACGAGAGGCACGGATATGAACGCGAAAGCGTTCGCGCTGCCATTCGAGATCACCTTTCATACGAAAATAATCTAATCCGGTTTCACCAATGGCAACGATGCGCGGATGCTTTGCTAGCTCAACTAATTGTTCGGTGCTGGGTTCGGGGGTGTCATCGTAATCAGGATGAACGCCTACCGATGCATAAATATTGGGATAGGTTTCGGCGAGCGCCAACACCTGCGGGAATTCTGGCAAGGTCACCGAAACGCACAAGGCGTCACTGACCTGATTAGCCTGCATCGTGGCTAAAATGTCAGGCAGCCTTTCGGCCAACTCGGGGAAATTAATGTGGCAGTGAGAGTCAACAAACATAAGAACAGCCGATCAAATGCGAACCGGCCGTATTGTACGCTGCCAGCTCACATCGTATGGGTTGAGCGCGTCGAGCCCAGGGCCGTGCCTAACAACTCTTCGATACGCTGACGCAGCCGACGTCCTGAATCGTCGTCTGGCAGATGAATGCCAAATCCTTGCGTATGGCGATTACCCGCGCCCATAGGCGTGATCCATGCCACCTTGCCCGCAATCGGATAGCGTTGCTCATCCTGCATCAAGCTGAGAAGTAAAAAGACTTCATCGCCTAACTTGCAGACGCGGTTACCCGGCACAAAAATTCCGCCGTTACGCAGAAATGGCATGTAGGCCGCATACAGCGCAGCGCGATCGCGTATTGAGAGTGAAACAACGGAGGGGCGGAGTAACGAGGAATCTGAAGAGCTTGAAAATTCTTGCACGGTGATTCGGTCCATTCGAAAAACTAGCGTACGCCGAACGCTAGCTTCGACTCATCGTTGCTGGTGCGTTTTAACGAAATAGCTCGGCGTACTCTAGCAGCATGTCTTCAATGAAAAGCTTTGCCGACAAAGGATGCTCTGAAACGGCGCGGCGCGAGGCGGCATCGCGCACAGCTTTTTGTAGTCGGTCGACCGTCACTCGTGCGGCCAGCGCGGCGAGGCTGCTGCGATGCTCTGGGTAGTAGCGTACACGCGCGGCTAGCTTAATCGCCAGAAGATCATAGAGCCAGCGCTGTTGCCATGCCAGCAGTTGCGAGAGAGCGATTTTTTGTAGCCGATCTGCCACGCTTAAGGCCGAAGCGAGATCAGGTTTGGCTAGTTGAGATAGCCAGTCATGTTGAGCTTCAGCGAATTCACCTTGTGAAGCTTCTAACGCTGCCAAAGGTGCACCACCCTGCTCTGCTAGCCAGCGTTCTGCGTCATCTAAGCCCTGGGTCTTGAGCCAATCGTGCGCTGCCGCAGCGTCGGGCATAGCCATTGCGAATTGTCTGCAGCGTGATCGTATGGTGGGTAATAATCGGTCGATACGATCAGAGACCAATATAAATACCGTGTCGGGTGGCGGCTCTTCCAAGGTTTTTAATAACGCATTCGCCGAAGGTGCATTTAAAGCTTCAGCGGGATAAAGCAAGATAACTCGGCGGCCAGCTCTATGCGTTGATACATTCATGAAGCTCGCTAAAGAACGAATTTGCTCAATGCGGATATCGCGCGAAGGTGTTTTACTGCTAGCGGATTTTTTGGTACTCGTTTCTTCGCTTTCTCTGGCAGCGTCGTCTTCGTCTTCCGCATCTAAGGCCTCGGGCCGTACACGACGATAGTCGGGGTGACTGTACTGTTCGAACCAGCCACAGGAAGCGCAGGTTCCGCAAGCGTGGCCGTCTATCGACGGCGACTCACACAGCAAAGAGCGGGCAGCATGTTCTGCAAAATCGACTTTACCTATCCCATTCGGGCCATGAATCAATAAGGCGTGCGGCATGCGTTCGCGCATTTGTTGCCAGCGTTGCCAATCGTTTGCCTGCCAAGGATAAAGAAAATCACTCATCCAGTTGATCGATCAATTGCTCTAGTTGCTGAGTTACGTTGGTCAGCGGCTGGGTAGAGTCCACCACGCGTATGCGTTGTGGGAATTGCGCCGCACGCTGCAGATAGGCATCTCGTACTTTTTCAAAAAAATCCTGTTTTTCGCGTTCAAATTTATCGAGCGTTCGGGTGTTGTCCAGGCGCGCTCTGGCAACGTCCAGTGGCACGTCGAACAACAGAGTTAAATGCGGTTGAAAGTCGGCATGCACCCATTGCTCGAGTATGTCTAGCTTATGCGTTGATAATTGTCGTCCGCCTCCTTGATAGGCAAACGAGGCATCGGTAAATCGATCCGAAATAACCCAGTCGCCCCGCTCTAACGCAGGGGCAATCAATTTATCTATATGCTCGCGACGTGAAGCAAACATCAGTAGTGCTTCCGTTTCAAGATGCATGGGCTCATGCAATAAGAGTTCGCGCAAGCGCTCGCCTAAAGGAGTACCACCCGGCTCGCGGGTGGTAACAACGGTTTTTCCTTTGGCGCGCAGATACGCGGAAATCGTTTCAACGTGAGTGGATTTACCCGCACCATCGATACCTTCGAAGGTAATGAACTTGCCTTTAACCATGAATGCCTTATAACTATGCCTTCTAACTATGCCTTCGTTGATGACTATCTGCGCTGATATTTGTTGACGGCTTTGTTGTGGTCATCAAGGTTATCTGAAAATTGACTACTGCCATCACCTCTGGCCACAAAATACAAATCTTTACCCGGCGCAGGATTCATGGCTGCATCTATCGCATCTTTACCTGGCAACGCGATCGGTGTTGGTGGCAATCCATTGCGAGTGTACGTATTGTAGGGGGTGTCAGTCAGCAAATCTTGTTTACGGATATTGCCATCGAAGCGCTCACCCATGCCGTAGATAACTGTCGGATCAGTTTGCAGCAACATGCCGCGGCGCATGCGATTAACAAACACGGAAGCGATCTTGGCTCGCTCAGCAGCTTTGCCGGTTTCTTTTTCTACGATAGACGCCATGATCAGCGCCTCATACGGATTATCGTAGGGTAAATCAGCCGCGCGATTAGCCCACGATTGTTTGAGCTTTTTCATCAGCTGTTGGTGCGCTTGTTGGTAGATTGTTAGATCACTGGTGCCACGCTCAAAAACATAGGTACTGGGATAAAAAATACCTTCAGGATGAGGAAAGCCTGGTGCGACTTTTTCCAGTAATTGTTCGATAGGCAAATTTGCGCCTTCTTGCTTCAACCATTTTTGCTTAGCTAGCTCGGCACGCATTTGCAGGAAGGTCCAACCTTCAATAATGGTGAGCGATTCTTTGATGGTGTTACCGCGAACTAGCTGGTCGAGTAAGCCAATTGGATTGGTGCCGGGCTCAAGTCGGTAACTTCCCGGTTTAATCGCCGCTCCTTTACCCATGCCACGCGCCAAAAATTCCATCAGCCAGTGGTTCGCTGGTATGCCTTCGGCTTGCACTTGTTTCATGGCCGAGCGCAAGCCACTGCCGGGTGCGATGTTGAATTCTATGGGCTGGCCGTTAGGGGCAATTAATGGGTCACGTACCCAATACACCAGAAAGGCGCTGCTAAGCAGCGCTGATAGGACGATCAATGCTACGAGTTTTTTTATTATTCCCACGGTTGACTCCCTCGCCTTGCTTGGCTGCGCTGGTTTTTACGACTACGCAGGCTTTTTACGGGCCTTTCCAACGCGTTTTTCCGCGCGCCTCTATAATCCGTCCCGTAATGATAGCTTCCCACAGAGAATTACACCGAATTCATGGCTGAACCCGTATCTTCATGGCTGGATTTTCTGAATAAGCAGGGTGTACCCGCTGGTGTCTCCTCGGGCTCAGAATCAGCCGTTGCAATGCCTCCCAATCTCTTAGAGCATGGATTTATCAGCCCCTTGCTTGACCACGGGATCTTGTCTGTATCCGGCCAAGACGCGATAAATTTTCTGCAAAATCAGCTAACTAACGACCTCGCCAGTCTGGATCTGCACCACGCTCAGCTCTCTGGCTATTGCGCCGCGAATGGTCGTTTGTTGGCAACGGTGCTGCTCTGGAAATCTGGTGAGAGCATCATGATGCTGTTGCCGCAAAGTCTGCTGGCATCTTTTCAAAAACGCCTCCAAATGTTTGTGCTGCGCGCTAAAGTGAAGCTGGAGGATGCTAGCTCTTCAATGGTCGCATTAGGTTTAGGTGTCGCTCCGCAGCACCCACTCGAATTGGCTGGGCTTCCTGCACAACCCTTCGACTTATCAACTTTATTGGATGGTCAACTAATTCGTATGCCTGATGCAGTTGGGCTGACGCGATATTTTTGGGTAGGTCTACAAGAACACGCACCTGCGTTTTGGACTAAGGCGGTGACCCAATTAACGATCGCCTCCCCTGCCGCGTGGCATTGGACCCAGATTCAAGCGGGTTTGCCACAAATTCTTGAGCCTACGCGCGAAAAATTTGTTCCTCAGATGGTGAATTTCGAATTGATCGGTGGCGTTAATTTCCGCAAAGGTTGTTACCCGGGTCAAGAAATCGTCGCCCGCAGCCAGTATCTCGGCAAGCTAAAAAGACGCATGCAATTAGCCTCGACGAATGCCACCATGGCCTTGCCGGGTACGGAGGTTTTTTCTGATGCAGATCCAGGACAACCTTGCGGTATGGTGGTTAACGCCGAACTTGGTCCCGATGGACGTTTAGCTTGCTTAGTCGAAATGAAGTTGGAGCTTTTAGGCTCGAATATCCATCTTCAGAGTTTAGAAGGACCGCGCTTGGTGTTCGGACCCCTACCGTATTCGCTGGAAGCATCATCCTGAAATGGATTTATATGTTTACTATCGCGTGCAACATCACCATAGCGCTGAGCTGCAATCGATGGTCATGACTATGCAAGAAAAGTTAAGTAATCTGCATGGGATGAATTTTTCACTCAAACGTCGTGTTGAAAAAAACGTGGATTACCAAACCTGGATGGAAATTTATTTTTCTGTGTCAGATAAATTTGCTGATCTGTTGGATCACGCCGTGACTAACGCTGGGGTAATGCGTTTGATCGATGGTAAGCGTCATAACGAAATTTTTATGGATATGCCACCATGTGCTTGATTGTTTTCGCATGGAAGTTACTGCCATCTTGCCCATTGATCATGGCAGCGAATCGGGATGAGTTTTTCAATCGTCCCGCCAAAGCAGCTGATTGGTGGGATGACTGCCCAGACGTCTATGCCGGACGCGATTTACAAGAAGGCGGTACGTGGTTAGGTATTAATCGTCAGGGTCGTTTTGCTGCGCTGACGAATATTCGCAATGGTCAGCCACGACGGTCTGACTTGCGTTCCCGAGGTGAATTGGTTGCTGGCTATCTTGATTCGGAACAGAGCGCCGAAGATTATTTAGCTAAGGTTCAGCAATCAGCGGATCAGTACAACGGTTTTAATTTGCTGATCGGCGATGGTGAGCACGTCTTTTGGTTCTCCAACGAGAATGACTCTGACGCGTTACTTCTACAGCCAGGTATTTATGGTTTATCGAATGGTAGCTTAGATACGCCATGGCCCAAGGTAGTGCGCGCCAAGGCGCAATTTTCTAGTTTGCTATGCCAAAGCGCGCCCGATGACGCGTACTTCGATATGCTTTCTGACACTACGCATGCAGCCGACAGTCGACTGCCAGATACGGGCGTTAGTTTGGAGTGGGAGCGGCTGTTATCACCTATATGCATTGAGTCTCCCGACTACGGAACGCGTGCCTCAACGCTTTTAAAAGTACACAGTGCTGGCAGCGCTGAACTGCATGAGCGAGTGATACGCTAAAGCCGTTTTGCGCGATGCTAATCGAGTGTAAGACGCATAAGACGATGCGGCATATCCGCCTCTAAAAATTCCTCACCTTCAGCAATGAATCCCTGTTTTTCATAAAACGCTAAGGCATGTGTTTGAGCATGCAGCAGCAAATCTTTGTGGCCTTCTTCGCGCGCATGTTGCAATAGCGCTTGCAAGACTTCTCTACCTAAGCCGCAACCGCGTAAGGGTTTAATGACAGCCATGCGACCTATATGACCATCGGGCAGTAAACGACCTGTCGCTACTGGTTGACCTTCTTCGTCATACGCAATGGCATGAGTGCTGACTTCATCACCCTCATCCCATTCCAATTCAATCGGTACGTTTTGTTCAATGACAAAAACTTCGATGCGAACACGCTGAGCATCTTCACGCACGCTTTCCCAATCACCGGTGACAATCCTAAAACTCATAGCTTGACTGGGCATCCGGTTTCATAGGCTACTAGCACATCGCGCCAACTCTGAGGTACGGGTTCGCTTTTTCGGATGCGACTGTCGGCATGCACGTACATCATTTCACCTGAGACCAGCAGTTCATCGGCTTTGTAAATTTCTAAAACAAACCGCATCGAGCTTCGACCCAACTCAGAACAGCGAACACCGATATCCAACACATCATCAAACCGAGCAGGCGCGTGATATTCGATGGTGGCTTTACGGGCAAACAACTCTAAACCTGCTTCTGCCTGAGCGATCACATCAGGTAATGCCAGCTCGCGCCAATACTCGGTAAAGGCGACATCAAAGTAATTCAAATAATTACCATTGAAGACTATGGCCTGCATATCCACTTCAGACCAACGTACGCGTAACGCATAAAAAAAAGAAAAGTCGTGTCTAGCCATAATAAAAAAAACAATTACTCAGTAAGAAAACGTTCAATCAGTTGATTTACCAACGCAGGATTTTCATGCACGATCCAATGCGTATGTTCAGGTAATCGCTCGATGACCAAATCATCAACCAATGATGGCAAGTCATCTAACAAAATCGGTAGTAGGGCTTTGTCTTGCATACCCCAGATAACGCGCACGGGAACCTTGCAATGAAAATTTTTCGGATCGAGCGTAAGTTTGCCCGCACCCAAATCATCACCATTCGGTGGATATAGCGGTGTCGCTCGATAGTAATTAACCCCACCGGTGAGTCCGCGTGCCCAATTAGCGTGATAGCGAGCACGTGTGTGCTCATCAAACCAATGATCGGAAGGTCGACCCATGCCGAGCATCAGTTGTTCCATCACACGGAAATTATCTTTAGCTAGCGCTTCTTCAGAACCCTTCGCACGTAACCAATTCATATACGCGCTTGCCTCTTGCTGCGGCTTGTCGTGCGCAAGCGCCATCGCAAAGGGATAGGGATGAGTTGAATTAATGATGATTAATCGCTGCACCAACTGTGGCTGGCCGATAGCGACATTCCATGCCGATGCACCGCCCCAATCATGGGCGACCAGTATGCAACTCTCGTAACCTAGGTGAGCAATTAACTGCTCAACATCTTGCGTAAGTAATTTGGGACGGTAAGCAGACACATCAGACGGCTGATCGGAGAGATTAAATCCGCGCAAATCAGGCGCGACAGCAAAATGTGTCGTTCCAAACGCCTGCAATTGCTCATGCCATGCGTACCAAAATTCAGGGAAGCCATGCAAAAAAAGGATGAGAGGCTTGCCGCGCTCGCCCGCACTGGCGTAATGCAGACGAATACCATTCGGTAGTGTCGCGAACTGCCCTTCTTGTATGCTGGCCTTCACTAGGCTTGCCCCTTCAGACCCGCTTGAAGTTTTTCACGTACATGCGGTGCCGCTTCATAGGGATCGCTAGGGTTGCGGCCAGTGACAATATCTTCCATGCGGCGCTGTACATTGCCTAAGGCCCCTGGATGTGAATAAATATAAAACGTGTTGTCGCGTATCGCATCAAAAGTTCGTTGTGCGACATCAGCCGCACTCACCTTACCCGAGGAGACCGCTTTTTCAAGGACTGCTTGCGACACTTGCTGACTCACTGTTGGACCATCACTTGATTTCAACTCATCCGGCCGATTTTTATGAGACTGGCTAATACCCGTTTGTACAAAGTAAGGACAGAGTACCGACGCACCTATAGGCGCTTCGACTAGGGAGAGATCGTGATACAGACTTTCTGAAAGCGATACCACTGCGTGTTTGGATACGTTATAAATACCCATCGTTGGTGGGTTCAACAAGCCAGCCATGGAAGCGGTATTCACAATATGGCCTTCGTAATCTGGGTCGCTTTTTGCGCATTCGAGCATTAACGGTGTGAATACTCTAACCCCATTAATCACACCCCAGAGATTAACTCCGAGTACCCAATCCCAATCCGCGCGTGAGTTTTCCCAGATAAGACCACCGGCACCTACACCTGCATTGTTAAACACCAAATGCACTGCACCGAAGCGCTTCAATGCTGCATTCGCTAATGCTTCAACCTGTTCACCTTTGCTGACATCACAGAGTTGGAAAATAACTTCAGCACCCGCTACTTCTAATTCTTTGGCTGTATTGGCTAACGCTTCTTTTTGTACATCAGCCAGCACTAATTTCATGCCTAAGCTAGCGCCTAAAAATGCAAACTCGCGACCAAATCCACTGGCGGCACCCGTGATTACAGCGACGCGATTGTTAAAATTTTTCATCGTAGTCTTCTACTAATTTAAATTAATTTGACTAATTGTTTGCCGAAATTTTTCCCGCGTAATAGACCGATAAAGGCTTCTGGTGCACTTGCTAAGCCTTCAGATATCGTTTCACGGAATTTCAATTGGCCACTCGCTACTAAGCCACCGAGTTCACCTAATCCCTCGGGCCATAAATCCATATGCTCAGACACGATGAAGCCTTGCAGCATTAAACGCATCGACAAAATGACTCGCATATTATGGATAGGCATGGGTTGACCGTCATATCCCGAAATCAAGCCACACAGTGCGATGCGGCCATACGGATTCATACGAGCCAGTACCGAATCCATCACCACACCGCCGACATTTTCAAACAAGCCATCAATGCCATCCGGTGCAGCCGCTTTGACATCTTTATAGAGATTGCCGCCCTTGTAATCGATGCAGGCATCAAAGCCTAATTCATTCACTACGAAATCACATTTTTGCTTACCGCCTGCAATACCGATGACGCGGCATCCGTGTAATTTTGCGAGTTGTCCCACCACGCTACCCACCGCGCCACTGGCAGCGGAAACCGCGATGGTCTGGCCAGCTTTCGGTTGAATAATTTTATTCAGGCCGTACCAAGCTGTCATACCCGGCATGCCTACCGCACCTAAATAAGCCGACATAGGAATATGGGTGGTATCAACTTTTTTTAATAATGTGCCATCAGATACACCCATTTCAGTCCAGCCAAACATACCAACAACTGTATCGCCTACCTTAAATTTTGCATGCTTAGATTCGACGACCTCGCCGACGGTACCACCAATCATGACTTCATCCAGTGCTTGAGGTGCTGCATAGCTTTTTACATCTTCCATACGCATGCGCATGTAAGGATCAAGCGAGAGATAGTGGTTACGAACCAAAAGCTCACCTTCTTTTATTGAGGGAACGGGTTTGGTCTCAAGACGAAAATTTTCTGGAGTCACAACACCTTGCGGACGTGATGCGAGAACCATGCACTGATACGTTGTCATGACTATTCCTTTGTGGAGGGAGATTTACTGGAAATATCTAGGCGGGTCGTATGCTTAATGTATTTGAAGGTACCCATCGCTTTTGCTACCAATCGATCACCATCGTGCAGATCGGCTTCACAGAAGCATAACGTGGTTGATCGATGAAAGGCATGACCACTCGCTACTAATCGATGACCAGGCTTACCGCCAGGTTGAAGAAAACTGGTTTTCATTTCAACCGTGACACACGCACGTGATTCAGCGTCGAGCGATCTACCCGCGAGAGCCATTGCCACATCCAGCAGTGTCATCACAACACCGCCGTGAGTGACTTGCCAGCTGTTCATGTGACGCGGCTCAAGATTGAGGGCGACTTGCGACTTGCCGCCTTCCATACCTAGATATTCAACACCCACTTCGTCAAGGAAGGGAATGTCGAATGGAAATGCAGTGCTAGACATAATTAGATGATTACTGACGAGACACCGCCATCGACTGCCAGCGTTTGACCTGTGATGTGTTTACCCGCATCGCTAGCGAACAAAACTACAGCACCTTTCAAATCTTCATCATCACCCAAGCGACGCAAAGGTGCGCGTTGTATTGCGTCTTCGCCCATAGTCTCGAGTAGGCCACGCGACATTTTCGAAGGAAAAAATCCGGGTGCGATGGCATTCACAGTTATGCCGTATCTACCCCATTCACCCGCTAACGTGCGCGTGAAATTAATAACGGCTGCTTTGGAGGTGTTGTAGGCGAGTGTCTGCATGTTGGCGCCATTGCCAGCAAGGCCAGCGATCGATGCAATGTTCACGATGCGACCATAGTTACGTGGAATCATGGATAACTTGCCTATGGATTGCGATAGTAAAAAAATGCTACGTACGTTTAAGTCCATAACTTTATCCCACGCTTCTACCGGATGATCTTCAGCAGGTGCGCCCCACGTTGCGCCTGCATTATTGATCAAAATATCAACATGGCCCAGATGTTTCATCGCCGCTTCAGACAGTGGTTTGATGGATTCTTGTTTACCTAAATCAGCTGCGATAGCCAGAACGTCGATACCCATTTTTTTGAGATGAGCAACGGCTTCGTCTAATTCGTTTTGCTTACGTGATGAAATAATTAATTTGGCACCCTGCTCACCTAAAGCTTCTGCCATTTGCAGGCCCAGCCCACGTGAGCCACCTGTGATGAGTGCAGTGCGACCAGTGAGATCAAATAATTGTTGGGTTGTGTGCACGTGACCTCCAGTATTTTTGTTATTGGGCTAGATAAATCTAATTTAATTTACTTCGTAATCCATGCATTGCCGATCAAGCCGCACTGCGCCGACAAAAGGCTTAAGCGCAACGTGCTGAGGATGATCTTGATAGGCTTCTAGTGCAGCCAGCGAATCAAACTCTGAGTACAGCACCACATCATAGGTGCAGTCATAGCCTGGTTTAGCTAATGCCACTTCAAAGGTATGGATGCCGGGAACAATATCGGAGCAGGCATCTAGCAAGGCTTTCATTTTTATGGCGTTTTCTGATTTATCAGCACCTTCGGCATGATCTTTGAGTCGCCACATCACAATATGCTTAATCATGGTCATTCCATTCGTAGAATTTGCAAGCAGGGTTAAAACCAATCGTCCTGCATGGCTAAGGAGGTTTTATCTAATGAATCGAGCAAATCTAATTGCGCATCAACGCGTGGTAACTCCCAGCGGAAAAACCAATCACAGGCTTGCCGTTTGCCGGCATAGAACGATTGATCACCGCGCTGGGATGCGTGAGCAGCGATGGCTTGTTCTAACCATATCCAGCTCATGACTAAATGGCCAAAGGCCTCAAGGTAGACCGAGGCATTTGCCAGCGTTACATTTAAATCGTTAGCCCCATGCAAAATTTCAGTGGTGTGCAGGAGGCGTTTCCATCG
>JACCEE010486349.1_pt1 | contig 13733 bp, 10 predicted proteins | sample 7449931 | NCBI WGS metagenome assembly JACCEE01 (sample SAMN15323457, study PRJNA562643) | freshwater metagenome | isolation source: river surface water | place: USA:Blue River Watershed | collected 2017-08-19 | reverse complement strand
TCTATCTTCTAATAAAAATATGTAGTATAAATAACCCTCCCTGCAAAACAGTGAGGGTCTTTTTTTGTCCATAATAATCCCACCCGTAATTCAACTACATGCTGAGAGTTCCTCCCATAACCACACTTACCATTAGCAATAATGCTGTCAGAACTGATTCATTAGTGATATTGCTGATTACTCTTAGTGTTGCATCAATAGCCTTTGAAATTTCAAAGGATAAATAAATTTTACAGTAACAAATTAAAGTTTATGGTTATTTTTATCAGTTAAAGCAGTAAGATTAAGGTTATTGAATGTAATTAATTTTTAATATTTTAAAGTAAGTAGCTGAAATATTTATTTATATTCACCGAATTCGCGTTAGCCTAGGGCGTGTCATCAAAGCTAAAAAAGGCTATTCTAAAGGAATCAGAAAACATTATTACCAAGGACTAAAAAATGAGCCGCCGTTACGGATTAAGCGATGAACAATGGGCAAAAATAGAACCTCTTCTCCCCAAAGGAACAGGAAGACCACCTAAAAACAACCGCTTGTTTATTGAGGCAATCCTGTATTGCTACCGTAGCGGAATCCCATGGAGAGATTTACCCGAACGTTTTGGAGATTTTCGGGTAGTGCACACCCGTTTTACCCGTTGGGCAAAACGCGGGATATGGGAGAAGATATTCCATGAGTTAGGGAGCGATTCGGATAATGAATATGCGGTTATCTGTATGAAAAACATGGAAACATAGATAAAGACATTTTATAAAGCAGTGCTTAAAAACATGTATGAATAAACAATAAAAGGGCAACTTAAAAACTATTGCCAAGTTGAACAGATGCACCATCATAGTGTTTAAAGATAAAAAGCCTTCTTTTAAAGTTGCGGACAAAACTGAAGTTTGAGGAGAATTCAAGCTTACAGCTTTCTTCATAACTTTAAAGAAGGCTTTTATCATTAACTTCTATTTAGGTTTTTGTTTAGTTTATGGGTTTCACTCTAAACCATGCTGCATACAGTGCGGGCAAGAAAAAGAGAGTAAATATAGTTGCTACTAATAATCCTCCCATAATTGCAACCGCCATCGGCCCCCAGAAAATACTATGCGATAATGGAATCATTGCTAAAATTGCCGCTAATGCCGTCAGCATAATTGGACGGAATCGCCGCACCGTTGATTCAATAATTGCCGTCCATGTATCAATACCCTGTGCACGGTCTTGTTCAATTTGGTCAACAAGAATGACCGAGTTACGCATAATCATCCCAGCTAAAGAAATAACTCCTAGCATCGCTACGAAGCCGAAAGGTCTGTCTAATAGTATTAAAAACAATACCATACCAATGATACCCAACGGTGCAGTCAATAGTACTAAAGTTGTACGTTGCATACTTTGTAATTGAATCATCAATAAAGTGATGGTAATTACTAACATCATCGGCATTCCTGCGCCGATAGATTGTTGCGATTCCGCACTTTTTTCAATTGCTCCACCAGTATCAATTCTATAATTCGGTGGTAAGGTTTTGCGCAACTCATTCACCACGGGTTCAAGTTGCATGGATAAAGTAGGTGCTTGCGAACCATCAATAATATCGGCTTGTACCGTCACATTGCGCAGACGGTCGCGCCGCCAGATAATCCCTTCTTCAAATTCTAAGCTGATACGAGCAATTTGACTCAGTGGCACAAAACGTCCATCGCTGAGATGAATATTTAAATTATCTAAATTGCTCAAACTGCCCCGTTCTTCTTTAATTGCACGAATAACAACTGGAATTAATTCATCATTCTCTCTAAATTGTGTCACGGTATTGCCATTTAAATAATTATTCAACGCAAAAGATAGTGCTTCCGAGCTAATCCCTAAACTGCGGGCTTTATCTTGGTCAATTTCCACTTTTACCTTTTTGGCTTTCTCTGCCCAGTCTAAATGCACGTCGTAAGTATGTGGATTTTGGCGCATTAAAGTCGCTAATTGCAACGCAATATCCCGCACTTTTTCAATATCATCTCCTAATACACGATATTGAATTGGAAATCCTACCGGTGGCCCATTTTCTAAACGACTGACTCGCCCGCGTACATTAGGGAAATCTTCAGCAAATAGTTTTTTCAAGCGGCTTAATACTGCTTCACGCGCTTCAATGCCTTTAGTCATAATAACAACTTGAGCAAAGTTAGTATTTTGCAATTTAACGTTCAGTGATAAATAGAAACGAGGCGAACCACCACCGATATAACTGACAAAATTCGCCACATTGTCATCTTTTTTAATAATCTCTTCTAATTTTAAAACTTCAACTTGAGTTGCTTCAAATGAAGAACCTTCTGGTAAAGTCATATCCACAAAGAGTTCTGAACGATTTGAGGCGGGGAAAAATTGCTGTTGTACAAATTGGAAACAGTAAATTGCTGTTCCAAACGTTAAGATGGTCAAAAAAATCACTATCCAACGATGCCGTACACACCAAGTTACCATTGCACGGAAAGCTTTATAAAAGGGACGTTGATAAACATCAATATGATTTTCTTCATGAATATGATAAGTAGGGAGTAATTTATAGCCTAAATAAGGCGTAAAAATCACTGCCACAATCCATGACATTAATAATGCCATTGTGACAACGGCGAAAATAGAAAAAGTGTATTCCCCAGCATTAGATTTTGCGGTTGCAATAGGTAAAAAACCAGCAGCAGTAATTAATGTACCAGTTAACATGGGGAAAGCAGTGGTATTAAATGCAAAAGTGGCGGCATCAAAACGTTTCCAACCTTGTTCCATTTTTAACGCCATCATTTCTACCGCAATCATTGCATCGTCAACTAATAGACCTAATGCAATAATTAATGCGCCGAGTGAAATCCTTTGTAAATCAATGCCAAAAAACATCATTAGCGAGAAAGTCATCGCTAAGACTAAAGGAATTGATAAAGCTACCACTAACCCCGTGCGTAATCCTAAACTAACGAAGCTGACGATTAAAACGATAACCACTGCTTCTAATAAAACTTTTAAAAATTCTTTAACTGATGCACCCACAACTGCTGGCTGATTAGAAATTTCATGAATATCAATACCGACAGGTAAGTTCTTTTTAATATTGCTGATTGCAACGTCTAAATGTTTTCCTAATTCAATCACATTACCACCTTTGCGCATAGAAATCGCGAGGGCGATGGCTTCTTGTCCCTGAAAGCGAACTTTATAAGTCGGCGGGTCAACATAACTCTTGAATACATTAGCTATATCGCCTAAACGGAAGCGATTGCCATTGATTTCAATACCAATATTGCGCACAGTTTCGACCGAATCAAAATCCCCTGTGACCCGCAAAAAAACTTTGTCGGTTTGCGTATTAACCGCTCCCGCTGGGACAACTGCATTTTGTTGTTGTAAAGATTCAACTATTTTGCTTGGATTCATTTGTAATGCAGCAAGTTTATTATTGGATAGTTCAATATAAATTCGCTCATCTTGTAAACCAATCATTTCTACTTTACTAACATCTTGAACTCGCAATAAATTTTTTCGTGCTTCTTTGACATATTCGCGTAATTCTGCGTAATTAAAGCCGTCAGCAGTAAACGCCAGAATTGAACCATAAGTATCGCCAAATTCATCATTCGCATAAGGACCACTTACACCATTCGGTAAGGTATGACGAATATCATCAATTTTTTTGCGCACCTGATACCATAAATTGGGTACATCTTTAGGTGGCGTTGAGCCTTTAAGTTCAATAAAAACAACACTTTCATTGGGGCGTGAATAACTACGGAGATTATCTAAAAAAGGAAGTTCTTGCAATTTTTTCTCAATTCGCTCTGTGACTTGCTCCTCCATTTCCTGAGCATTTGCACCAAACCAAAAAGTTTGTACGAACATCACTTTCATTGTGAATTCGGGGTCTTCCATTTGTCCTAATTTAAAATAGGAAAAAATACCGCTTGCCATCAATACCACAATCAAATAGCGCACTAATGATTGGTGATGAATTGCCCAAGCAGAAAGGTTGGGGAGGTTCATAATCACGCCTCAAATTGTTAACACTCAGATAAATATACCGTTAGTCATAAAATGACTATTAAGCTATTTTTTGACTATTCGTCAAATAGTAGCGAGAAGCAAAACAAAGTCAAGTATTATTTAGGAGATAAAAAAATGAAACCTTTGTTTTTTAAAAAACCATTTAACATCATTAAGTTAATAAGATAAAAATATTTTAGTTTTTGTTTTAAAAGTAAATAAGGATTCGTACCTATATAAATAGGGGGTTTACTTATATTTATGACAAATTGGTTTTTTCTTTAAAAGAAAAGCATGTTTTTTAAATATAAAAAATATTTTTCTGTTTAAAATTAATTTATTAAAGGTTTTGCTTAATAAATTATGTTTACTATTATAAAGTGTGTGTTTACTACTCAGTAAACAGCTAACTAAGTAAACTAAAACACTATTTTTATAGTGCAATGCACAAAATCTTTTATAAAAAAGTAAGGTATTAAAATAATTATGTAAACTTAGATAAAATAATTAAACTATTAGCGCATTTAAACAATTTTTATTTTTAATTCATTTAAAACTTATGGAGTTAACAATGCGTTTTTTTCCTTTATTAGCCATCAGTGGTTGGTTGCTAAGTTTTCCACTTAGTAGTCATGCTGCCTCTTGTGCTATTGCCGCTTACGATGAACAAAGCTCGGCAGTCACCTTACCCTGTGTGCAAGCTGGTGAGCAAACCTTACAAATGCGTTTAGAATTAGTGAAAGATACTGATTGGCTTGTGCAACCAAGCGATGTACCCACTTGGCAGTTAATGAGTTCTAACATCACGAGTTGTACGCCTGTTATTGGGCAATGCGCTATTTTAGATAACCAACAGCAATTGATGTTTCCTATTCAATTGGCAAATGGCACAAAATTCCATGCAACTTTAAAAAGTACGAATTCAAACTTTAGTTCTGCATGGCAGTTAAAAGATGTTCAACAAATTAATCAAAGCGATGCTTTAGTTTTAACTAAAGGCTCTGCCAATCCCGAAGGCAGTTTTAGTGAATTATTTGTATTTCATGGAAACTTTGCTAATCCCAAAGCTTTTAAAGATTTACAAATTGCAGAAGGCGTTACACCCCCAACTAAAAGTTTTGCTGTAGGTACAGAGAAAAAATTAAGAATTTTCCACTTCAATGATTTTCATAGTAATTTACGCGCGACTAGTGCAAGTCGTGGAGATACTCACTATTTTTCCCAAATGGTCAAAAAAGTAAAAGAAGCTAAACAACAAACTGTCGCTGGCGAAAGTATTTTATTTGTTTCTGCGGGTGACGATCATACAGGGAATGCTTTAGACGAGTTATTAGGAACTTCGCCTGAAAATTTTGTAGCCAGTGCACCTTATAGTGCTTATTCTGCGGCGGGTTTAGATGTCGCTGTGATTGGTAATCACGATTTAGATCGTGGTACAGCGTTATTAGCTAAAGCAATTAGCAATAATGCAAAATTTCCTATTTTATCCGCTAATTTATTTGGTTCTAAATATTTAACTGCTAATCATTATTCTCCTGCAATGATTGGTGTTACAAAAGAAGGTTTACGGGTAGGGATTGTTGGGGTAACAACAAAAGTTTCTAGCCGTTTAGGAACAACGGATGACCCAACGTCTAACGCAAGTGATATGTCAGAAACTGTCGCATTAATGATTCCGTATTTAGAACCTTTTTCAGACGTTATCATAATTTTGTCACATGTTGGTTATAACGGTAAAGTTGATGGTGCTGTACGCCATATTATTGAAGAAGGGGATGTAGAAATTGCTAAAGCGGCAGCCGCCGTAACTCAAAAACCAACTTTATTGATTGGTGGACATACTCATACCGTTTTAAATGAAAAAGGATTAACAACCGTTGTATCTTCCATTCCAGTATTTCAAGCGGGTAGTTATGGTAGTCATTTAGGTGAAATCAATTTAACACTTAAACAAACTAACGCTGGTTTGCTCTCGTATTTAACAGCGCAATTGCACACATTGAAAAAACGTGATCAACGCACAGCTACAACCAGTGCTGCAAATTATAATCCTGCTAATTACGAGCAAGATTCTGATATTGACTTGAGTTTTGAAAATACCGTCATTCAACCACTTTACACATTATTAAAAGCAAAGTTATCTGAAGTTTTAGGAACAGTAGGTAGCTTTAGTGAATTAACGACAGAAAATACAATTAATAAACGTTACTTAGGACAAACCGCTATTCATAACTTTATGAATGATGCAATTTTAGAGCGGAGCAAAACTTTCCCTGTGCGTCCTGATGGTACAAATGCTGTTGATATTGCTGTATTTAATGCTTCAGGTGTAAGTAGCGGTGTAACACCAAGTTCTACTTTAACTTTCAATGATTGGTTTAATGTTATGCCTTATGCTGATTTAATTGAAGTGATTAATATGAGTGGGCAACAAATCAAAGACATGTTAGAAAGTAATGCTCAACGGATATTGCGTAGTTCTGAATTGGAAAGCAACGGTGGCACAATTAAAGCGGCAGATTTAAGCGCATTTGCTTATTCTTATGGATTTTTACACTTTTCTAAAAGTTTAAAATACACCATTAAATTAAATGATGCACCGCGTAATGCAACTGTGCAAAATATTACGATTAATGGACAGCCTTTAGAAAACATGTTGAACAAAACTTTCCGTGTTGCATTTGGTGATTATATTGCCTTACGCGGTGGGGAAAATTGGAAAGGACAAACAACGGAGTTAGGTCGTCCTGCTAAAGGTTTTGATTTGACTGCTTTACCCAGAGATGAAACGGGTTTAGTTTATCGCAATGAAATTATTGAGTTTATCCGTACTGTCGGTAAAGTAGATGAAAGTACAGGTGCAGCTATTGATGACCGTTTAACAATTATCCCCTAATTAAATGTAAATTAAGCAACTAGGAAGATTTTTGTTTAAATCTCTCGCAAAACTCAACTTGATGAGTAACGAGAGTTTAGTGAAATAACAGACCTTCTAGGTTTTTGAAACCTAGAAGGTCTTTGTTTTTATTTGACTCTCTTGCAAAATTCAGGTTAACTTTAACAGGTTGATTGCTTACCAAACATCCGCAGGAGCGCGTAAACGTTCTACTACTTCGCCGCCGATTAAATGTTTTTCAAAAATTTCATTCACATCTTCAACTTGTACATTGGTGTACATGACCCCTTCAGGATAAACCACCACACTAGGACCTGCTTGGCAAGGCCCTAAACAACTGGTTTGTGCCACTGAAACCGTTGAAAATAAATTACGGGCTTGCCATTGACGAAAAAATTCATCACCAACAGGTTTGCACCCTTTATCGACGCATGAACCGCGTGGGTGTCCTGCAGGACGACCTTGAGCACAAACGAAAACATGTTTTTGAGGTCTAGCCATTGATATTGCTCCAAAACGTTTGATTTTTTAATTTCTCACACACTCATTTTTATAGCGTTCTTTATCATGTTACGAAAATTAGTTAATAATTACCATATTTATTTTAAGATTTTTTAGTTATTTTTACTATAAAAATACGTTGGTTATTATGATTATTATATTTAATCTAATTGATAAAATTAGCAATCTTATTGTGCAAGTAAATCCCAGTTTTAGACGTTTGCACGCGCGGGAAAAAAATGTGTAAGATAAGTTTTTTATTTCCAACTTATTTTATTTTTATTTGAACTGTGGTTTTAATTAAAAGTAAGTATTTAATTACAAAATGAGATTTCTTATGTCAGCTCATTTTTACTTTTATTTAAACTATGTAATGCTTAACTTTTATAAAGTTTATCTATGCTATAGTGTTTTATATTTTCTTAGCTTAGTATCCAAAAAATAGCCGTTATCCTACTCATCTCTAAACTAATGTTAAATTTATCAAGTGAATACTTATGCATATCCATGATTTAATTGTTGTTGGTAGTGGTATTAGTGGATTAAGTTTTGCGTTTTTTGCGCAACAGCGCGGTTTAAAACCGTTAGTTTTAGAACAAAGTCAACGTATTGGTGGGGCAATTAATTCTTATCAATTTGAGCAATTAGATAATTTTTTCTTAGAACTTGGAGCTCATTCTTGTTTTAACTCTTATCAACATTTGCTTACAATTGTAGAAAAACTAGGATTATTACCACATTTAATTAAACGGCAAAATACTAGCTTTAAATTATTTAAAAGCCAGCAATTAGTTTCTATTTCTTCACAACTGCGTTTTTTTGAATTAGCTTTTTCTTTGCCACATTTATTTTTTGAAAGCAAAACCGATAAAAGTGTAAAAGATTACTATCAAAAAATAATTGGACAGCGCAATTATGAGGCAGTTTTTTCTCACGCTTTTAATGCAGTTATTTGTCAATCGGCTGATAATTTTCCCGCAGAGGCATTATTTAGAAAACGGCAGCGACGGCACGATGTAGTAAAAAGTTTTAGTTTTGCTACGGGCATTCAAACCATTATTAAAGAACTTGCAGCTTATTTAACGCAACAAACAGGCTTGGCTATTCAAACAGAACAAACCATTTGTCGAGTGCTATATCAAAACGAACTGTTTCATGTCAAAACTAACGATGGAAATGAATATGTTGCTCGTCATTTAGCAATGGCAACTCCCGTAAATAGCGCGGCAACATTACTTGATGAAACTTTTCCAGCAATTGCTCAACTCTTGCGTTTAATAGAAGTTGCCCCTATTGAGAGCTTAGGTGTGGCAATTGAACAGCATAAATTAGCGCATTTACCACCTTTAGGTGGAATTATTGGCATCAATGCTCCCTTTTATTCTGCTGTTTCGCGTGACCCCGTGTTATTAAAAACTGAAACAGCCCGCAAATATCGTGGGTTTACCTTTCACTTTAAACCAGCACAACTGTCTTTAGACCTTAAACAACAAGTTGCAGCCAAAGCGTTAGGTATCCGTTCAGAAGATTTTAGTTCAATAATTCATCAATTTAATCAACTCCCAGCTTTAAAGGTCGGGCATGAAGGATTAATTACAAAATTGGATAATTTGTTAAATCAATCACGGCTTGCTATTATTGGTAATTACTTAACTGGAGTTGCCATTGAAGATTGTGTTACCCGTTCTTGGGAACAAAGTTGCCGTTTATTTCATATTTAGCCAAGAGATTTTTTAACAACTTACCCAAAAATACCGCAACCAGAATTCTATAACTGCAATTTTATGGCATAACATTAGTGTCAATCTTAGCTTAGAGTAAGCTCAATATCATCCCAACTAAATAAGCCAAAAAAATGCGTTGATTTTGCATTTTCTGATATCAGTAATGAATTAAAGATGCGCGGCGATGAACTAGAGACCAGTGCCATTAAGTTAAGCATTGAAAACAATATCTTAAAGATAAATGAGGATTAAATAATGGCTAAAGTTGATATTGAATTAGGTAAACAAGTACATGAATATCTGGTAAGTAAGGGAGTTGAGACACCAGTTATCGCAGAAAAACTGAACGTGCCAGATGAGATTAAAATTGCCGAGATTAAAGCCCATATCACCGCGATTATGGAAACCTTGGGGATGGATTTAGCCGACGATTCTCTCATTGAAACGCCCAGTCGTATTTCTAAAATGTACGTTGAAGAAATTTTTCGCGGTTTAGATTACAAACACTTTCCCAAATGCACAACCGTGCAAAACAAGATGCACTATGACGAGATGGTGTTGGAAAAAGACATCGCGGCAATTTCTAGTTGCGAACATCATTTTGTAACGATTGATCAACGGGTTTCTATTGCTTACATCCCCAAAGATCGGGTGTTAGGGTTAAGCAAGTTAAATCGTTTAGCTAAGTTTTTTGCTCAACGTCCACAGATTCAAGAACGTTATGCTGAACAATTGTTTTATGCGCTAGAATATATCTTAAATACAAGTAGTATTGCTATTTTTGTACGCGGTAAACATTATTGTGTTGCACAACGCGGTGTAGAAGATACGAGTTCTTACACGATTACCAGCAAAATAGGGGGCACATTCAAAACTAACCCCGCTTTAAGAAACGAGTTCATGAACTTAATTAATACGCATTTTTAGTTTAGTAAGGCTTTTAGTTAAAACCAAGAGTTGCAGTTTTCAATACTCATTTAGCAAAAGTTTGCTGATTTGCAATCGCTTTAGCGATTGCAACATTCCCTCGAACATACATTTACTTTCCTTTCATCTGTGTAATATAGCAAACGTAATTTAAGGTGTAATTACTATATCTATTGCAATACTGGCAATAGCTGAAGCGATTGCACTCTTCTTAAAGTGTCTGCTATAGCAAACACACTACAAAAAATGAAAATAACGAGTTGCATTCTTGTCTAAACCCTAATTCACATAACTAACCAAATTTCCTTAATTTTTAAGGCTTTTAATTAGACTAATGATGAAAATTAAGTGAATTGTGATTCAGACAATTTTGTAGAACGGTTACTATATATTAAAGTCTTTTTAAAGATTAAGTGAATTTAACTTAAACTGAATAAAATCCCACGCAAAACATAGCGAATTAAGCGTTGATTAAATATACTGATATTTTTTCACTTCCACGCGCTGTTTTAATTATGCCGACTGTCGAACGCTTATATCGTTATCCAATTAAAGGTTTATCTGCCGAACCTTTGCAACAAGCTCCTTTAGCTGTAGGGGAAGCGATTCCTCTTGACCGTCATTTTGCTCTTGCTCATGGTACAACGCAATTTGACTCCGCCGCGCCGCGTTTTTTGCCCAAAACCGATTTTTTAATGCTGTTGAAAAATGAGAAATTGGCAGCTTTGCGTACAGAATATGATGATGGCACAGGATTATTGAGTATTTATCAATATAATGTGCAAGGAGATGAACAAGTTGTCTTTACCGCTTCTTTATATGATGAAAATGGAGCGCGTAAAACAGAACAGTTTTTTACCCAATATTTAGCTGATGAAATTCGCGGACAATTAAAATTATTACAAGCCCCTGTTAAACATAGTTTTTCAGATATTCCAACTAAAGCTCTTTCTTGTGTCAACTTAGCCAGTGTTGAAGCGTTAGAAAAAGTCATTGATGCTCCAGTGGACCCTTTACGTTTTAGAGCAAATGTTTACTTTTCTGGTGTAGAAGCATGGCAAGAATTGCAATGGCGAAAAGGGCAATTATTAAAACTTGGAACAGCCACTGTGCGAGTGCTGAAAACCATTGAACGTTGTGCGGCGACAAATGTGAACCCATTAACTGCAAAACGCGATATGCAAATTCCACAAGCCATTGTGCAAACTTTAGGACATCGGGACTGCGGCGTTTATGTAGAAATTGTTGAAGCTGGGCAAGTAGAAATTAAAAGTGAATTTGTTTTAATTTAAAACCGTAAATAACCTAATGGAAAGAAGAAAATCTGTTAGGTTTTTTATTATCAAACTGAGAGGTTTTAAATATTTAGGCATTACGCAGTTGATTAAAAAGGAGTGCAATCGCTTTAGCGATTGCGCGGGTTACCGAGAAATAAATAACCCAAGTTTGGCGAGAGATTTAAATGAAAGTAAAGAGCTACTAGGTTTCTAAAAACAAGCAGGTCTGCTAATTGCAATCGCTAAAGCGATTGCACTCCTCATTTCAACTGCGTAACTCCTAATATTTTCTGTTCTTTTTATTTTGATTAAATAGCTGGATAATAATTAACGCTTGGTTCTATATTCCTTCCAAAAATAATCCGTTAAACTCATATTTATCTACTTTTTAAACTATTTTCTTAATAAAGTAGCGTAACATTGTTTAAGCAATATTTTATTGAATTTTAAATTGATGGGATTTTCTACTTAAAATCACTAGATTTCTATTTTTATCGTTTGCTTTATTTAAAACAATCATAAAAAAAGCCGATAAGCAACGTTATAACTCACGATAGTATTGTTATTAGATTAATAGCCAACCGTTTTTAATCCTTTCCGCATAAGAGATTGACCATGACTATGCAAAAAGAATCAGTTGTAAAAACCAATGATAACTTGCAAGTAGTGCTGGGATTATTGCTTAAGCACAAGTTAGTTGAAGAATTAGTTGATAAACAAGATATGCCGCGTCATGACTTGGTGCAATCTTTAGTGCGAAAACAAAATCTTGCACATTTACAACAATTGCTCAATCATTTGCCGTCCAGTGAAGTTGCGCGGATTTTGGAACAACTACCACCAGAAGACCAGTTATTTGTATGGGATCAATTGAGTGATGAACGCAAAGAACCTGTTTTATTAGAAGCTCCTATTTCAGTATTGCAAATTTTGGGTAAACGTGACCATAAAACCGAAAAATCCCGCGTTAAAATTTTTGGTTTGCAAGACGGAAGATTACGCGAAATTATCGTAAATAATCGTCAAGATTTAAGTGAAATTAAACCTATTTGGATTGATTTGGTTGCGCCTACATTTGAAGACCGTGTTTGGATTACGGATGTTTTTGAAATTGAGTTTCCAGATTTAAATAAGTTAAATGATTTAGAATCTAGCGCACGGTTTTATGTAGAAGAAAATGGCGAAATTCATTTGCATTCAGATTTTTTATTGGATAAGGATGATATTTCACGGAATGTAACAGTTGCTTTTGTGCTTTATCAAAATATTTTATTTTCTATTCGTAAAGAAGAATTGCCTGTTTTTCGTTTACAACGCTTACGCGCTTTAACTCAGCCTAATTATGTTTCTAATGAAATTGATGTTTTATTAGATTTATATGCTGCTGATGCTGAATATTCAGCAGATACTTTAGAAGATATTTATCGTAATTTAGAGAAAGTAGGTGACCAAGTTTTAAATAATCGTATTACTGACGAAGAAGCCGCTTTAATTTTAACTGAAATTGCTAATCAAGAAGATTTAAATGGGCGAATTCGGCGTAATGTGATGGATACTCGTCGTGCAGTTTCTTTTTTAATGCGTGGAAAGTTTCTTAATACGATACAAGCAGAAGATGCACAGCAAATTTTGCGGGATATTGAATCTTTAAATGGTCATACAGCTTTTTTATTTGAAAAGATAAATTTTTTAATGGATGCCATTGTGGGTTTTATCAATGTCAATCAAAATAAAGTTGTAAAACGTTTAACGATTGTGAGTGTGGTTTTTATGCCATTAAACGTATTGGCTGGGATGGGAGGAATGTCTGAATTTTCAATGATGACGCAGGGTATTCCGTGGCAATTTGCTTATGGTATTTTTACGGTTGGCTTGTTTTTAGTTGCGTGGTTTACTTATCTCATCCTGCAATTTTTTGAAAATCGAGAGTCCAGAAAAACTAAGAAATAGTTGAATTATTATGTGAGTGTAAATTCTAAGAAAAAATTCACAGTTTCTTCACTTTTTTCTGCTGGTATTTATTTGACAAATTTCTTTTTTTTGTAAAACTATGTTTAAACTGCGCTCATAAACATGATGTTTTTGATGTTAAGAGCATGAAACAATTTTACTTAAAAAGGATTTGTATTATGCAACGCCGTATTCTAAGTGCATCTATTACTTTGCTGCTTTCTTTAAATAGTAGCTTTATCTATGCGCAAGACACTGCTATTTGTGATGTTGATAAAAATGGTGTTATTAGTGAAGTAGAAAAACAGCAGTGTTCTCTTACAACTTGCGATACTAACAAAGACGGTACTGTAGATGCTGTTGAAAAACAACAATGTGCAGCGACAACAGGTACTGATACAACGGGAACAGGGACAACTTCTGGTTCTACAGGGACAACG
>JACCEE010292971.1_pt1 | contig 13734 bp, 25 predicted proteins | sample 7449931 | NCBI WGS metagenome assembly JACCEE01 (sample SAMN15323457, study PRJNA562643) | freshwater metagenome | isolation source: river surface water | place: USA:Blue River Watershed | collected 2017-08-19 | reverse complement strand
TGGATGAAACTATTTCTACAGCAACAGGCAAAAATCGTGTTAGCCAAGTTGGTTTACATTTTGTAAAATTTTGTGGTAAATGGAATCTTGTTAACGTGGCGGACAAGATGAATGAGCACGGTGAATATTTAGGAGCGGCTTACTAATGATTTTAGCCAAGAGTGTTATTAAAGATAAATTTTGGATTCTTGAAGAAAATGCCAAGCGTGTTGGCATGATGAACTTTAAGGACGACAACTATGTAATTACGCTAAAGCGTAAAGATTATGTAGCACACGACAACAAAGAACTTAAAAATTTAGGCATCGAGTTTGTTAAACGCGATCTTGCACACGGTGGCCACTTAGAAGTTATGGGTTATCCTACTGATCAAGAGGAAGTATTTAATGTAAAAGAAATGGACGGTTTTCCTACTTTTACAAAAAAATCTACCAGTAAAAGCACTCATGTAGCAGGTTGGTATGGACTAAAGTTTAAAAACGGATGGGTTTGTAGCTTGTGTCCACGTTTAACTACTGTAAAAACCAACACTTATGTAGGCCCTTATAAGACAAAAATGGACTTAAAAGTAGTTTTAGGACAGCAAAAAGACGGTGATGTTCTAGATGATTAAATAAGCATTTAATTGCTTCTCTGATAAATACAAGTAGGAGAAGCGAATGGCAAGACCAAAACCAACTATATTGTTAACACATGTAAATCCAAGTTCTTTTAAAAGCGAAGAGATCCTGGAGGCCGAAGCCATCTATGCTGTCTTTTACCAAGGTAAACCCTTTAATTTAAGAACTCACTTGAATAGTTTACAGGACTACCCAGGTCCAAAATATAAAAAAGTATCGTTTAGTAATCCCGGACATGCGTTTAATTTAATGGAAAAGATGAACAAATTATTTAAATGCAATGATTTTACAGTAGTAGAATTGGTAGAAGGCAAAGAGGTCAATGAACATGACCTTGTCAAAAGAACAGATAAGTAACCTTGTTTTTCAAGAAATACAAAAATCAGTTGATCAACCATTAACTTTTTTTAGAATTTTTAAGAATAGCAAAGGAACTAGATTTACCGGCTTGGGCTTTGAACTGGCCGGTTTTTTGTGGAAAACTTATACAGTCAAGTTACCAGAAAACTATAGGATTCAAAACAAAACTTTATTGATGTTAGATAGTAGGATGGAGTGGCCTTATTATCTAAGCAAAAGAAAACTAGTCCTATTCAGCGAAATGGACGCTTTTGAATTTAGCCTATATCAAGGAGACATAAACTTATGGGCAAACAAAACATGAACCGAGAAGAATTAAAATCATTGTTTGAACAACAAGGCTATCACGTATTTAAAAATGTATTAGATACGGGTGTAATAGAAAAAATTAATAACAAATTACCACTGCTAGTGCCACACCGGGGCCATGCTATGGATCACAAATATTATCCAGCAGATAAAATATCAGAGTGTAAAGACTTAGCAGTATGGTGGAGCCAGGAATTAAGCGGCTGGCCAGAAGTTCAAGAAATTACTCGTCAGCTTATTAAGATTGTTGGTAGTATGTTTGACCAACCTGATTGTTATATTGCAGACATCATTACCAATGAACCTGGTAATACACACATCAAACCGCATATAGATAGTCCATATCGTTTTCCTAAATGGTGGGACGAAGATGAACTATTGGGTGTTCAGTGTATTATTCCTTTGTGTAAGTTTAATAAAGAAAATGGTGGGACCGGTGTGTTGCCTAATAGCCATAATACTCGTTGGGTGGTTAAAGATAGCTATGCGGGAAAATATAATGAAGAATTTCTAGCAGGAGTTGTTCAACCAGAAATGGACGTAAGCGATGTGCTAATTTACCATCCGCGAACATTGCATAGCACTATGCCAAACAAAACTGATATTCCACGTAGTGCTTTGTTGATACACATCACTAGTAAAGAAATGGCAAGATTACTCAAGCTAGAAGATACAATTTGGCAAGAAGAATCAAAAAAGAAGTCAACGTCTTAAAGACCTAAGGCGTTATATAGTAAGCAAGTAAATTTATTTGCTTAGATTTCACTTAAAGGAGAAACTCATGAAATCAATCATCGCTATCATCACTACTGCATTTGCACTAACAGCGTTTGCCGCAGAACCAGCAAAGAAAGCAGAAGAAGTTAAGAAGCCAGCGGCCGAAGCTAGTGCACCTGCTACACCTAAGGAAATGCCTAAGGTAGAAAAGCCTGCTAAGAAAGAAGATAAGAAAGCAGATAAGAAAGCCGATCCCAAGGCAGCTGATGCCAGTAAAAGTCCTGCACCAGCACCAGCAAAAGCTGAAGATAAAAAAGCCGAAGCTCCTAAGAAGTAATCCTTTAAGAAAGTCATTGATACTATCAGGAAACGATGATGGTTTCCTGATAGACGATGAAGATATATACGTTCAATATCGTCGGCCTGAAGTTAAAGATAAGCCAAGTATAGAAGACGATGATGAATTAAGCGATTACGTAAAATTTAGATTATTCTTAGCTAGACAACTAGCACTAGAAAAATTTAGAAAAGCCACTGCATAAGTGGCTTTTTATTTGACACAAATTTACCAATATGTTAATATAACTATACCAACCCAATAGAAAGGAGCACAAAATGGCAAGAGTCAATCTAGACAAGGCCCTGTTCAAAGTTGTTCTAACTGAGTATGATCGTTTCAGTGGTCGTAAGCATTGGGATACTTGGTATTTCGATAACGAAGCTGAAGCCAAGAAAGCCGCAATCGACTACAACCTAGAACACAATAACAAAGATTACGTTCCTGAATGGTATGTTCGTGCAGACTACGAAGGCCAAGTTCGTTAATTGACACAAATTGGTTTTGGTGTTACAATTACAGTATGAACAAAGATAAAGTAAATGACATCATACAGTGGACCGGCACATTTTTCATCCTTGCGATGTATGTGCTAATGAACTTTTTCAGGGAATTAGGGCTTGACCCGGTCTGCGGTTTACTAGGCGGATTGTGCTATGCATTATGGGCATATCGTGTTTCTAATAAGCCGCAGATGCTGGTCAATGTAGTAGCCATAGCAGTATGCCTTACTGGTTTGGTTAAAACCTTTAATTGACACAAATTGGTTTTGGACTTATAATATATACATAGCGTAACAAAACAGGAGCTCGAAATGAAGATTTTGATCAGCACTCAATATCGCGAAAATTACGGTTCTGAAGACGAGCCATATTGGAAGTTTAAGGGTGGTTCCGAGTATTTTATCAAGGGTGTAGACCCTCTCAAAGTTGCTCCTGGTCTTTTAGTTGAGCAAGTTCGTTCCAACATTGAATACAGCAATGTTATGGCTGAAGAATACATCCTGGACTGGGAATTGGTCTCGGATGACTACCTCACAGAGTTCGAACAGAGCCAGCTGGACTACGAAGGTCGAATCCGCTTCCCAGCCCGAGTTTTGGAATTAGCATAATACATAAAGGAATCATCATGAAACTTACTACAGCAATCTCAGTCCTGCAAAAAGATGCAGAATTTTTGGGCATGGGCTTTTTAGAATTCCTTCAGTTTGTTAAAACGAGTCCACTAGCTCAAACACAAAAGACCATGGAAGCCTTTCGTGTTTTTCAAGCAGAAGCTACTGCGTTCTTTTCTTAAGGATTAAAGATGTTCAAACATATTGTTCAAGTTCACCCCATTGAATTGGGTAGACCAAATTTCCACAAAGTTCGACTGGAAAAAGAGTTCGACACTGCTATGGAGGCGCAGGCCTATATCGCTAGGTTTAACGAAACCGCAGTAAAAGAAGCAGGCAAAGAAATTGTTCGTGCCGTTTACAATGGCAAGGTTGATGTTATGACCGGAGAACTGGTGTGAACATCCAAACCGTAGCACAAAATCTGCGAAACACAATCGCCGGCAAGGAAAAACACTTGGTCAGTCTGAATGGTGTGTTGGCGGGTCATCATCTTACTCCCACCGAACGGACTGTTTGCGGGACCACAGCAAAGTTTCTAGAAGTGAATCTAGACGAACTTCGGCGTATTTTGAAGGATGTAGAACAGTGTATTGAAAAAGATGTATACAATAGCTGGCGCGACGACCCAGATCGCATGGGCGGTCAGTTCGCTGATGAAGAAGTTCGTCGGGCTGGAGAATGGCGCTAATTGTCCAAAAAGGTTGACGTTAATAGACAAAAAACGTATACTAGAACTAAATAAACATGTGAAGCGATAGACGCAACACAGACAATTATACAAAGGATTTTTGTATGTCAAAGAAATATGATACCCTTGTCCTTATCGGACGCTTTCAACCCTTCCACAATGCTCACCTTGAGATTGTAAAAAGAGCTACTGCCCTATGCAATAAACTTGTAATTGTTGCAGGATCAAGCAGACAGCCACGCACTTACAAGAACCCGTTTACGTTTGAAGAACGTAGTCAAATGATTCGCTATGCTACCTTAGGCCTTAGCCTGCAGATTAGCGTAGAAGCAAATACAGATACAATTTACAACGATCAAGCCTGGGCAGTTCGTGTTCAGCAGCTTGTAGCAAAACACACACAGCTCGGTGAGCGTGTGGGCATTATCGGACACAAGAAAGACGACAGTTCATTTTACTTGGACATGTTCCCGCAATGGGGCTATGAAGATGTTGAACTAATAGAATTTCTAAGTGCAGTAGATGTTCGCGACCTTTACTTTAAGTGGACCTTCAACAGTAACTTTATTAAGAACGTTGTTCCCGAAAGTACCTACGAGTTCCTTATGGAATTCCGTAAAAGTGAAGAGTTTGCACAAATTATTCGCGAACGCGAGTTCATCGAAACCTACAAAAAACAATACGCAAGCCTGCCATATCCACCAATCTTCGTTACTAGCGATGCGGTTGTAATTCAATCAGGCCATGTGCTAATGATCAAACGCCGAGCAGAGCCCGGGCGAGGTTTGTGGGCATTGCCCGGCGGTTTTGTAAACGCTAGCACAGACAAAAGCGTTCAGGATGCTATGATCCGGGAACTGCGAGAAGAGACTGGTATTAAAGTGCCGGCACCGGTGTTGAAGGGTAGCATTCAAGATCAACGTGTGTTCGATGCTATCGAGCGTAGTGCTCGTGGACGCACAATTACTCATGCGTTTAAAATTGTTTTACCTGATGGCGAACTGCCAAAGGTTAAAGGAATGGATGACGCAGAGAAGGCACGGTGGGTGCCTATTGCAGAAGTCAAGAGTGATGAATGCTTTGAAGACCACTACGAAATCCTACAGACGTTTGTAGGTGCCTAAGCGAAAGACGCAAAGGTTATTTTGATAAGGAGTTTATCATGAAACTAGCAAAAAACATTATTCTTAACACTGACAGCTACAAAGTTAGCATGTTCAAACAATATCCAGTAGGTACTACAGGTGTTTATTCGTATATTGAAAGCCGGGGTGGGCGTTACGATAGAACAGTATTCTTCGGACTACAGGCTTTTATCAAGGAATACCTACTGGGGCCAATCACACAGTCAGACATTGACGTGGCTGACGAGATCCTTACTGCACACGGTGAGCCTTTCAACCGAGCAGGATGGCAGTATATTCTTGACAAGCACAATGGATACCTCCCAGTTGTCATTCGAGCTGTCCCCGAGGGAACCGTTGTACCTGTTAAAAACGTCCTTGCCACAATTGAAAACACAGATCCAGAATGCTTCTGGCTTACAACTTGGCTAGAAACTGCTCTGCTTCGCGCTATTTGGTATCCTACCACTGTAGCTACACAATCTTGGAAAATTAGACAAGTCATTCTTGACGCATTGGAGAAAACAGGTGACCCTACAACTATCGATTTTAAGTTGCACGATTTCGGTGCTCGTGGTGTTTCTAGCTTGGAGTCAGCGGCTATTGGAGGCGCGGCACACCTTGTTAACTTCATGGGTAGTGATACTATTTCTGGTGTTCTGTATGCTCGCGAATACTATGATGCTGGGATTGCAGGTTTTTCTATCCCTGCCGCCGAGCACTCAACAATTACTAGCTGGGGTCGTGACAACGAAGTAAAAGCCTATGACAACATGCTCAAGCAATTTGCCAAGCCTGGCTCTATTGTGGCTGTCGTATCTGATAGTTACGATATCTACAACGCCGCAAGGAACCTCTGGGGTGAAGAACTTCGTCAACAAGTTATTGATTCTGGGGCTACCGTTGTTGTTCGTCCTGACAGTGGCGATCCTGAAACCGTGTGTTTGAAGTTAGTCCAAATCTTGCACGACAAGTTTGGTGCAGTCAAGAACAGCAAGGGGTTCTTTGTCCTTAACAATGTTCGCCTTATCCAAGGTGACGGTGTAAACGAACACACCATCCGTTGTATTCTTGGCGCATTCCAAGCATATGGTTACAGCGCAGACAACATTGCATTTGGTATGGGCGGCGCTCTACTGCAACAAGTGGATCGTGATACTCAAAAGTTTGCGATGAAGTGTAGTGCAGTTGAAATTGGTTTGGGTAACTGGATCGATGTGCAAAAGGATCCTATTACCGATCCTGGTAAGAAGAGCAAAACTGGTTGCATTACTCTTTGGAAGAGTGGTGGCGAGTATGTAAGTGCTGTGGATCAGCCCAAAGGATGGAGTGATCGAGGGTTCGGTCCTTACATGGAAGTTCTGGAAACTGTTTACTGTGATGGTAAATTGGTTAAAGAAGTTACATTCGAAGAAATTCGAGCAAACGCCAAGCGTTAATTGGTAAAATACGAAGTAGGCAAAAATGTCTACTTCGTATATAATATTGACACTGAAATAATTTATTGGAATAAAAATGTCTTACTTTTTGAAATCTGGCAATACCTTTAAGGTCTCTACCAAAGAATCTTTGGATCTACACGATACTTTGCCTGCAGGAACTTATACTGTAGGTTTTGATAAAATGTCTGGCCAATTCTTCTTGGAGCAGATTGACGACTTCGAAATCAAAGGAAAGCTCTACGGCAACACTACTCGACATGCAGATCGAATTGTTCGCACGTTTATGGATCGCCCGGCTGCTACAGGCGTCATGCTTACTGGCGAAAAGGGGTCTGGTAAGACTTTGCTGACCAAACGCATCAGCGTAGATGCTCGAGCACAAGGTATTCCTACTATTGTTATCAATCAGCCATGGTGTGGCGAAGGTTTCAATGCATTTATTCAAATGATTGAACAACCAACTGTGATCTTGTTTGACGAGTTTGAAAAGGTCTACGACAAGGAAGATCAAGAAAAGATGCTGACTTTGCTTGACGGTGTTTACCCTTCAAAGAAACTGTTCTTGATTACTACCAACGACAAGTGGCGTGTTAACGAACACATGCGTAACCGTCCTGGTCGTATCTACTACATGATCGACTTTAAGGGCTTAGATGCTGAGTTCATTCGTGAATACTGCGAAGACAATCTCACAGCTAAAGATCACATCGACACTATCTGTCGCTTGTCTACAGTGTTCTCTCAGTTCAACTTTGACATGCTGAAAGCAATGGTTGAGGAAATGAACCGCTACGGCGAGACTCCGCAAGAAGTCATGAAGCTTCTTAACACTCGTCCTGAGTTTAGCTCAGAGACAAAATACAAAGTTTCTCTGCAAATCGATGGCATCGACATTGACGAAAAGATGTTGAACGAAGGGGAGTGGTATGGAAACCCAATGACTGGTGAAGTAGAAATCGACTACAAAGAGCGCAACAAAGACATCGCTTCCGACGATGCTAATAGTGTTCATGCAGAATGGAATTGGATGGAATCTACGTTCACTCCAAACGACATTAAGTTGGTAGACCCTGCTACTAGCAAGTTCATTTTCGTTAACGAAGACGGAGATCGCTTGGTTCTTACTCGAGTAAAAGAAAAGTATTACCATTACGATGCTTTCTGATAATTGACACAAATTGGTTTCGGTGCTAAAATACATACATAGCGTAACAAAAAGGAGTTAGAAATGACTGCAATTTACGAAGCTCTTACTGAGCAACAAAAGCGTGAAGTTCGTATGTATGGTTGCACCGAAGCTCAAATGCGTGAGTCGGTTGAACAAAGCCTTACCTTCCGCTTTTCTGGTCCTTCAATGATGGCCGCAAGTTTGATGAGCGATGCACAAGAAATGATCAACACCGAATACGGCGAAGTTGACTTTAATCGTGCGGAAGATGCTCGTCAATGCTTGAATCGCGCCAAGTGGATCCTGTTTGAATACACTATGGAGCAAAAGTGATTAATATCGACGGCCTAACCCAAGAACAATGCGATATGCTGGACATCATTTGGTCGTTTGAGACCAAAGATGAGTATTTCGATTGGTTGGAAAATTTGGATAATGAAGAAACCACAATGGCACAAGGGTTAATGCAACTCCTTGCTCTTGCTATCCTCGATGAAGCACAAGAAGAGATGGACGACCCTTATCGTGAAGCCAAACTGGTTATCCAAAATGTCCGTTCAAAATTTGACACAAAATAAATAATCCAGTATAATATTGGAAATTGGAGAGAATTATGAAGCGAGAAGTTATTACTGCTAAACTGCCCCGTCAGAAGCGCCGTGCTGACTTCTTGTTTCATAACGGTGCTTATCGACCCCAAGTTGTGAAAAGCCGCAAAGCCTACAACCGTAAGAAATTGGCTAAGCCGGATGTTGACACAAATTGGTGATAGGTGCTACAATAGAGGTATGATAAGCAATGGTGCCTGTCATACATTTTTACACACAGAGAGAAAAGGAAACTTTTAAAATGGCTACTTCTAAGACTTTCAAGGTTATCGGTGTTTCTACCCTTAACGGCAAAACCAAAGTTCGTTTTGCTAACGACCTAGCAACCCGGATTAAGAATCTGGTTAAGAACGGTCACACTGACGTGGAACTGTTCGAACTTCCTGAGGCTATGACCAAGGAAGCAGGCATTGCATATGCCAAGGCGAACAACCTGTTCGCAATTCCTGCAGACACTGAAGCTTCTGCAGAAGACGTGGTTGCCGCCGCAGGCGAGTAATCGTGTTATGTTGGTGGGGGCGCAACGCCCCCACATCCACACTTCTCACTATCAAGGATTAGTATGAGTAGACTGCAACTACACGGCAGACCTTGGGTAGTCTTTGACGCAAAGAACAAAGACCACAGACGTTGGTTTGCTGACTTTAACGAGAACCTTAGTTGGTCTCGATGCCCTGTTCGTTTCGTTGTTAACGACGACCACGGCGACCTAATTACAATGATTCAGCGTGAACTGATCAAGTTTTACGTTGATAAAGAATTTAAGCAAAACTCGGGTGTCATTACCTTGCGTAAGCACAAGAGTAAAAAACAAGCCGCTTAATTGACACAAATTGGTTTTGGGCTTATAATACATACATAGCGTAACAAAACAGGAGCTGAAATGACACTCTCGGACATTCTTACTACTATCGAACAAGGGATTGTAGATCCCAAACAACTTTCTAAAAACTTTCACGGCAATGGCGTTATTGCAATTGGCGAAGGGACTGGAAATCGATATCATTCGGTATCAAAGACACTAAATTGTCCTTTTGGTAAAATTGCAGGACATGTAAATGTAGCATACATGCCTAATATTACCAATCCGACGTCTGAAGACGTTACTGTTTCTATCGGTTTCACTGCCGGTGGCGAGGATCGTTCTTACGGAGGTTTTGATTTTCATCGCAATTGGCGCAATATTCGAGACGATGTTGCATCGCGAGCAGGTGTTGCCCCGACTACTATTTCAAAAGGTTTTGAAGAAGACGGAAACGGTTTTCAAAACATTCGTTTTAAACTTCCTAAAAAAGACGCTACAGCAAAAAAAGTATTGAATGCTATTGTCGAATGGTTTAATGACTTTTCTGCGGCTAATTGACACAAAATCCAAACCCCTATATAATACACATATTGCAAAACATTTTTAAGGAGTAAGCAATGGCAAAGAAAGATGCAGTGACTGAAGGTCGCACCGTTAAGATTAGTGAAGCAAAGCGACTGGTTCGTCGTGCTATGAAGGCCAAGCGCCCGGTGTTTATGTGGGGTCCTCCCGGCGTCGGCAAGTCCGACCTTGCCGCTCAGCTGGCACAGGAAATGGGTGGTGCTCTTATTGACGTGCGTTTGAACCTGTGGGAACCTACCGACATTAAAGGTATCCCGTATTACAATGCTAAAGAGAATACTATGAGCTGGGCTCCGCCTAGCGAACTGCCTACTAAAGAGTTTGCCTCTAAGCATCCTGTGGTAGTGTTGTTCCTGGACGAACTGGCTGGCGCTCCTCCGGCAGTGCAAAGTGCGGCTTACCAACTTATCCTTAACCGCAAGGTTGGTACCTATGAACTGCCCGATAACGTAGTTATTATGGCGGCTGGTAACCGAATGACTGATAAGGGTGTTACCTATCGTATGCCTACTCCGTTGGCTAACCGCTTTGTTCACTTTGAACTTCGCGTAGACTTTGCTGACTGGAACGTTTGGGCTCTGCAAAATCGTATCCACCAAGACGTGGTTGGTTACCTGAACTATGCTAAGGGCGACCTTTACAACTTTGATCCTACTGTCCATGACCGTAGCTTTGCTACTCCTCGTAGCTGGTCGTTTGTGTCAGATCTGATTGACGACGAGATGACCGAGAACGAGCAGACTGACATGGTTGCTGGCTGTATTGGTGAAGGCCTGGCTATTAAGTTTATGGCACACCGCAAGATTGCCGCAGACTTGCCTAACCCTGCCGACATCCTGGCAGGTAAGGTTAAGGACTTGAAGGTCAAAGAAGTGTCCGCTATGTATAGTTTGACAACTGGTATGTGCTACGAGTTGAAGGACGGCTATGACAACGCTAAGAAGTCTGGCAAGCTGGATAACTGGCATAGCCAATGTGAAAACTTTATCCAATACATGATGGATAATTTTGAACCTGAGATGGTTATTATGGGTGCCCATACTGCCCTTAAGAACTATAACTTGCCCTTCGACCACAAGAAGCTCAAGAACTTCCCAGAGTTCTTCAAGCGTTACGCTCACCTTGTTGTAGATGTTAGCAACTGATGAACAGGGGGACTTGGTCCCCCTTTCTGCTAATGTAGTTGAGTGGGTCTACGGAAATCCACAATATGTAGGAAGTGTGTTTGGCACCGGAAATCCAACAAGAAAACAATTAACTGACTATTACGAGAATGCCAAAGAAAAATGGAATCGTGTTCCGTTTACTTACCGTAAAAGACAGCAGGCTTATGATTGGCTAAAGCAAAACAACATAAGAGGTTTGGATTATTACTTTCCCATAGGCTATAAAGAAATTTGGTTTAAGAATATCGAAGATGCCTTTGCTTTTAAATTGAAGTTTGGCGAATGATGAATGATTTTGGAGTTAATAAATGATTACTGGATCTATTTGGTTTGCTGGCAATCAATGTATTGGTATTGTCCAGATTGTGCAAGATCATGAAAAGGATATCTACCGACAGACTGGTAAGGCTTATTTTAAATATTACATTGGTGTTGGGCAAGGCCAAAATGAAAAGGCCGATGCGGAATACATTGCCAACTACGGTGTGCCTTTTGATGTTGCCGCAGGTAATACATTGTTTAGGGTCCTAGAATGAAAATAGAAGATGATCGCCATACTAAACAACAATTACTAAATCACGAGTCGTTGTTAAATCCAAGTCCTGGAGATTATTGGAATGAAATGTTTTGTCCTTATTTTATTGTTGTAGAAGCAGACAAAGACAAAGACAGTTACAGAGTTCTTAGTTGTCTAGGAGGTCCTACTAGCTACAATCGTAAAGAAGAACCTAATGCCAGAGTTGATCTCAAAGATGGTTGGTGTTTTGATTATACCAAAAGCATGATTGTAAACCGTGCTTGGATGGAGCGGGCAGTTCGTTATGACACTATTGACGGTTTTGTTGCAGACTGTTATAATAGCGAAAAGACTAGAGCTATTGTAACCGAGTGGCGTGAACATCGACGACAAGAAATGCTTAAACAAATCGAAAACCTAGAAGCCGAATATGAAAAGTTTACAGGTTGGAAGTATTTGAAAGAAGGTATTCAATGAATTTTCTAGAATGGTTAGGCTTTAAAAAAGTAATGGAAGATACAGACCCATCTAATGTAGTTAAGTTTCCTACACCCAAAGTGGTTCCGCCTGTCCCGGAGCCAGAACAGCCAGCAACCGTCTTTTATAGGATAGGCGTAACTGATAAAAACCGTTTGGCATTCCAAATGGGTTATAGCGAGATTACTATGAACAAAGAGGGCGTAGAGAATCTTATAAGACAGCTAGAAGTGTTTAAAGACCAACTAGCTAGCGACAACAGCGAAAGTCAATAATTGACACAAATTCATTTTGGCTATATAATATATGCATAGTAAGGAGTTTATATGAAACTAGATGTTCGAGACCGTTTAACTAAAGCCCGTGTGCGTATGCTACTGAAGCATCCGTTCTGGGGTAACCTGGCTACTCGTTTGAAGCTAGTAGAAGCTAGCGACTGGTGCCAGACTGCGGCTACAGATGGTCGCCACTTTTACTACTGCACTGACTTTATTAATAAACTAGACGACGACGAGCTCGTGTTCCTGTTTGGACACGAGGTTGGCCATTGCGTTTACAACCATATGGGCCGTCGTGGTGACCGTGAGCCCCAAGTGTGGAACATGGCAGGCGACTATCTTATCAATAACATGCTCGTCGAGAACAATGTGGGTAAGAAGATTACTGTGGTTCCCATCCTGCAAGACCACAAGTATCGCGACATGACTGCGGAAGAAGTCTATGACGAGCTGATGAAGAACGCTGTCAAAATCCAAATGACTTTGGATATGCACATGGATGGTTCCGGTGACGAAACTGGCGAAGACGACTCCTCAGGTAAGCCTAAGTCTGCTAGCGATGGCAAGTCTAAGTCCAGCGGTATCAAAATTGATGAAGAAACGATGAAGAAGATTCGTGACGAAGTCAAAGAAGCTGTTCTGCAAAGTGCCCAAGCCGCAGGTGCTGGTAACGTGCCAGCAGGTATCAAACGCATGATCCAGCAATTCACTGCTCCTAAGATGCGTTGGCAAGACCTGTTGCGTATCCAATTGGAATCCAGTTTGAAGAATAACTATAGCTTTATGCGTCCCAGCCGTAAGGCATGGCACACCGGTGCAGTGCTTCCTGGTATGTTGCCAGCAGAACACCTAGATGTTTGCATTGCCATTGACATGTCGGGTTCTATCAGTAATGAAATGGCACAAGACTTTTTGTCAGAAGTTAAGGGTATGATGGAAATGTATACTACATACAGCATCCATGTCTTTAGCTTTGATACAGAAGTGTATAATCCTGTTACGTTTACCGAAGATGGCGGAGAAGACATTTACGACTACGATCCCCAAGGTGGCGGTGGTACAGACTTTGACTGTGCTTTCCAATACATGAAAGACAATGACATTGTTCCAAAACAATTCATTATGTTTACAGACGGTTACCCTTGCGGTAGCTGGGGTGACGAGAACTACTGCGATAGCCTGTTTGTTGTGCATGGCAACGAGAACATTGTTGCACCATTTGGCGTAACTGCACACTATACCTTTGACAAGGCTACTGCATAAACGAGTTCCTTTAAGTTTTATAGGGCACTATGTGCCCTATTTTTTTGACTTTCTAAACAAGATCCTATACAATAAATAAAGTAGGTATATTACTAGACAAAGGAGTTTATATGACCATGACAGTAAATGATATGAGCATTCTATTAGCCGCAGTTG
>JACCEE010181486.1_pt1 | contig 13734 bp, 8 predicted proteins | sample 7449931 | NCBI WGS metagenome assembly JACCEE01 (sample SAMN15323457, study PRJNA562643) | freshwater metagenome | isolation source: river surface water | place: USA:Blue River Watershed | collected 2017-08-19 | reverse complement strand
TCCGCCTGCGCGGGCAGGTTGTCGCCGGAGTTGCGCTCGGCGTACATGTCCAGCGGCAGCAGCTGCGAGAGCCGCAGGTTCTCCGTGGCGTAGGCCCGGGCCGCGCCGGCGGCGAGGGCCGCGGCGTCGCCGCCCGACGTCAGCACCCCGGCGCCCTTGCGGGCTATGACGCAGGCCGTGCCTGTGTCCTGGCAGAAAGGCAGTTCGAAATCCGCGGCTATGGCCGCGTTCTCGAGCAGGCACCAGGCCATGTACCTGTCGTTGGGCGAGGCGGCCGCGTCGGCCAGTATGGCCGCCACCTGCGCGTTGTGCGCAGGCCGCAGCAGGAAGGAGATGTCGCGGAAGGCCTCGCCGGCCAGCAGCGCCAGCGCGTCGTCGGAGACCTCCAGCAGTTCGCGCCCGCCGGCGGAGAAAGGCCGCACGCCGTCGCGCGAGACCAGCCGCCAGCCCGAGGCCGGGCGGGGCAGGCCCGGCAGTTCAAGGTAACCTGGCATCACCTTATCTCCACTATGCCGCCGCCGAGCTCGGCGACCTTCAGATCGAGGTCGAGATAGAAGTAGAGCGGCAGCAGCGCGGAGAGGAACATCACGGTGGCGGCGGCCATGGCCGCGGCCTTTATGGCCAGCGCGCCGCCGAAGCGGCGCAGGCCGGAATGCTCCAGCCACCGGTAGAGGGCGGTCTTCAGGCCGTAGATAACGGCGAGCGGGCCGGCTATGTAGGCGGCGCCGAAGAGGGGCGAGCGCAGCGCCGCGGCGGCCGCCTGGAAACGGCCGGCGTCGTGGTCGGCGTTAAGCAGCGCGAAAGCGACATAAGCCAGGCAGGGCACGGCCGCGCCCATGGCCCAGAGGGTGCGCGCGCGAGGACCGCGGGGGCGGCCTTCCGCGCCGGCGTGCGCGGCGCGGCCTACCAGCGCGGCCGCGAGGTAAACGGCGGGCAGGATGGGCAGGGCCAGCAGCGCCGCCGCTGCCAGCGGCCCGGGCAGCAGCGCGGCCCAGGCGTCGTAGGAGAACTCGCCTTTCAGCATCAGCAGGTTGGCGGCCAGGAAGGCCAGCATGGCGGCGCCGGAGAGCGGCCCGGTCAGAAGCCTGACCTTGGCGGCGGTACGCTCGCAGCGCTGCAAGAGTTCTTTTCCCATAGTTGGCCGGCGGGGCCGGCCGCGCAATTATCGTAAGATATTCCCGACGGCCAAAGCAAATGAGGAAAATATGAGGTTGACCGCCGGCTAAATTTAATAGAATAATCGGGTATCGAACCTTCAGGGGAGGCAGTACCATGAACCGTATCATCATCCCGGCCCTTTTCCTTATGCTGGCCGGCCAGGCGTCCGCTTACGAGAAAGTGGAGTTCAAGGCGCAGATCACCAGCGCCGGCTTCATGCGCCCGGCCGCCGTGGCAGTATCCGGAGGCCGCACCTACGTGGCCGACTCCAAGGCCAACGCCGTGTTCGCCTTCGACGCCGAGGGGAAACAGACCGGCAAGTTCGAGGCCGGGCTCAAGGCCCCGGAGGCGCTGGCCTTCGGCGGCGGCCGGCTCTACGCCGCCGACACCGGCAATTCCCGCGTGGCCGTGTTCGGCCCCGACGGCAAGTTCCTGTGGGCCTTCTCCGGCGAAGGCTCGGCCCCGGGCCAGCTCGACGGGCCGCGCGGCCTCGCCTACGGCCCCGACGGCAGGCTCTACGTCTCCAACACCGGCGCCTCCCGCGTCGACGTGTTCAACGCCGACGGCATCTACCTTTACGGCTTCCCCACGCTCAGGAACGACGGCGTCAGCAAGATCAACCCGGCCAAGATAGCGCTTAACCGCTCCGGCGACATCTACGTCTCCGACCCGGACAAGGCGCTGCTGCAGAAGTACGACCGCTCCGGCAAGCTGCTGCGCGAGATCAGCGTGGCCAACAACGGCGCCGCACCCGACGCGCACGGCCTGCTGTACCTCATAAATTCCAAGGAAGGCAAGGTGAAGGAGTTCTCCGAGCTCGGCGAGACCATCGGCACCTTCGGCACCCGCGGCAAGGGCAAGAGCGAGTTCAAGAACCTGCGCGACATCGCCGTGGACGAACTGGGCAACATCTACCTCTGCGACGACGAGAACAAGAAGGTGGTGGCCATAAACCTGGAGAGCTCCGGCACCACCCCCGAGATGGCCCCCGCGCCGCTGCTGGACCGCTTCATGGTGAGCGGTCCCTCCGCCAAGCTGGCCTTCAAGGCCGACGTGTTCTCCGTTACTCCTGACGGCAAGGCCGTGGCCTGGCTGCCCGAGGCCCGGGAACTCGCGCTGCTCGACGGGACCGGCAAGAAGACCCTGGCCCGCGAGGGCAAGCTGCAGGGCCAGCTACGCGCCCCGCGCGGCCTCTTCGTCGACAAGAAAGGCATGATCTACGTCGCCGACACCGGCAACGACCGCGTGCAGATCTTCAACGCCGACGGCAGCTTCTCCAACCAGTTCGGCGAGAGCGGCTCGGGCGACGGCCAGTTCCGCGCGCCGTCCTCCGTGGCGGTCAGCCCGAAAGGCAACATCTACGTGGCGGACACGAAGAACCGCAAGATAAAGGCCTTCAGCTCCGACGGCATCTTCCTGTTCGCGGCCGGCCCGGAGCTCGGCAACGTTATACTGCAGAACCCGGTCGCCGTGCGCTGCGACGACGGCAAGAACGTCTACATCCTCGACGCCGCGCTTAAGAAGGTCGTGGTGATGGACGCGATGGGCAAGTTCCTGCGCGTCTGGGACGACTCCGGCAGCATGCAGGACCCGGCCGCGCTCGTTTACGACGGCAAGGGCTTCTTCTACGTGCTGGACAAGGGCACCTACAACGTGAAGATCTTCGACGCGGATGGCAGGTTCACGGCGAGCTTCTTCGCGAAGGGCCGCGGCGAGCGCGAGCTGTGGGCGCCCGCCCACCTGGCCTTCCGCAACGACAAGATCTACATCTCCGACCCTGAGAACGCCCGCATACTGGCGTTCGACATCAGCTACCTGCCCGAGGAGCCTTTCGACCTCAAGGCCGAGGCCGGCGAGAAGAGCGTGAAGCTCGGCTGGCGCGCCAAGGCCAACGCCTGGACCGACGGCTTCAAGGTCTACCGCTCCAAGGGTTTCGACGGCGAGCTCAAGGAGATAGCGGCCCCGAAGGACAAGGCCTTTGAGGACGCCTCGCTCACCGAGGAGGCCACCTACTACTATTACACCGCCGGCCTGTCCGTCAGCGGCGCCCGCGGCGGGCTCTCATTGCCCGCGCAGGCCTACTACAAGCCGCCGGAAGCCCCGGAGCCGGCCGAGCCCGAGGCCGCGGCCGAGAACAAGAACGTGGCCCCGATGGAGATAGTGGCGCCCCAGCTCAACTACATCTTCTCGGCCAACTACAAGTTCTACCAGAAGAACCCGGTGGCCAGCGTCGCCGTGAAGAACAACACCGACGCCGACTTCACCAACGTGAAACTGTCGTTCTACTTCAAGGACTTCATGGACTTCCCGTCGGACACCGTGGTGCCGCTGGTGAAGGCCCGCTCGCAGGCCGAGGTGCCGCTGTCCGCCACGCTCAACAACCGCGTGCTGAACATCACCGAGGACACGCCGATACAGTGCCAGCTGACGCTGACCTACTACCAGGACGGCGCCGAAAAGACCTTCACGCTGAACAAGCCGGTGAAGGTGCTCTCGAAGAACGCTATCGTCTGGGACAAGCCGCAGCGCCTCGCGAACTTCATCACCCCGAAGGACACGCCGGTGTTCGGCTTCAGCCGCTTCGCGCTGAACGAGAAGGCTAAGATCGCCGACAGCGCTTCGTTCCTCAACGAGAATACGCTGACCGCGCTGATGGTGTGGGAGGCGCTGGGCGAGCAGGGCCTCAGTTACCTGGCCGACCCCGTGAACCCCTACTCCGTGCTGAAGTCCTCCGGCGAGGCCGCGCTGGACACCGTGCAGTTCCCGCGCAGCACGCTCAAGCTCAAGAGCGGCGACTGCGACGACCTGACCGCGCTGTTCGCGGCCATCTTCGAGGCCTCCGGCGTGCGCACCGCGCTGCTGGACTACCCGGCGCACATCAGCCTGATGTTCGACACCGGCTCGTCCGACGCGCGCGAGGTCGGCGTCCCCGAGGAGTACCTGATAAAGTACGACAATACCTGGTGGGTGGGAGTGGAAGAGACGATGGTGGGCAAGGACTTCTACGAAGCCGTCAAGCACGCCGCCGCTTTCTACCGCCAGAACCAGAAGGACGTGCGCGTGATAGAGACGCGTTCCGCCTGGGCCGAGTTCGAGCCGGTGACGCTGCCGGAGAGCGCCGACGAGAACTACCCGGACAAGGCGAAGTTCCTCGCCCGCGTGAAGGAGGCCGTGGCCGGCCTGACCAAGGCCCGCTACGAGTACTTCAAGGAGTACTACGGCCGCATACTGCTGGAGAACCCCGGCGACGCGGACGCCAACCTGAACCTGGGCATACTTTCCGCCACCAGCGGCGAGGCCGACGCGGCCGCGAAGTACTTCGGCGAGGTGCTCAACACCGAGCCTTTCAACCCGGCCGCCCTCAACAACCTGGGCAACCTGGCGCTGGAGAAGAAGGACTACGACGGGGCCCGCAAGTACTACTTCGACGCGGCCAAGGCCGACCCCTACGACGCCGAGATCTGGCTGAACCTCGCCAGGCTCTCCGAACGTCAGGGCAAGAAGGAAGACGTTAAGACCTTCTCCGAGCGCGCGGCCAAGATAGACCCGGCCGTGAAGAGCACCGGCGACAAGCTGCTGAAATAGCGGCCGCCACCAGGAGGTAATTATTATGAGGAAATTGATGATAACGCTGGCGCTGGTCTTCTCGGTGAACGCCGTTTACGCGGCCGAGGGCGACTGGAAGAGCTGGTACGGCAATATGCTGAAGGGTCTGCGCACCCGCGTGGAGAAGAAGCTTTCCAGCAAGACGCGCGTCTCGGCGGTGGCCGCCGTGCGCGGGGCCAAGCAGGGCTCGGACCCGAAAGCCCTGTACTGGAAGGGCAGCGTCTCCGACGCCGCCCAGAAGAAGCTGGAGGCCGAGCGCAAGCAGCTGGGCGACGCCGTGCAGCTGGTGCTGGACGGCGACATAGCCGGCGGCAAAGCGGCGCTGCAGAAGTTCGTGAAGGACAACCCCGACAGCGTGTTCCTGGCCGACGCCAAGGACGCCCTTTCGAAACTGCCCGCGGATGCCCAGCCCGCCGCGGCGCCGGCGGCCCAGAAGGAGGCCGCGCCCGCGGCGCAGTCCCCGGCGCCGGAGGAAAAGCCGGCCGCGCCAGAGGAGAAACCGGCCGAAAAGCCCGCCAACTGAACTTGACGGCACAAAAAAAAGCCCCGCCTGCGCGGGGCTTTTTTTATGCCTCGGGGCTAGTCGTCCTGCTGCGAAGAAGAGGGGGCTGGCGCCGCCGTGACGGCCGGCTTTTCCTGCTGCGGCTCGGCGGCGCGGGGTTTTTCCTCCGCCGGGGCCGTCCAGGTCTTGTCGGCCGGCTCGGGTTTTATTTCCTTTTCGGGCGCGGCCTGCCCGTCCTTCGCGGGTACGACCCAGGTCTTGTCCGGGGTCTCGGGCTTTATGGCCGCGCCGTCCGGGGCGGAGGCCTTGCCGTCGTCGGGCAGCCACGTGCGGTCGGGGGTCACCGGCGGGCCGGAAAGCCGGCCGGGCGTCTCGTCATTGGGCTGCGCGGGCGGCGGCAGCTCGCCGGGCACGCCGCCGCGCTGCTTGAGCGCGGCGTAGACGTCGGTGGCCGAGCGCCAGAGCATCTGCTTGAGCAGGCTGTCCTCGCGGCGGCCTGGGGGGAAGAACGGGTACAGCGGCGCCATCAGCAGGTGGAAGGTGGTCTTCTGCGCTCCGGCGGTCTCGACGCGCGCGGCCTTGCCGCCGGCGGTGAAGTCGGCCGTCAGCAGGTACTTGGAGCGCAGCGACGAGGGCAGTATGAAGATGAAGCCGGTGTCCACCAGGTAGGAGTTCCACAGGTCGGCGTAGGTCCAGCGGTTCAGCGTGGTGAGCTCGAGCCTGAGCACGCCCCTGCCCTTCGCCTTGTCGTAAAGGCCGGCGTTGGAGAAGACCTCCCTGGCGCGGCGGGTCAGCGAGGAGAGTTCCTCGGGCAGCGGCGGCAGCGGCTTTATGCGCTGCGCCGGCCGGGAGGCCGAGCCTTCGCCGATGGAGTCCGTGGGCGAGCGGTACGGGTAGGCCAGCCAGGACACCTCTATCTCCGCGAACGGGGTTATGGCGGTGTCGGCCAGCATGGCGCGGGCGGTGGAGCGTTCCACAAGTATGTCGCCCGAATTGAACGAGGCGCAGCCGCAGAGCAGCGGCAGCAGCGCGGCAAGGACGGTTGTTCTGTTGATCTTCATATTTCCTGGCCCGGCCGGGACATGACCTAACTCATATTTAAGCCCCGCCGGAGTTTGGTATATTATATTATAGTTGGGGCTGAAGAAGCCCCGGGGACCATATATGGCTACAAAGAAACTTGAGAGCGTCATCAGGACCGAGGGCAAGCCCGACATCGTGATAAGGCTCGCCCGCGTGCAGGACATGCGCCGCATACAGATGCTTTATTCCGAGGTGTACGGCGCTTCCTACCCTATACCGATGATAATGGACCGCGAGCAGATGCGCCACGCCATCGAGTCGGACGACTGCTACTGGATGGTGGCGGACTGCCAGGGCCGCATAGTCGGCAGCCTCGTTTACGAGCTGGACCTCAATTACCGCTATTCCAAGGCGCTGGGCGCCGTGGTGAGCCAGGAGTTCCGCAAGCACGACCTGGCCTATACCATGATGAAGCTCGTGCTGGACCACATCACGCACGGCAAGGACCTTGTGGACCTGGTCTACGCCACCACCCGCACCGCCAACTACGCGCCGCAGAAGCTTACCGAGAACCTGGGCTTCATCAAGCTGGGCATCTTCCCGAACACGCACAAGGTGCAGGACAACGAGACGCACTGCCTCACCGCCTATTTCACCGAGAGGGCGCTGGCCCGCCGGCGCAAGAAGCCCGTGATGATCCCGGAGCTGGAGCCTTTCTACGACATAGTCCGCCGCCAGGTCAACCTGGAGCGGCCGGTGACGAAGGACGTGACCGGGATCTACAGCGACCATTCGAAGCGCATCCCGCTCCTGAACTTCGAGATGATAACCGCCCCGGAGTTCGTGAAGAACCGCTACAAGAAGATAAAGCACAACAGTTTCTTCGAGCATATCGTGATGCCGTTCCACGAGCCGAACCTGATACTGATAACCCCGGACCAGGGCACCGAGGTGTACCTGACCTACAGCCACAAGGACAAGTACAGCGTGATCATAGGCGGCGTCACGAACGAGAAGAGCTTCGCCACCGTGCTCGAGAGCGTGGCCCACAAGGTCAGCGAGATGGACATGGCCTACCTCGAGGTGATGATAGACGCCTACTCGCCCGAACTGCAGCGCGACGCGATGGACGCCCGCTTCATCCCGAGCGCCTACTTCCCCTGCGCCAAGCGCATGGGGCCGCGCCGCTACGACTGCGTGGTGTTCTCGCGCACCTTCGAGATACTGGACTTCCGCAACGTCAAGATCATCTCGCTCTACAAGAACTTCCTCAGGGAATACCTGAAACTCTGGCGCGAGAATTACGTCGAGCTGGCCTTCAAGTCCGACCGGAAATAAGGAGACAGCAGACATGGCAGACCTTTCCGTGGAGGACCGCCTCCCGCCCTCGCATAAGCCGCTGAAGAGCCGGGCCGCCGCCGACGCCCTGTTCGAGACCGCGGCCTTCGACTATTCCCCTAAGACCTCGAAGGCTTTCCTCGCCGCGATGCGCGCCTCGCTCGCTTTCCAGGGCGCCCGCGCGCCGGTGCTCAAGGCGCTCTACCGCGCCGAGGGTTTCGACCCGGCCTCGGTGAAGACCGAGCGCGACGTCGCCAGCATACCGTTCCTCTTCGTTTCCGCGCTCAAGGAACGCGACCTGACCACGCTGCCCTGCTCGAAGATAGCGCTGGAGCTCAAGTCCAGCGGCACGTCGGGCCAGCGCAGCCGCATGCAGCTGGACCGCGGGTCCCTGATGCGCGTGCGCCGCATGGCCTGGCGCGTCTTCGAGGGCCTGGGCCTCACCGACCTGGAGCGCGAGCACGACTATATCTGCTTTACCTACGACCCGGACGTGGCCAAGGACCTGGGTACAGCCTGGACCGACAAGCTGCTGACCAGCTTTACGAAGAAGGGGGAGATCTTCTACACCTTCCGCTGGAGCAGGGAGAAGAAGGATTTCTATTTCGACATCGAAGGCGCGGTGGCGGCCCTGAAGAAGTTCGAGGCCGCCGGGCGCCTGGTGCGGCTGGTAGGTTTCCCGGCCTTCGCGCTGAAGCTCACCGAGGAATATAAGAAGCGCTACGGCCGCAACCCGCGGCTGAACCCGGCGAGCAGCGTGGTGACCGGCGGCGGCTGGAAGACCCTTTCCGACGAGGCGATAGACAAGAAGGTCTACCGCAAGATACTAGCCGACAGCCTGGGCATCCCTGTGGCCAACGTGCGCGACCTGTTCGGCATGGTGGAGCACGGCGTGCCTTACGTGGACTGCCGGCTGGGGCACTTCCATATACCGAACTACGGCCGGGTGATAGCGCGCCACCCCGGTACGCTGGTTCCGCTGGGTTACGGGGAGAAGGGCCTGCTGCAGTTCATCACGCCTTACCTGACCAGTTACCCGTCGCTGTCGGTGCTGTCTTCTGATTTCGGCGTGGTGAGGGAGCGCTGCTCCTGCGGCCTCAAAGGCCCGGTGCTCGAGATACACGGCCGCGCGGGCGTGAAGAAACTCAAGGGCTGCGCCGTCAGCGCCGCCACCATGTTATGAAGACATACAACACCTATTTGTTCGGTAAGAGCTGCGACAAGGCGGCGTGGACGCCGGCCGAGATAGAGGACGTGGGCCTCCGGGCGCAGGCCGCGCGCGAGCTGCTGCGCGGCGTGTCGCGCGAGTACATAACCGACACCCTGTCCAAAGCCGGCCGCCTCTTCGGCAAAGGCGGCAAATACCGCGCCGCCGCGCTCAAGATGCTCAAAGGCCAGATAACCTTCTCCGGCCCCGTCATAGACAAAAGCCTCGATTTCATCCCCGAGATCCTCGAGAAGCACACGCTGGTCAAGCGCATGAACATGGAGCTGTTCCTGCCCTACGCCCTCGAGGCGCCGGTGGAGCGCCGCGGCTACTCCGGCCTTATACGCGCCATGCCCAAGGGCGTGGTGCTGCACGTCGGCGCCGGCAACGTCTTCCTCGGTATACTGGATTCCGTCGTGCTCGGCCTGCTCACCAAGAACGTCAACATCGTGAAGCTTTCCTCGTCGGGTTCCAATTTCATGAACCTCTTCATGGACGCCGTCAGGGAAGTGGACGAGAAGGGCGTGCTGGCGAAGAGCGTGGCCGTGCTCAGCTGGAAGGGCGGCACGCCCGGCCTCGAGGAGGCCGCGCTGAAGCGCGTCAACGCCGTGTTCGTCTGGGGCGGCTACGACGCCGTGCAGGCCTACCGGAAGATAGCCCCAATCGACGTCCGGGTGGAGGGTTTCGGCCCCAAGACCAGCGTGGGCGTGGTCTTCGAGAGCTGCGTGAAGAACGAGGGCATGGCCGAGGTGGCCCGCCGCGCGGCGCTGGACGCCTCGCTGTGGGACCAGGCCGCCTGCTCGTCGCTGCATACCCTTTACCTGGTGGCCCCGGCCGCCCGCCACGCGGAGCTCGCCGCCTCTTTCCTCAAGGAAGCCGCGCCGCAGTTCGCGCGCCTGGCCGCCGAGCTGCCGCCCGGCAAACTTTCCCCGGACGAGATGACCGAGATAACCCGAGCCAGGGAACTCGCCCGCGTGGACCAGGCCTTGGGCGACGCCTCTTACGTCAGCTCGGCCCCGTCCACCGACTGGACCGTCATCTACGAGAAGGACCCCGTTTATCGCGTCTCGCCGCTCAACCGCGTGCTCTACGTCAAGACCGTGGAGACCGTGGAGCAGGTGCGCGACCAGATAGCGCCCATGCGCGGCTATATACAGACCGTGGGCGTGGGCGGCTCCATAGAGCGCAAGAAAGTGCTCGAGACCCTCGGCCCCGCCGGCATAGCCCGCGTGGTGAAGCTGGGCAAGATGCTGGAGGAGGCCAACGGCTCGCCTCACGACGGGATCTTCCCGATGATGTCGCTGGTGAACTGGCTGCCCATAGAGGAAGTGCCCTCGCAGCTCGACCGCCTGAGCGAGCTCGTGGAGCACGCGCGCTCCCGCAGCCCGTTCTACGCGCGCCACTTCAAGGGCGTGCCGCGCATCACGGCGCTGGCCGATTTCCAGAAGGTGCCCTTCCTCGAGAAGCATCACGTGCTGGAGAACACCCCGCCCGACAGCGCCGACCTGCTGACCGGCAAGGTGCAGCGCGGCATCTTCTTTGCCAGCGGCGGCAGCACCGGCCAGCCCAAGTACGTTTTCTACGACCAGCACGAGTACGACCACACCTGCCGCATGCTGGCCTACGCCATGGAGGCCGGCGGCCTCGGCGAGAAGGACATCATAGCCAACCTCTTCGTGGCCGGCAACCTGTGGTCCAGCTGGCTCTCCGTCGAGAAGGCCATTTCCTATACCAAGGCCATCTCCGTGCCGGTGGGCAGCAATTTGCCGCTCGAGAACATAGTGGGCTACCTGCACGACTTCCAGGCCACAGCCGTGGTGGGCCTGCCGTCTTTCCTGGTGAAGCTCGCGGAGTTCGCCAAGGCGAACAGGGGGAAGTACAACTTCCCGCTCAAGTACATCTTCTACGGCGGCGAGTACGTGGGCGCCGAGATGGTGCGCTTCTTCGAGGGCGTGTTCCCCGGCGTGAAAGTGCGCTCGGCCGCCTTCGCCACGGCCGACGCCGGCGTGGTCGGCTTCCAGTGCCCGCATTGCGTGAAGGGTCAGCACCACCTGTTCGCGATGAGCCAGTTCGTGGAGTTCGTGGACCAGGACACGCTGGAGCCGGTGAAGAAGGGCGAGATAGGCGAGCTGGTGGTGACCGGCCTTTCTAAGAAGCACATGCCGATCATACGCTACCGCGTGGGCGACCTCGGGCGTTGGGTGCTGAAGCCCTGCCCCTGCGGCAAGCGCGAGCCGCTCTTCGAGATACTCGGCCGCTGCGACGACCGCATACACGTCGGGGGGGCGCACCTGTTCGTAAACGACATACAGGAGGCCATCGGCCGCGTGCCCGACCTCAGCTTCAACTTCCAGGTGGTCATAACCAAGAAAGGCCATCGTGACGCGCTGACCATACGCGCCGAGGTGCAGGACGGGGCCGCTCTGGCCCGCTCCGGCGAGCTGGGCGACCTGCTGTGGCGCGAGCTGGAGAGGCACTGCGAGGACCTGCACGAGAGCGTGCGTATGAAGTGGCTCGACAAGCCGGCAATAGAGGTACTGAAGCCCGGCTCCATAGAGCGCGTGCAGCGCACCGGCAAGATCCGCCGCGTGCTGGACAGGCGCGTGAAGGTCTGAAGTCCGCCGCGCCGCGGAGGCCCGGGCAGCCGGGCCTTCTTTTTGTTAACAGGATTCGGGGGGAATGAACATGCCGGCCTCTTTAAAGCGGTCCATCCTCGGAGAAAGCCTCCGCGGCGCTCATCTTTTCCGGCTGGCGCTGCTGTTGACGGCCGCCGCGGCTCTGCTGGTGCCGGCGCCCCAACGCTCGGCGGCTTACCTGGCGCTGGAGGAATCAGCCGACCTGCTCATACTGCTGCTGGTGCTGCGCGGCGGCCAGGGCCGAGGCCCGGCCCTTACGGTTTCCGTGGCGGCGCTGCTGGCGGCGGATACCCTTTACGCGCTGATGTACCTGGTGCCGGGTTTCCCGCCCGCCCTCTTCCAGGTGCAGGTGGCCGCCTACCTGATATACAGCGTGTCGGCGGCTCTTTTCCTGGGCAGGGCCTATCTTTCCAGCGGTCCGCGGCGCACGTCCGGCCTGCCCGTGCTGGCCGCGCTGTTCATCTGCTTCACCGCGCTGCAGATAAAGTACGTGGCGCTTCCCGCCTCCAGCGGCATATACTCTTCGCCTTACATATACCTGCTGACCACCGCGCACCGCGTCGCGGAGTCCGCGGTGCTGGCGCTGGCCGTAATGCTCGGCATGAAAGCCAGCTCCCGCTATTGGTTCTGCCTGCTGAACGCCTTTATACTGCTGCCGCTGTCCTCCTTCGCCATAGGCTACAGCACCACCACCGCCAACGGCGTGCCCTTCGCCGAGTACGGCTGGGTGCTGGGCCTGTTCTCGCTGCTGGCCGCGCAGACCTATCCCGCCGGGGAGGGAGAAGCTTTCGCCAGGTGGAACAGCATAAGGGTCAGGCTGGTATGGTTCGTCTCGTCGATAACCGCCGGGCTGCTGGTCCTGCTTTACCTGCTCCAGGCTTTCGTGAACAGGGACGTTTTCCATCTGACGGCGGCTTTCTTCTTTACGATGTTCGGTGTATGGCTGGTGGCCAACCTTATAGCTTTCCGCGTCTACGAGGATGTGCGCTCGCTGCTGGACGGGCTGCGGCCGGACGGGTCCTCGACGGCCAGGGCGGCCGGCAAACTGACCATATACGAGGCCGACCTTTTCGCGGCCCGGCTGAGCGCGGCCTACGCGGCCATGCGCGAGCAGGCCGGACTGGCCGCGCTGTCGTCCGTTTCCGCGCAGGTGGCACACGATATACGCAGCCCCTTGTCGGCGCTGGATTCGGCGCTGAAGGACCTGCCTGAGCTGCCGGCGGAAAGGCGGAGCCTGATAGAGGCGGCTTCGTCCCGCATAAAAGACATAGCCGACGACCTGCTGGAGCGCAACAGGGCGGGCGGAAGGCCCGCGCCCGCGCGCCCGGCCGCTCTCGCCCCGCTGATAGAGGCCGTGCTGGCCGAGAAGCGGGCGCAGTTCGCCGCGCGCCGGGGTGTCCGTATAACCGCCGATATACAGGCCGGCGTGAGCGCGGTCTTGCGCCCGGCCGAGTTCAGCCGCGTGCTGTCCAACCTGGTGAACAACGGCGTCGAAGCCCTGGACGGCGCCGGCTCGGTGACCGTCTCCCTTGGCGTCGACGGCGGTTCCGCCCTGATAACGGTGAAGGATGACGGCCGCGGCATACCGGCGGATATACTGGCGGGGCTTGGCGGCCGCGGTTTTACGCGCGGCAAGGAAGGCGGGAACGGCCTCGGGCTTTACCATGCCCGCTCCGCCGTGGAGGGATGGGGCGGGAGCCTTTCCATAACTTCTCCGGGAAAAGGCGCGGCCGTCGTCATCAGGCTGCCGTCGGTCGTTTTGCCGGCCGAGGCCGCGCTGCTGGACGACGATGAACTTGTGCATATGACGTGGCGCGCGGCCGCCCGCAAGGCCGGCGTGGAGCTGCGCGCCTATAAGGACGCCGCCGCCCTGCTGGCCGCGGCCGGGGAACTTCCCAAGAACCTGCCGCTTTACATAGATTCTGACCTCGGCGCCGGCGCGCCCGGTGAGGCCGTGGCGGAAGAGATGCGGCGGCGCGGTTTCACCGATATCACCATGGCCACCGGCCACGGGCCGGAGCGTTTCGCGGCGTTCCCCTGGCTGAAGGTGTCCGGCAAGGAGCCGCCGTGGGAGACGGCGGGTTAAGGACAAAAGCCGCCCGCCCGGGCGGCTTTTTTCATGTGAACTTTTCCGGGTCCCGGCGCTACTAATCAACGGAGCCTGGAAAGACGATCTACGGAGGATATATGAAAAACATGAAGATACTGGGACTGGCGGCGCTGCTGATGGCCGGTGCCGCGGGCGCGTTCGCGGCGGAGCTGGC
>JACCEE010154771.1_pt1 | contig 13736 bp, 9 predicted proteins | sample 7449931 | NCBI WGS metagenome assembly JACCEE01 (sample SAMN15323457, study PRJNA562643) | freshwater metagenome | isolation source: river surface water | place: USA:Blue River Watershed | collected 2017-08-19 | reverse complement strand
ATTTCACTAAAGCTGCTCAAAAAACCATGTTGAAACAGCGTAGTGGTTCAATAATCAATATGAGTTCAGTTGTTGGTGTTAGCGGAAATGCCGGACAAGCAAATTACTCTGCATCAAAAGCTGGTATTATCGGTTTTACTAAATCTATTGCAAAAGAATTGGGTTCACGTGGAATACGTTCTAATGCTATTGCACCTGGATTTATTATCACTGAAATGACAGCAAAAATACCGGAAGATGCACGCAAGGCTTGGGAGGCAAACATTCCGATGAAAAGAGGAGGAGAGCCAGATGAAGTAGCGAAGGTTTGTGTATTTTTAGGATCAGACCTATCGTCGTATGTAAGCGGGCAGGTTATCAATGTTTGCGGTGCTATGAATACTTAATTCTAGGTTATATATTTGCAACCCGATACATTTAAAATATGTATCGGGTTTTTTTATGACTAAAAAGGTACTTTTTATAGGGTTAACAACAGTTGATATCCAGTATTTTATTGACAAAATACCGGAATCAAATGAAAAAATCAAAACAGATCCGCCACTAGTTTATGTTGGTGGGCCGGCTGCTAATGCAGCAATAACGTTTTCTTTTCTTGGAGGAAATGTTGATTTTATTACATGTATAGGGAATAATCCGTTTACCAAATTTATTTTTGACGACCTTAATAAACACAATATCAACGTAATTGATTTCAAAAAACAACTCAATTTTAGCCCTGTAATCTCATCTATTTTAACCACAATCGAGAACAGTGATCGATCAATTATCTCGCACCTCCCAGCAAATATTGATTCTGTTCAAGAAGAAATTAGCAGTATAAATTTTGATAACTATAATTTAGTTTTTACCGATGGTTTCTACCCCGAAATGGCTGTTCCGTTATGTAAAAAGGCAAAAGCAGCTGGTATTCCGGTTATTCTTGATGGAGGTAGCTGGAAGCCAAGAATGAGTGAAATCCTTCAATATGTTGATTTTGCTATTTGCTCAAATAACTTTTTCCCTCCTAATTGTTCAACTTCGATTGAAGTTATTGATTTTCTTAAAAATATTGGAATAAAAAATGTAGCCATTTCTAGAGGTGAAAAATCGATATATTATTCCAACAATAAAGACACAAATACTATTGAAATAGAGACCGTTGACACCAAAGACACTCTTGGTGCAGGCGATATTTTCCACGGGGCATTTGTGATGTATTGGTTAACTGAAAAAGAATTTGAAGTGGCTCTAATTCAAGCATCAAAAATTGCAACTTATTCAACTCGATTTAAAGGAACTAGATCCTGGATGAAAGCATTTATACAAAAAGTAACCATTTAATCTGTCTTTTTTTGTAAATTGTCTTCCAAACCCAATAGAAATTATTATCAGAGATATGAACAAAAGAAAACTCTCATTCAGACTCAACATTGTTCAAGTAATACACTTCATATTTCTGATTACGCTGATCTTTATTACAAACTTCCTACTAATCAGAAGTATAATAATAAATCACTCCAAGAATGAACTCGAAGAAAAATGTAATACCACAATTCAGAATATTAATAACGAATTTGAAAATGTTGATATAATTGCTGATTTTATTATAACCAGCTATAAATCTGGATACTTAAATCGTGCTTATGATGCTAACTTTGAAAAATTAATCAAAAGCTCCTCAAAAATTATTACTCAAATAAATGTTACTAGTAATAATTCCAATGTATACTTTTTTAATAAAGATAGTAGCTTCAAAAATGACTCCAGAATTATTAGTTCAAAAGCGTTAATTAACAACTGGCAAGTAACAACAAATAAAGATATTACATATTCAAAAAGCATCGATGATCAAACTGTATTAACGATAATTATTCACCCATCTGAAATTTTCTCAATAATATATTCTCAACTTGATAAGGAAAAGATTACCGCAACTCTTTTCACAGAAGATGGTGATCTAATATTTGAAGCCCTTCAGCCTGATAGCACATTTAATAAAGAGATTTATAAATCAATTGATAAAAAAACCACAGAAGATGCTCATGTGGTTAAAACAACAAATGGACGATATTATTTACATTTCAATTTCTTCGAGAAAACAAATATGTATTTAACTGTTGCCGAACCAATTAAAATAATGACGGCAGAGGTATTGAAGTACATTTTTTTCTGGATTTTGATTTCAATTGTTTCAATAATTCTTTTTATCTCAATGGTTTTTAGCAGTTCTTATCGTCTAACAAAATCAATTACCGATATTGTACAAAACATTAAAACCAGCAAGTATTTGAATATTGATACTATAGCATATAAAAATGAAGTTACACTTATTGCTAAAAGTTTTGATCTGCTGAATAATAGATTAAAACTTTATGAGCAAAATATTGAAAAAATCACAACCGAAAGCCAATTGCTTGAAAAAGACATGAAAATTGCTCAAAAACTACAAAAGAATTTGCTTCCAACATTAATACCCTCAATATCAAACAGAAAAGAATTTGATTTATTTGCGATATCTGACTCAGTTTATGAAATTGGTGGCGATTTGTATGATTATTTTTTGATCGATGAAAACCACCTTCTTATTGCTGTTGCCGATGTTTCAGGAAAAGGAATTCCTGCTTCCCTTTTTATGATTTATACTCATACTTTATTGCGATCAATTCCAACGCCTGAAATGAGTGTAAGCAAGATTATTGAAAATCTGAACAATAAACTAATTGAGGAAAATATCAGCGATATGTTTGTAACAATATTTCTGGGTATACTTAATTTATCTAGCGGCGAATTTCAATATTGTAACGCAGCACATTGTGCTCCTCTCATAATAGATAAAGAAGGTTCAATTACTGAAATTATTGATATTCACGGAATTCCAGTCGGAATATATCCAAATAAAAAATACTTAGAATCAAAAGTGTTATTAAAAGACGAGGATCAGATTTTTATATTCACCGATGGATTAACGGATACAATTGATGAAAATGGATTGAAATACACTATCGAAGTTTTAAAATACAACATGATGGGAACGTGGTTTTTAAACCCGAAAGAAGTTGTAGAAAAAATAAAGCGAAGTGTTACTAACTTCAGAGGAAATATTGACCCCGAGGATGATTTGACAATTTTGGATCTCAAATACAAACCCCGGGGTAAATAATTTAGTGCCTAATATTACTTTAAACTTGAACTTATCTTAATCTTAAGTTTTTCTTTCTTTGAGTCAAAACCAATATTAATAGTATCTCCTTCTTTTAGTTCTGTCCTCAAAATTGCTTCAGCCATTTCATCTTCAAGAAGTTTCTGAATAGCCCTCTTCAATGGCCTAGCACCATACTGTGGATCAAAACCTTTCTTCGCAATGAAATCTTTAGCAGCTGTCGAGATTTTTAATTCGTAGTTCAGGTTTTTAACCCTTTCGTACAAGCCTCGTAATTCAATATCAATAATCCTATTTATATCTTTCTCTGTCAAAGGATTAAACATGATTACATCATCAATTCTATTCAAAAATTCTGGAGCAAAAGCTTTCTTAAGAGCTTTTTGAATTACAAATGATGAATTTTCAGAATCGGAAGAATTCGATGGGGTAGTAAAGCCTACACCTTTTCCAAAATCGGCTAATTGCCTCGACCCAATATTCGATGTCATTATTACTATTGTGTTCTTGAAGTCAATTCTACGACCTAAACTGTCTGTTAAACGCCCTTCATCCATCACTTGTAACAATAAATGAAAAACATCGGGGTGTGCTTTTTCAATTTCATCAAGCAATACGACAGAATATGGCTTACGTCTCACTTTTTCAGTCAGCTGACCACCTTCTTCATATCCAACATATCCCGGAGGTGCCCCAACCAATCTCGAAACAGCAAATTTCTCCATATATTCACTCATATCAACCCTTATCAAAGCATCTGTTGAATCAAATAAATACTGAGCTAAAACCTTAGCTAATTGAGTTTTACCAACACCTGTTGGGCCAAGGAATATAAACGTTCCAATTGGTTTATTTGGATCTTTTAAACCTGCTCTATTTCGTTGAATCGACTTTACAATCTTCTCAATTGCAGAGTCCTGACCAATTATTGAACCTTTCAAATCAATACCCATATTCAAAAGTTTCTTACTTTCGGCTTGGGCAACTCGCTGTACCGGAACTCCGGACATCATAGCAACTACTTCCGCAACTTTTTCTTCGGTAACAATTTCCCTATGATTGATAAGTTCTTTTTCCCAATCCTCTTTCTCTCGGTCTAATAACTGAAGCAGGTTTTTCTCTTTATCGCGGAAACTTGCAGCCTGTTCAAAATTTTGATTTTTAACAGCCTGAATCTTTTCTTCGCGAACAGTTTCAATTTTTTCCTCTAGCTTAATTATTCGCTCAGGAACATTAATATTAGCAATATGAACTCTTGAGCCAGCTTCATCTAAAGCATCAATAGCTTTATCGGGCATATATCTGTCAGTTATATACCTAGAAGTCAGATTAACACAAGCAGCTATGGCTTCAGGAGTATATGTAACGTTATGGTGATCTTCGTAACGTGCCTTAATGTTATTCAAAATCTGAATTGTTTCATCAATAGAAGTTGGATCAACAATAACTTTTTGAAAACGCCTTTCAAGTGCACCATCTTTTTCAATATTTTGACGATATTCATCCAATGTGGTAGCGCCAATACATTGGATATCACCGCGAGCTAGGGCTGGTTTCAGCATATTAGCAGCATCAAGAGAACCGGTTGCACCTCCTGCACCAACTATGGTGTGAATCTCGTCGATAAAAAGGATCACATTGTTGACTTTGGCCAGCTCATTAAGAATCGCTTTCATTCGTTCTTCAAATTGACCACGATATTTTGTACCGGCAACTATTGAAGCTAAATCGAGTGCAACAACTCGCTTTTCAAAAAGAACTCGAGAGACCTTTTTTTCTATAATACGAATAGCTAATCCTTCAGCAATTGCTGATTTTCCAACACCAGGTTCTCCAATTAAGATTGGGTTATTTTTTTTCCTGCGGCTTAAAATTTGGGCAATTCTTTCAATTTCTTTGTCTCGACCAACAATTGGATCCAGACTTCCTTCTTCTGCAGCTTTAGTAATATCAATCCCAAAATTATCTAGCACAGGTGTTTCTGATTTTCCCGGTGTCGATTGAGATGGAGTATTCCCTGGAGTTGGTTTATGTGAAAAGAAGTCATTTGAATCATCGTCGCTATCTCCAGGCATATCAGATCTAGCCTCCGTTTGGCGTTGATGGTGTTCCATCAATCTTGATCTTACGGTTTTATAACTCAATTCAAAATCGCTAAGAATTTTGGATATCAACGATTTATCATCTTTCAATAACGCAAGAAGTAGATGACCAGTGTTTATTGTACTACTGCCCATGGAACGAGCTTCAAGATAAACCAATTTCAAAGATTTTTCGGCTGCTCCAAGTAATTGAACCGAAGCATTTACATCTAAAATTTTGTCGGCTTTAATCTCATTTTCAACAGCTCGTTTCAAATCATTTAAATCAACTCCAATCTGTGTCATTATATCAATAGCAACACCTTCGCCATCGCGTAATATTCCTAAAAATATGTGTTCCAGACCAATATAGTCATTTCCCATTCTTATTGCCTCTTCTCGGCTATAGGTAAGAACATCTTTTATCTTTGGTGAAAATTTTGAATCCATATCTACTTAAAATAATTTTTGATCTAAAAAGAGTGACTAATATACACTATTTTCTATTTAGATTAAATCAGCGAGCCCAATGAAAATTAAGATTGTTGAAAGATTAGGCAACTATGTTAATTTTTTAAACATTTGCAATTGAGATTAACCTTTAAAAAATGGTATTTTTGTATTTTTAAAAACTTTTTTTGAGACTTAACGAAAAGATTATTCTAATGTCTGAGAACGAAAAAATTTTAAAGGTTAATATTGAAGAACAAATGAAATCGGCATATATCGATTATTCGATGTCGGTTATTGTTGCGCGTGCGTTGCCCGATGTTCGCGATGGTTTTAAACCTGTTCATAGAAGGGTTTTGTTCGGAATGAGCGAACTTGGCAACGTTTCCAACAAACCTTATAAAAAATCAGCAAGAATTGTTGGAGAAGTTTTGGGTAAATATCACCCTCATGGAGATTCATCTGTCTATGGTACAATGGTTAGGATGGCCCAAGAGTGGTCAATGCGTTATCCTCTAGTCGATGGGCAAGGAAACTTTGGATCTGTAGATGGCGATAGTCCTGCTGCAATGAGGTACACTGAAGCCCGATTGTCAAAAATTGCAGAAGAAACGCTTGCCGATTTAGAAAAAAATACGGTTGATTTTCAGCCAAACTTCGACGAATCACTTAAAGAACCAACAGTTTTACCAACTCGAATTCCAAATTTGCTCGTAAATGGCACTTCTGGTATTGCAGTTGGAATGGCAACAAATATGCCTCCTCACAACCTTGCAGACACAATTGATGCAACAATTGCCTATATAAATAATAATGAGATCGAAATTGATGATCTTATAGATATTATAAAAGCACCTGATTTTCCTACAGGCGGTATTATATATGGTTATCAAGGTGTAAGAGACGGCTATCATACCGGAAGAGGACGAATAGTTGTTCGGGGAAAAGCTCACATTGAAACTACAGAACATGGGCGCGAGAAAATAATCATTACTGAAATTCCTTATCAAGTTAATAAGGCAGAATTGATTATGAAGATTGCCGACTTGGTCAATGACAAAAAAATTGAAGGTATTTCAAATGTAAACGATGAGTCGGATAGGAGTGGAATGCGCATTGTTATCGACATCAAGAAAGATGGAATATCAAACGTTGTTTTAAATAAGCTTTATAAAGACACTCTTCTGCAATCATCGTTTGGGGTAAACAGTATTGCTTTGGTAAATGGAAGACCTAGATTACTGAACCTTAAACAATTGATAAAATACTTTGTTGAGCATAGACATGACGTTGTTATCCGTAGAACTCAATTTGAATTAGATCAGGCTGAAAAAAGAGCCCACATTTTAGAAGGTTTAATAATTGCCAGCGATAATATTGATGAAGTTGTAGCTATAATCCGATCATCGAGCAATACAGATCAAGCCCGGGAACGGTTAATGGAACGATTTACATTAGATGATATTCAGGCTAGAGCAATCGTTGAAATGAGATTAAGACAATTAACTGGTCTCGAGCAAGATAAACTCAGAGCTGAGTATAATGATTTACTTAAACTTATCGAACACTTAAAAGAAGTGTTGGCTAATGTTGAACTTCGGATGAATATCATTAAGGAAGAGCTCCTCGAAGTCAAAAATGCATATTTTGATGAGCGAAGAACCGAAATAATTCCTAATGCAGAAGAATTTAACCCTGAAGACTTTTATGCCGACGAAGAAATGTTAATCACAATTTCACATCTTGGCTATATTAAAAGAACTCCTTTAACCGAATTTAGGACACAAGGAAGGGGAGGAGTTGGTTCAAAAGGAGGAACAACGCGTGATGAAGATTTCCTTGAACACATGTTCTCGGCCACCATGCACAATACATTATTATTATTTACAGAAAAAGGGAAATGTTTCTGGGTTAAAGTTTACCAAATACCCGAAGGATCAAGAACTTCAAAAGGAAGAGCGATTCAGAATTTATTGAACATTGAGCAAGACGACAAGGTAATGGCTTACATAAATGTCAATAGACTAGACGATAGCGATTATATTAATAATAACTATATAATATTGTGTACCAAAAACGGTGTAATAAAGAAAACATCGTTAGAAGCCTACTCCCGACCACGTCAAAATGGCGTAAATGCAATTACAATCAGAGAAGGAGACCAACTGCTTGAGGCCAAAATGACAAGTGGCAATCATGAAATTATGTTGGCTATTAAATCTGGTAAAGCTATCAGATTCAACGAAAGTACTGTTCGTGCAGTGGGACGAACAGCTTCAGGTGTTCGAGGAATTTCTCTTACAGAAGGAGATGAAGTAATTGGCATGATATCTGTAATAGACCAATCTGAAGAAGTTATGGTAGTTTCTGAGAATGGATACGGGAAACGTTCTAGCATTGAAGACTACAGAGTTACGAACCGTGGTGGTAAAGGTGTCAAAACAATCAATGTTACCGAAAAAACAGGCAAACTTGTTGCTATTAAGAGCGTTACAGATAATGATGATCTAATGATCATTACCGAAAATGGAATGACAATACGGCTTGCAGTAAACTCAGTCCGACTTATGGGTAGAACTGCACAAGGAGTAAAACTCATCAACTTAAGAGAGAATTCTACAATTGCATCAGTAGCTAGAGTTAGTCAAAGTGAAGATATTGAGGAAATTGGTGAAGTAATCGAAAATACTGAGAGTAACGATATTGAAGAAAATAATTCAGCAGAATAAATGTTAATATTATATCTATCAATTTAATAACAAACAAAGTAAATTCAATAAAACAATGAAAAAAGTAGTAACATTATTATCCTTCTTGATTGTTGCAACTTTTTCCTTTGCGCAAAAAGGAAAGGTAACAACTGCTATAAGCTACAAAGATGCAGGAGAAATCCAAAAGGCTTATGATGCAATTCAAGAAGCTATTGATCCTAACAATGTGAAAGCTGAGAAATCAATACCTTGGCCTAGAACATGGGAAGTGAGAGGTCAGATATTTCAGGAAATGTATAAAAAGAGTATTTCGAACATAGTACCTGAACCTCTTTTTAGCTCTTATGATTCATACATGAAAGCCATCGAATTAGATGTTGAGAAAAAATACACTAAAAGCATTATTATTGATTTAACTTTTTTACAAACAGATTTATCAAATTATGCTGTAACATGTTATGAAAATCAAAAGTTCGATGTTTCGCTCGAATGTTTTGAAAAACACATGGCAATATCTCGGCTTCCAATCATGATTGAAGGCGCAAAAGTTGCAGTTGTGGATACGGCTATAATTTACAATGCAGGTTTAGCTGCATTTAAAGCAAAAAACTGGGATAAATCTATTCAATATTTCACTCAGTCGGCAAAAAATAATTACAATGGTTCAGCTTGTTATCACTTTGCATATCAAGCATATCAAGCAAAAGGAGATACATTGAGTTCTTTGAATTTATTAAAAGAAGGATTTCAATTGTATCCAAGTGATGAAGTAATGTTAGTCGAGATTATAAATTTCTACATCAGCAAAGGAAAATCTGATGAAGCAATAAAATATATTGATTTAGCAATTTCAGAAAAACCTGAAAACATTTCGTTATTTACCGCCAAAGGTGCAATGCTTGAAAAAATGGGTGACCCAGAGGGTGCTATTTCAATGTACAAACAGGCAATTGAAAAAGACAGCACACAATTTACACCATACTACAACTTGAGCGTAATTTATTATAACAGAGGTGTTGAAGTAATTAATGCTGCAGGTGCCATTCCTCCAAGTCAAACAGATAGGTATAATGCTGAAATGGAAAAAGCAAAAGATCATTTTAGGAATTCATTGCCATATATAGAAAAAGCATATTCTATCGATTCTTCAGAAATTGCAATTATGGAATCCTTAAGAACCATCTATTATCGTTTACAAATGAATGATAAATACATGGAAATGAACAAAAAGATTCAGAGCTTAAAACAATAGAAATATAAAAAAGCCGACAATGTTGTCGGCTTTTTTATATCTATAAAAATTACATAATATCAATTATAAGACAAACATGGAAAATAATAAATTGTCTTTTACTAAGTCTAATTCGCAATCAAATACGATTTAGATTCATTTATTATTTACCAGGTATTGATCGTTTAATATATTCGGAGTAATCTTTTAATATTGGCTGATATTCTTTATGAAATAACGAACTCGAAATTACAAAATCGGCAGTTGAACGATTTGTGGCAGTTGGTATATTATACAAAGCACTTATTCTTAACAAAGCTTTTACATCAACATCATGTGGCTGTGGCTGCATTGGATCCCAGAAGAAAATAACTATATCAATTTGTTTCTCAGCTATTCTAGCACCAAGTTGTTGATCTCCACCAAGTGGACCAGATTTTAACTTTACTATCTCAGGTGGAATTACACCATTTTCCTCACATTTTTGTCTTAATGTTTGTTCAACCATCGATCCGGTTGTTCCTGTGCAAACCAATACATGAGGTGCCAATTCCTTCCAGTTATAAGCAACCCACTCAACCATGTCAGTCTTCCTATTATCATGGGCTACAATACCAATCGTTTTCTTCTTCATTTTAAATTCTTTCATGCGTATATATCTATTTTATTTTGCTATTTATTTGTTGTTGGATCGAAATCCGTTTCTTCGAACATCTATGTCTCCTCTCTTGGAACTCGTAGAGATTATACATATCCTTGTTGTGTCCGCATGCCACATGCTCGCTTCATCAGTATTACGATTTATTCTATTCTCTTATGTAAAAATTAGTTCAATAATTTGTAAACAACTATTCGCAAATTTGTTTAAAAATGTAACAAATACTACCTTTTTTATAAACAAACTTATCATCTATTTTACATTTATCATACTTTTCCAAGTCATTCCATATAATAACCTGTTTCAACATTTTTTTATAATCACTGTTAGTCGAATATTTATTCAATTCATTAATTAGCTGATAAACATCGCCTTCTTCAAATCTTTTAGCTCTCAAACTTTTGTAGGCTTTTGCTTTTCCAATCGTTAAAAAATAATGATCAACAGACTCGTATATCGTTTCATATTTTCTCATGAAAATCTTTTTCTCTCCTGAAATTCTTGATCCTAACTTTTGTGAATTTAAATCAGAAGATACAGATGTAATCCCAAATAAATTATTTCCTTCTAATGCAAACCTTGATTGACCCCATCCCGATTCAAGCGCTGCCTGAGCTAATACTAAACTTGTTGGATGCTCTTTCAAACGGACCAATAAATTTTCTGGATTTTTTGCATCATACTTTTTCATTAAGCTATCAAGAAAATATTGCTCTTCCTCTGAAATTTCCTGTGTAGATATATTTTTTAATAATTCTTCAATCTTATTATAATTAATTTGATTGAAAAATTTCACAATCAATATAGATGGAAGTACTTGATCTATAAACTGCTTCTTTTTTTCAGCAATAGAAGATAAATTATTAATCAAAAGTGTGTCATATAAAATCGGAATTACAAGCGAATCGGTTATGGGAATAATCTGAGATACACTATCTAAATGAAGTGTTTTAATGCGCAGATCTATTGGAGATTCTGGATCATCACAAGATACCAGAAATACAACTGACAACAATATTAGAAACTTTGAAACTTGGTACTTCACTTAGATTTTCATTTTACTTGCTGTAGATAGTAAACAAATCTAATACGAATTTGATCAATTTCAAAAATAGATAAATACTTATTAATAACTAATTTCTTTTGATAGACTTATTTTTGAACTAATAGCCATACAAAAAGTCTATTCTGGAATCACAAAATTGTAGTAGTTAAAAAGATCAAAAGCCGGCCACTCATCAATTTTATTTGTAATTTTTTTCATCATTCTCACAACATAATGAGAAAAATATGGTCCTCTATAAGTGCTTGTATTACTTAGGAATACCCACTCTACCCCATCATTCTGCCTATACATTAATGCAGCAGTTCCTGAAAAAGTACCTGTTCTTAACCACCCATCTTTATATATTTCTTTCCAACCTAATGTTTTCCCAAGTTTTCCTGTCATCTCATCAACACTTTTAGGAGAAAGAATATCTTTAACATTACTAAATCCATCTATAGAGACCATTAAACGCGCCAAATCAGGAGCAGAAGCAACCCACCCACCAGCAGCACCTAACATGCGTATATTATTACCGCCATAAATTTTAGGAAGTTGTGTCGAATCTCCCATAAACGACTGACAATAAGCTTTGTCTCCGTAATCATAGTAGGTAACTTCTTTCGGTAGCCGATCCTCAAATCTATTGTTTGCCAAACACATATCAATTATACCCATTGGTTTAAGAATCTTTTCTCTAACATATTCATCATAAGGCAAACCTGAAACACGTTCAATCACTTCACCTAAAAATAGATAGCCCATATTAGAATAACTATAAATAGTACCAGGTGAAAAATGTAACATGCGAGTAACTGCAAATTTTATGTAAGTGTCCATATCTGCAGGAGGATCAGATTTCATTAAACTACATATTTTTAATGGATTAAACATGGGATCGCCATATTTTTGAGTCCAACCTCCGGAATGATTTAATAGATTCAGAACAGTTACGTCAAGCAATCTTTTATCTTTAATTTGCAGATATTTCTTATCATTTATGATTCCTTCTTTGCCAAAAACCTTATCACTTAACGTTAGTTTTCCTTCTTCAATAAGTTTCATTATTGCAACGCTAGTGATTAACTTTGAAACACTGGCAAGTCGAAACAGATTATCAGATGATGCTAATATTTTATTTTCTTCATTGGCATAACCATACCCTTTTGTAAAAACAAGTTTACCATCGTGTACAATTGCTATAGAAACTCCCTTTAAACCATATAGTTGTCTGAATGATTCTATTTCAATGTCTATTTGTTCTGATTGTTCAAATTTTGTAAGATATTCTATCACGGATCTTTTAATGGAATTTTTAACAAATAAATTCGCATTATTCTTACTCCATTGATAAAATGGATACTGTACTATTAGAAGGAGTGTTAACGTTAAAATAGTAATCTTCAATAAATTTCTTTGGCAATACATTTGTAAATAACATTAATCACATTTGTAAACAGCCAATAATATCGTTGATTGACTTGAAGTTATGCCGATCTAAATAATCGTTGATGCCTTCAATAATTTTTATTGAAATTTGAGGATCAATAAAATTAGCAGTACCAACTTGAATGGCAGAAGCTCCGGCCAGAAAAAACTCAATAGCATCTGTAGCATTCATAATTCCTCCTAAGCCGATGATAGGGACATTTACAGCCCTCGAAACCTGCCATACCATACGCAATGCAATAGGTTTTATAGCTGGGCCTGATAACCCTCCTGTTACCGTTGAAAGCTTTGGTGTTCTTTTTTCAGCATCAATAGCCATTCCAAGAAAAGTATTTACCAGAGAAACACTATCTGCACCTCCAGCAACAACAGCTTTTGCTATTTCTGTAATGTCAGTAACATTGGGAGACAGCTTAACTATGAGTGTCTTGTTATAAACTTTACGAACTTCTGATGTAATACGCTCTGCCATAAGACAATTAGTACCAAAAGCCATGCCCCCCTGCTTCACATTAGGACATGAAATATTCAACTCAATAGCACTAATCCTATCTAATTCATTTATTCGTTTAGTTAACTCTACATATTCATCAACAGAAGAGCCATTTACATTTACAATAACATTTGTGTTATATTGAGAAACAATCGGATAGATGTTTTTTATAAAGTAGTCAACTCCTTTATTTTGAAGACCTACTGCATTTAGCATCCCCGAAGGAGTTTCAGCCATTCTTGGGTAATCGTTACCTTCACGAATATTAAGGGTTGTTCCTTTTAAAAGTATGCCGCCTAAATGATTAACATTTATAAAATCATCGAATTCAACACCATTTCCAAAAGTACCAGAAGCTGTCATTACTGGATTTTTCAGTTCCAGATTATGGATTTTTACACTTAAATCTGCCATTCGAGTTCATTAATATTAAAAACAGGTCCTTCAGAACAAACACACTTATTCCCCTCTTTTGT
>JACCEE010080539.1_pt1 | contig 13738 bp, 13 predicted proteins | sample 7449931 | NCBI WGS metagenome assembly JACCEE01 (sample SAMN15323457, study PRJNA562643) | freshwater metagenome | isolation source: river surface water | place: USA:Blue River Watershed | collected 2017-08-19 | reverse complement strand
TTACTAATATTAAAACTTAAATTTTTACTTTCTTTATTTATTATAAAACTACTATTATTATTTTTATAATTAACATTACAATTAACTAAATTATTATCTTCAAAATAAATAATTGAATTTGAAATGTTTGACCAACCAAAAAAATAATATCTATTATTTATACTATTATAGTAATATTTTTTAGTATATACTGAAAAATTACTATCTCTTATAGTTTCTGATAAAAATCCAATCTTTCTTCCTAATTCTTGTTTTGCTAAATATTCTACATTTGATGCTAATTCATTTAATTCATTTGAGTTAAATAGATTAAAAGTTACTAAATCTTCTGTGTATATAATATCATATCCAGATGGAAGTAATAAATATTTACCAAAGCTATAGTAGTTATCATCTCCATAATTAAAAGGAAGTAAACTATTAGTTTCAAATAAAGTATAATTCAATCCATCTCTTGAATAATATATGTTAGTTACATTATTAGTATAATCGTAATTATTTATTACAAAATTATTATTATGTGTTATTAATCCAATACTATTTAGTCTTACTCCTGCTTCATTTATAAAAGTAAGTGAACTAGTTATATTAGTCCAACTTGTACCATTATTTGTTGACCTATATACTTTATAAGGATTATTACCTATATTAAACCATGTTAATAATACCATATTATTATTTGCATCATATATATATTTTATTTGCTCTTGACGATCTGTTACTGTTGTATTTACTGTAACAGCAGTAAAACTTGTACCATTATCAGAATAATAAATTCTATTTTGTGTATTATTTTCTTGTCTATATAATAAAATTCTATTATTATGATCTATTATATTTCCATTTCCATCTTTAACTGGTATTGGAACTATTTCAATTCTTTTTAAAGAATATGTTATTGAAGTACTTTGAAATGTTATACCGTTATTAGTTTTATAAAATCTTGTTGATGTTCCAGAATTTATTATAAAACAAAACTCATTTGTTTTATCATTAAAAACTATTTTACTAATTTCACCTGTAAATGCTAATGCATAATCAAATATATTACCGTTTAAATCTATAAAATATACAGTATTTGTATTGATTTCTGATAAAAGTACTCCATAAGATGATGTTTCAAATCTAGAAGCAGATACATTATTTATTGTACTGTCATAAAATAATTCTATTGAATCATTAGTTTCATTAAAATAGTATAGATTTCCATTATCCATATATATAAATCCATCTTTATATTTTTTTGGGTTTATAAAATATTTTATTTCTGATATAGGATTATATACAGTTGTCATCTTGCTATTTATTATCATTATTTTTTCCTTTTTAAATAAAAAAAATAGTATATAAAAAATTATATACTATTTTATAATTATATTCTATAAAATTATTATAGAGTTGGTAAATTTATATAAAAGTAATCTACTGTTTGAGTTGCACTACTTGATAAAGCATTTGAAGTCATATTCATATCAGATCCACTTGTTCCAACTGTTCCTTGTATTCTTATTTCAGTAGTAGAGTAAGATGCTGTGTCTCCATCTAGTACAAATCTAAAAAAACTTGCAATACCAGTAGATATATTAACACCACTCCAAGTTTCAGTAGTTTTTTTTGCTAAAACACCACTTGATGCAAAAGTTTCAAATGTTAAACCAGTTACTGTTGAATTATTTGTTATAGTGCATAATAATGTTGCTGTATCAATAGACGCGTCCGCAGATGATGGAACTGTTCCAGCATACACGTTTATTTTTCCTAAATTTAATAGTGACCTTAAACTTCCTTGATCTAAAACACCATTTCTTAATCCTGTTGATAATTTTAATGCCATTTTATATTATTCCTCTCTAATAACCATCTGTGCTATATTCCAACTTAATGTCTCACCAGCAGTTAAATTTTTACTAAAATCTAATGCTCCACTATATAATAAATTACCACCAACATCAGCATCAAAAATTCCAAAATGTGTAACATTTACTCCAGTTCCAGTTAGAGATGGAAACGTAATTACATTATTATTTTGTGTATAAGATGGTCCAACATCTACTTCAGTAGGAATATCAAATGTTACAGTTTGTCTTGTATAGTTAGTATATGCAGTATTTATATCTACTTCATCTGTTCCAGTATCTCCTGGATTTGCTGTATGTAGAGATACAAACCATGCTGTTGGCCTAGTTCCCATTACTTCTGTTGTTAATAAATATTTTAATACTTCTGTTTCTGCGTAATTTGATTTACTCATTTAATTTCTCCATTATTTCAATAAATTATTGATATTCAATTTCATATTGGAATATATTTACCATGTTTACAGAACCAGTCTCAATTGCAATGCTAGTAAAATTCATATCAGCACCACTTGTTCCAATTGAACCATCTAGTCTTGGTAGAGTTGTAGAAGCTCCCAATCCATCAACTGCGTTACCCATTAGTCTAAACCACCCAGCTGTTCCAGTTGCAATACCTGTAAATTTCCACTGATCAGCTGATTTACTAATAATTCCATTTGCTGGATCATCAAAAGTTAGTCCATTTGTAACATCTCCAAAGTTAAATGGAGCACCATCTTTTGTAACTATTCCTAATAAAGTGCCAGTTACAGCACTGTCAGCAGTTGCTGGTTGTGCACCGCTATAAATATATATAACACCGCTTTGGAATGATTCTTTAAATCCCTTATTGTTAAGCATGTTATTTCTTAATCCTGTTGATAATTTTACTGTCATTTCTTTTTTCCTTAAAAAAAATAGTTATTTTTTTATAAAATATAATTAATTATATAACTAATAAATAATTAAATCAATATAAAATATTATTCATTAACTAAAATGCTTGATATAAACTTAATATTATTTTTATCAACTAAAAATGTTGAATTTATTTCACTTTCTTTTTCAAATGGAACTACATACTCACTACTTATATTTTCAAATGGAAGACATCTACATAATCCATTCTTACTCCAAAAATAATATAAACCATCTTCTATATTAATAGAGCAAGCACTTCCATTTATAACTCCATAATCTGCTAATTTTGTAATACTATCTTCATTATAAATATAAATATTATCATCTGTTGATAATAATAAAAATTGATTTTCTTTATTATTAATTGTTTTTAATAATGTTATTCTTCCTTTTATTTGTATAAAATCTTTTTCTAAATTAAATAAATGAACTGCATATGGATTAGAATAGTATATTTGAGTTATATTTTCAGTAATACTATAAATTGATATAAATAATTTATTATTTAAAAAATCTATTTTATCTACATTAAATGGTATTGATTCTAAATTTAAACTATTTAGTTCTCTTCCAAGAATATTAATTGAATCTGAAAAATTTGTTATACTTAAAATTGTATCTTTATAAAATTGATATACTGTAGAATTAGCTGGTGCTATATAAATACTTGTTTTTTGTCCAATTATTTGCTCTATATCAGATATAACTATACTATCACCATCTTCTATTTCTATAATAGATTCATCTGACGAGCCAGTTTCTATTTCAACTCCATCTAAAATTATTGTATGAGTAATAACTACTTTATAAACTCCTTTAAAAAGTTTACTATTTGAACTATTTTTACTTAAATTAACTTGATTTGGTTTATTAAAACTTATTTTTTTTATAAAATTATTTTCTTTTATTATGTATAATTCTTTTCCATCACTTAAATAAATGCTATCATTATATTCAGAATAACTATAATTAGTTCCAGTTAAACCATTAAATAACTCAATTGAACCATTTTTATCAAATAAATAAATATTATTATTTTCTATATAATATAATTTTGTCTCTTTTTTATTACCAAAAATAAATTTTATATTATTTGAATCTATTTTTTTAATGTATCCTTTTCTTGTTGATATAGAACCGTTATTATTTATATCAATATTTTCTGCTGAATTAAACCATTTTAAACCACCTTCAAGGTTATTTATTATATTATTAATTCCTTTAAATCGTTTTAATTTAATTGTTTTTGACATGAATAATCACCATTTGCATTTTACAAATCTTGCACGACTTTCGCCTTGTTTTCTCAATACATTAGCATCAATTCCATATCCGAAATATCTTGTAAACTGATCTTCATGATATGAAGCTCTATTTGGATCAAAAGTCTCTGTATCTTGTTTTTCATATGCTAATTTATATGCAAAACTTAACATCTTCCTATGTAATTCTTTTGGTATTTCAGGCTCATCAGTATTATTTACTAATTCATTAACTGGACGTATAAAACCTTCTAATTGAATTATGTGACCGTTATTATTAGTATCTGGTTTTGGAAATAGTATTATTTTATTTGATTCAATATAATAGCAATATGGAGTTCCTTGCATATCTTCAAAGTTTCTTATTGTATATTTACTATCAAGTTCACTTTTACTAGTTTCTTTTAAAACTATATTATTTAATAAAACTCTTTCAATTTTTATAAATTTATTTGAATAAATATAATTATTTATATTATTAGAAATAGTAATTTTACCGATATCAAGATCTTTACAATATAATAATTTACTTCTTTCACAAGCCTCTATTTGTGCTTCATTAATATACGATTTAACTTCTGCATCACTCCATAAGTATGGAGTTACAGTATCATTTAGTTTAAATCTAAACTCATTTATTAATTCAAGTAAAGTCATTTATATCACTCCAATTCTGAAAGAGCAGCAAGCATATCTTCTCTATTTACATTCATTCCAGCAACTTTACTTAAAAAAACTAAATTAGGTAAACCGTCTTTTGTGAAGTAATTAGGTTTATTTGCACTTCTCATTTTTAAAATAGCATTCTTAATATCTTCATATTTAGATACAACAACTTCTTCTATTTTAGGTTCAACTGCAATTACTTCATTTTTTTCACTAACACAACCATTAGCATATGCTTGTGCATGAAATCTTTCTGGTATTTCAGTAAATTCAGGATATACTATAACAGAATGACCTGTTAATAAGCAAATTCTAACTTCTTTTCCATTTGTTGTTTTAAATTTCATCAAAAATCCTTTTTATTATTAAAATAAATTATTATTATATAAAAAATAACCGTATATTTCTATACGGTTATTTTAGCATTAATAAAATTATTAAGCAATATAAGTATCAACTGCAACAACACCGAAGTCTTCAACGCTATTACCATTGAAAGCAGATTTGAATTTTGGTTTTAAAAGACCAAACATCATTCCGATAGAGATACCATGCTTGTTACCGTAGTCTGTTAAAGAATTTTCATTCCAATCAGCAGCACCATAAAGGTCAGCAGCAGCAAGAGCTTGTGCACCCATTAATAGAGACCTTGTTCCATTAACAGCACCAGCAGCACCCCATTTGTCTCCGTTAGCAGCACCTTTTGTATTGAAAACTCTGTTAGAAGACTGAATAACGATTCCATCAAGAATAATATCAGCACCAGTGAATATTGGGTGATCAGAACTTCTTGCATTTGCATTAACTACAACGTTTCTGAAATCAGAATCTTTCTTAAGAGCAGCAACAATCATTGGGTGGCATAAGAATACATAGTGTTCTTTTCCTTTAACCATAATTGGCTTGATACCATCAGTTTTAGCTTGTGCAGTTAAATCAAATAGCATGTTTAATTTTGGAACATATGAACTTGTTATTGTAGAAGTATCTCCAGCAACTAAATTTGTACCATTGAAAGCATAATGTCTTTTTGCAGATGGAGCAGAAACATCAGATGCAAATGATAATGCTGTTGGGTTTTGTTGTCCTGGAGTAACTGTCCTTGTAGATCCGTCTGTATTTAAACCATAAGAAATACCAGATGCAGTTAAGATACATAATTCATCAAATACTTTTGCTCTCCAAAATGCTAATTTGTCTTTTGATTCCATTCTGAAATCTAAAACAGATTTTTGATCTTCCATTTTACCTTTAGAAATAACACCATTTCTCATTTGGTCAATCTTAATTTCTTGCCATGATGCGTCAAGAGCTTCTTCGTTTCCTTCTAATGTATTGTCTCCAACTACACCAGAACCTGATAATTCTGCAACTAAACTGATACCAGCTCTGTCACCTTTTTCTGTTTTCTTTAATTCTGTTACTAATTGAACGATGTTATTTGCATCGCTTCCCATAAATTTCATGAAGAAAGAATTCTCTCTAAATGCTCTAATGGATTCTTTAACCCATAATTTTCTTTGTTGTGGTTGTAAGGTACTTAATTGTGAATCTGACATTTTATAATCTCCTATATATTTAAAAGTGTAATTAAGTTGTTTGTGTGTTTACTTCTTTTTTTGTAGTTTTACGCTCTACACAGCTTTCTTTTTACACCTTTCAAGGAAGTGACCCTACTTTTTTTACGTTTAACTAGTTTAACGAGAATTTTATACGATATTTTTATAGAATAAAGAAACTATTTACTGCTATTTTAATCTAATAAGTGTTACACCTATTTTTTAGATAATAACACTTATTTTATTTTAAAGTCAACTATTTAACCCATTAAAAGTTTAATTCTTTCTTTTTCTGGAAGTTTATCCCATTCTTTTTGACTCATTTTACTATAATCTGTACTACCAGCTGTTGCTCTATTTCCAATTCCAGCTGAATTTGGTGATGGTGGTTGTTTATTACTTGTTTCAGCTGCTTTTTTTATAGCATCTTTATTTCTTTCAGAAGTATTTTTAACAACTTTTTTATTTTCTACTTCTTCTTTAACTTCTTTTTCTTTATAAATTGGAGTCATTACCTTATCTGCTGCCATTTTTATTGCTAAATCAGGTCTTTTTCCTTGATTAATATAAAAATCACGCCATTCTAATGTTTCTTTTAGCAATTCCTTATCTAAAAAAGCTCCATTTGTATCTAATTCTGGATATTTTCCAACAGCTTCTTCAACTGCTCTATTAATACTGCTTGTTAATTCTCTTTGTTCAAAATCTTTTTGTATTTTATTTTGAGCTTCTAATGTTGCTTGTCTTTTTAATTCGTTATTAATTTCTTTTCTTATTGCTGCTGCTTTTTTTGTATCACCTTCTAGTAATGCATTAGCAGCTTCTTCTTCTTTTAAATCAATATCAATTTCAGGTTCAACATTTTTTGCATTTTTTATAGAATCAATCTCTGCTTGCATTTTTGCTAGCATTTCTCTATATTGATTTCTTTCTTCAACAACTTCATTAAGTCTTGAATATGGAACAGTTTTTGGTTTAGATGATTTTTTTGTTTCTAATTCTTCTTTTTCTTCTTTATCATCATCATCTTCTTCTAAATTTTCTTCTTCTACTTCTTTAGATTCTTTTTTAGATCCTTTTTCATTTCCTTTATCAGCTTTTTCATCTTCTGATTCATTATTATCTGTATCTGATTCTGATTTATCATCTTCTCTATTTGATTCTTTACCTGATTCTCTACCTGATTCTTTTGATTCTTTATCATCATTATTATCTTCTTCTGATTTATCTTCCATTTCATTTTCAATATCAAAACCTAAATCTTTTAGATCAACTGGTTCATCAATATCATCAAAAAATCCATCTTCAAATTTATCTGTCATTTAATTTTCCTTTTAAAAATTAGTATATATTTAAAATTATATTATTATTTAAAATTTTGTCTATATTTTATCTATATACTAATTAATTTTTATAAAATACTTATTTCAAAACACCATCATTTTCAGGAGTTATTATTCCTTTTTGATATCCAACTGCTGGACTTTCAGGTATTGCTGGTTGATTTGGAGTTGTATTTACTGGTTGGTTTATATTATCAGCTAAATTACTTGGCATCATTCCATTTACATTTGGAACAATAGGTTGCATATCTTTATCAACAAATCCACTTGATTTTAATAAACTATCAGCAAGTGTTGATGTTTCTGGTGTTGATTCAATTATTTGTGCTGATTGCATAGCAGAGTATACAGATTTAATAGATGTGTCTACTGTTTCTGCTTTTACCTTATCTGTTTTTGCTTTTATTAATTCAACATTTGCTTCAACTTCTGGATCTGGTTGAGATTGTTGTGCATTTTCTATTTCCTGAATTATTTCATACTTATTAGAAATATTGGAGTGTCCTAAAACATATTTATCTGGTATTCCAATTCCAGCATTTCTTAATTCCATTGCTTGTGTAAATTGACTATTATCAAAAGTTACTTGTAATGGTTGAGTACTTACAACAACATCATAATCACCAATAGTTAAATCATTTCTAATATAGTTTTGTTCTTCGTCAAATTTATTTATTTCAATAAAATTATCAAAAGATTTACCTGTTACTGGATCTGTTTCTGTAATTCTAATAATTCTTTCACCTGTATAAAATCTTTGTACTAAATTTAATATTCTTTTTGCTAAAATTGTTCTTGTTCTAGATAAATTAGATAATGGAACTGCTAATTGCTGTTGACTTGCAAATTGTTTTGATTGTATTGCAACACCACTTGTCTCTGGACTATTCATTCCACGAGAAGTATCAGGAACAGTTACATTTTTTAAAGCCTCTAAACTTAATTTTATTATCTCTGCCATTCCAGATGGAATCTGATTTGGTTGTATTTTAGTAGGTGGACCTATTTTTGCATCATACTCTATTACTAATCCAGTAGTTGCACCAATATTTTCTAAATCATTTGTAGTCATATTTTTTAAAGTATTTTCTGGAACCATATAACCACTATTAGCAGAAGAATTTACTATATGAATATACTGACTTATTGCTTTATTAAGAGCTTCTTGTGGACCAATAGCATTATCTACTAATCCAACAGTCTTTCCACGACTAAATATACAGAAAAATGGAACAACAGTAAAACTATCATACGGTGAGTAATCGTCAAATAAAACACATCTAGAAGTAGTTACAGTCCATTTTACTCTCTTCATTACTCTTTTTATAATTGGAACACCACTATCTTTAATTTCTTTAAGTTTTTCTTTTGATAAATTATCAACTATAACTAAATCATTAGCATCGTATACTGCTACACTACTCATTTCATTAATAAATCTTTGTCTATCAATAACTCTATATCTTCTTACACCTGTCTTATCTTCGTGACATGTATCATAAGAGTTATTTAATTTATCTCCAAATGAATTTCTTGGAACATCTATTTCACTTGTTCCAAAATCTAAACTTGGAACTTCAAATTCTTCAACTTCTTTTCTTTTATCTTTTCCGTATAAATTTTCAATTTCATCTAATGTTAACCATCTTAAAACTATGACGTCGTTCCAACCATCTGGATCGTATGTTTTACTATCTGGATCTGGAATTACGTCCATTGGATCTAAATTAGTTATTTTTATTTCACCTTGAATGTCTTTTTCATAACACATTCTTACATCAAAATATCCTCTTTGTTGAACTATACCATCTTTAAATACTTCTGTTTCTACAGATTGTAAATCATTTTGATCTGCTATATACATTGCTATTTTTGAGTGTATTTCTGCAAGTTTAGAATCGCTTTTTCCACCTCTTGGTTTATATGTTATATCCATTCTATTTGCAATTTGATAACCAATAGCAGAATTTATTGATACAAATATATCATTAAACTCATAATATGGACGACCTTGTAAATCTAATTCTCTTTTAGCATCTTCTGGCCATTGACCACCTGCTCCTAAATACATATCATCATTTCTTTTAGCTAGTACACAATATTTAGTATGACCTCTATCTTTTACATACTCATATCTTGCCCATTGTTCTCTTGCCAATTCATATTTATCAAGTTTATAATCCATTTATTTTATCCTAATTTATTTTAAGCAGTATAATGACTTCTATATACCATTCTATACTTTTTTTTATTTTCTTCAAGCCTAGTTGCAAATCTCTTCATCATAACAGCATATCTTAATGCAGATATTGCATCATCAAATTTTTTAACAACTTTACCATCTTTTCTATGATATTGTCTAATTTCTTCTAATAAATCAGTACAAGTTCTAAATATTTTTAATCTATCACTCTTCATTCTATCATATAATTCCATTATACCTGCCTCAACACCATTTCCACCATCTTCAAACGTTGCTCTATCATCGCACATTTTAAGACCATGTTCTTTATATTGACTGGCAAGAGTTTTACCAGATCCTTTATCTGTTTGTAATCCATCATGTGGCCATGCAAATAATAAATTTTGACCCCATGATTTTACTCTTGCTGTAAATTCTAATGGTGTCGTTTGTCTTGCTTTAAAGCAATTTGTAACATATATTACATCTTCATCTTTATCCCAATATATCTTTACACTTCCAGTTGGGTGATCCCAACCAAAGTCTATTCCACCTAATGCTGCCAATTCTTTTCTTATTGGAATATGATCTATAACAAATTTATCTTCTGGTATATTAAATATTAAACCATCACCCATCATTGGAGTTCCGTTAGCACGAGCTTCTCTTTCATGTGGTGGTAGTGCATCTAATATTTTTTTCTTTTGTTTTTCTGAATAATGTTCAACATCATTTATACCCATTTGTATATAACCCCTATCAGAAGTATTAGGCTCTGGGTAGAATTTTCTAACAACAGTTGAAAGACCTTTTAATGGAGTAAATGTTATAAAAACTATACCATTTTTAGCATTAGTTCTAGTTATACCTTCGTTATATATATCTTCTGGTGGCTCTTCGTCAAACCATACTAAATCTACTGTATCTGCCTGCCATTTACCACGACCTTGTTCATAAGATAGAAATGTTATAGAAGATTCACCACCACTTACATGTTTTACAACAATATTGTCAACTGTATTTTGAACACCTGCTTTATTTTTCCATAATTTAATACAATCTTTTGGAAGTGCGGCACTACCATACTCATCTACTTTTTCAGGATCACCAAGTAAATTTCTCTGTATACCTTTTTTAGTTAATTCTGCTGATTCAGATCCTGCTATTGCTCTTATTGGCTTAGTAAACTTTCTTCCAGTCCACCATTCTGGGTATAAACCTGTTAAATGATATGCCATTTCCATAGCACCACAATATGTCTTACCCATTTGGTTGCCACCAAGAAATAATCTTTCTTTAATATCTAAATTATGAAAATCTTTTTGTTTTTGATATGGTTTATATTCAGCCATCTTATTAAATTTTAATTTATTATTAATTTCATTTAATAATTCTTTTGGATCCATATTTAATAATTCTTGTTGCTGACTTCTTGTTAATTTATCAAATAATTCTTGCATACTATTAGACATTATCTTCACCATCTGTACTATTAATTATTTCAGCATCTTCTATTAATTTTACTTCTTCTACTGGCTCTATTACTTCAACTTTATCTTTTAAAAAGTCTTTTAATGTAATTAAATCTTTTATATCTAATGTTGATACTGTTGATATTTTAATTTCTGGTTTTTCATTTTTAAGAAGACCATGTAGTCTTGCTTTTAATTCAGTTGTTTTAATCATACTTGATGCATTACCAGTTCTCTCTGCTATTCTGTATGCTTTCTCAAGTTCTTCCATAGCATGACTTACTTCATAATTTTCAACTTTTTTAATTGATTTTGAATCTTCATTTTTAAGTCTTTCAATTTCTTCAACAACAACTTTTTCTTTTGCAATTTGACTTGCTCTTGCTCTTATTGTTTCATAAGTATATTTTGAATGATCAAAACTTCTTCTAAATGCTTCTGTTGCTGAAAAACCTTCATAAATTAGTTTTGCAAAATTTAATTTATTATCTAATGCCATTATATTTTAACTCCTACTATACTGTATGTTTTAGCTCTTCTAGTCCAACCATTAATCCATTTTAATTGAGTTGGGTTTTTTCTACATATTTCGTTATAATATTCTATTCTATTTTCTATTAATTTATTATGTAAATCTATTTTATCATTATAATTATTAAATGCATTTATAGTATTTGGTCCTAATTTACCATCAACTTCTACATTTAAACTTTTTTGTAATATTTTAACTGCTCTAACAACACCACTACCACAAGATATATCAAATAGATATGGACCTATTAATTCACCAAATAAATCGCATTTTAACGGAAGATAATACTGTTTATAATATACTGACATAGCATCACTCATATTAATTGATTTAACGCTTAATTCTGGGTGTGCATTTTGTGCAATTCCAAATTTTGTTTCTCCACCATTATCAAATTCTTCGTTACAATAACCACATAGTCTTTTATTTAATGGAGTTGATATATCACCATCAATTACTGACTGTCTATTAAATTGAAAAGTGCTACCTGTTTCAAATTCCATAGCCTTATAAAAGCATTTTTTAAATAAATCGGAGTAATTATTCACTATCAACATCTCCTTTTAGTTCACCTTTAGACTCTACTTTTTTACTATTTTCTATTTCATTTAATAAATCTGATTCAATTTCTTTCTTATCTTTTTTTCCAAATATTAAGTCATAATTATCTTTATACTCTTTACTTGGAATACCAGATATCATCTTACTTCCAGTGATTTCATTATAACTTGCGGCCATTTATATTTCTCCTAATTACTATACTAATTCTATAATAGAATAAAAAATTAGTAAATATTTTTAATTATAAAACTGCGTATGCTACGTATGAATGTATCACCCAAAATGCCATTACTATAAAAACAGATAACACTATCAAAAATTATTACTCTTATATATATACTATTTTTTATCATACATTACATACACTATACCTAAATCTCTCCAAAAGCCTTGTGTAGTGCGGTTCTTACTGTATCACTTATCTATTGACAAAAAATCATACAAGTAGCATACGATACATACAATTTGCATAAAAGACATGTAAAATTATACAAAATAGACTACTTAATAAAAAATTCACGGTATAGTATAACAATAAATAATATATAATATATAAAAAATATTACTGAACTATAAAAATTGCTCCATGTAAACTCACTAAACATTGCTGTTTCTCTTTCACGGTCACTATCGCTACTTCCTTTTAGTTCACCTTTTTCATACACATTTTTTATTATTTTCTTAAAATTTATTATTGAAACAATTGAAATTAGCATCGTGTAAAACTTTTTAACTACTCCAAAAGCTTCTACACTAAAAAAAAGTATTCCAATAAAACAAAATAAATTTATATAATCATAAATACTATTCATATTAATTAAATTAAACGGTGTATTTATTTGAGTATTTAAAGCTATATCTATCATATTTTTTATTTTCCTTAATTTTAATATTATTATTTCTATCTACAAATTAAGCAATTTTTTAAATTGCCATTATTATTTACTATTTGCTACATAACTTGCTCCATAACTTGCTAGTAATATACTCTCTGCCCTATCATGATGATATTTAAACTTCAAATAATCAGTTGCATTTATATATAATTCTTTTGCACGATTTAAACTTGCATCTTTATCACTAGATAATAACATACTTTTCTTCCACGAAATTGGAGTTGGCATTGAATAATCTATTTTAATTATATTTAATATAGTTTCTATTGAACCAATAATATAGCCCATTGAATAATTTGCAAGAGATCCATTAGTTGGTCTTGCATGAACACCTTCCATTACACAATAAACATCATCTATATTTTTTCCTTCTAAAAAATCTTTAAATATTAAAAACATTTTATTTATATCAATTTTTTTTCTTGCTTTACCATTTACCTTTACTTCAAAAGTTGGAATATCAATAACATACAATAGCCTATTACTAATCTCGCCAACATAATCTA
>JACCEE012278500.1_pt1 | contig 13742 bp, 11 predicted proteins | sample 7449931 | NCBI WGS metagenome assembly JACCEE01 (sample SAMN15323457, study PRJNA562643) | freshwater metagenome | isolation source: river surface water | place: USA:Blue River Watershed | collected 2017-08-19 | reverse complement strand
TTTAATGAAACAGGCAATTAAAAATTGCTACAGGTTTGCGGTTTTACAATCCACCTTAGCCAGTAAACGGCGTGTATTCAATGCCGTTGCCAATTAACGTGAGGACGGCGGCTTGATTTTCTGGGCTAGGATTTGTGCCGCATAGGGTAAAACTATACTTTAACTGCTTTGTCTATTCAATAACGCCGCTAACACTTGTTACAAGCGAATTTTTCGTTAGCCATAAAAAACCGCACTGACTTTCATCCATGCGGTTTTTATTGATTCAAATTAACAATTTACCTAGGATTTATTCGTCGTCATCCTCTTCTTCTTCAAATTCTCCCTCCTCCTCATCCCCCTCTAGTTCATCCTCTTCTTCCTCTTCGGACTCATCCTCTTCTAATTCCTCCTCTTCTTCAGGTTCATCTTCTTCCTCATACTCCTCTTCCTCGTCCTCTTCAGGTTCTTCTTCCTCTTCCTCCTCATCCTCTTCGGGTTCTTCTTCCTCTTCCTCGTCCTCTGCTAATTCATCCTCTTCCTCCTCTTCGGGTTCATCATCATCCTCTTCAAGCTCTTCAGGTTCTTCTTCCTCTTCTTCACCCGTTTCACCATGAATTTGCCACGGTTCAACTAATTCCTGTACAAAACTTGCTTCCCGTTTTGACAAACCATCCACACTAACAATTGCTTCTATATCACTGACAATTTTTGCCAAAAATTCAGTAGAAAAATAATCCGCAAAAAGCTGTACCGATTCTTGAATTAACGCAAAATTATCCACATCCTTCACGGCATAACGCAATACCTTAGCGGCACGGATTTCCACCCCCAATTTATCAATAACATCCTGCATGTAAACAGCAATTGCATCATATTCGTCATCGGTCAAATCACCGTCCGCCCCCGCCGCATATAGAAAAAACAACGCAATCCGATACTCAAGCGCGTAATCCCCCATCGCTTCTAACATCGCCTCATAATCATCATCACTCATATCCGCCAGTTCTGAATCATAATCGCCAATCACCGACTCCTCGCCTTCATCCCAATACTCTTCAGTATTAAAATCCACATTATCAAGCTGTTTAATAATCCACGAATCGCCATCGTTAAACTTAGGATTAACTAAATAATCGTAAGGAATGTAACAATAGCCCTTATCGCCCCACTCTTCACCCCAAGAATTACGCACAATAAACACTTTATCTTTATCCGAATACCCTACGGCTAACATAGCATGACCGGAGTGCGACTCACGACTCGCCTCCTTATCGCTGGGCATCGGCACAACGCCTTTTTTACGCTGCTTATCAAATGATTTATATAAATTAATCGCAAAAATAATCGGATGTCCTTCGGCTAAACAATGTTTCCAAGTATATAAATCCGTTGGCACTACCGCCATATCCTGAACTTTAAATTGTGCCGCTTCCTCATAAGCTTGTTGGTGTGGTTCGTCATTCACAAGGTCAATATCAAAAGGATAAGTATTTTCTGAACACGCCCCGTATTCTTTTAATCCCTCAATAGCTTTTTGAATATAGCTACCATCATCACCAATCGCCGACTGGTCGCCGTTGACTCCTAAATAACGACCGTTGTAATAAATAAACATGCGACTGACATCATAATCTTCACCGGTATGTATTTTGGCTAAATACTCATACGCACCGGCGACCGCATTTGCCACACAGCTCATGGTTGCCCCTTGATCTTCAATAGGGGTCATGTACTTGCGTAAATCGACTTTACGCGGCAAATCGGCCTCTTTATAACGTGTTTCGTTGTATCTTTTAGCTCCCGGCGCAGGTTTTGCGTATTTATAACCTACTATATTGCGTTTACTGCCATCGGCGCGTTCCAACGTAAAGTCACTCATAACATAATATCCCAACTAAAAAGGTGAAAAGGTGAATACACAACAGGGTTAATCTGCACACTAAACAGTAGAATAAAACCGTATTCACTGCAAGCGAAGGCAATGATTTTGTTATTGACACAAAAAATCAACGGTTCTGTGACAAAGGTTTTTAGTGGACAATAGCTTATCAAGCACACAGTTTTTTACGGAGTCTTCGATTATGCCCAGCCAGTTACCTTACGTTGGTTTACGTCCTTTACGCGCGGATGAAAGCGATATTTTTTTTGGACGGCAAACCTGTACCGACGAGCTAGTACAACTTTTAACACAAACGCATTTTCTCACCGTGTTAGGCGAAGCCTATTGTGGTAAAACCTCGTTGATGCACTGTGGAATTCGTCCAGCCTTACATAACCAAGCGCATTGGCATATTGCCACCATGCACCCGGCGAATGACCCGTTTGCGCAGTTGATTTCTGCGTTATTAGAACCTGAAGCGTTGGGCGAGTTGTATAAACAAGAGTTTAAAAATGACACCATCGCCGCACAGTTTTTACAGCAAAACCTTAGCGAAGGCAGTTTTGGTTTACAACAGTTACTCGATTACAAACCGCTGCCTAGTGAACATAAATTACTCATTATTTGTGACCAGTTTGAACAGATATTTCACTACCAACAAAGTGAACCTGATAAGGCGCAAGCGTTTGTGAATTTACTGCTCGACAGTAGCCAACCCCATTCGCTGAATCAAACGCCACACAGTAGTATTCATGTTGTGCTAGTAATGCGCTCAACACATTTAGACCAATGCGCGATATTTTCGCAACTAACCCAAGCGATAAAACAACATCTGTATTTAATACCGCGCTTAACCGAGCAACAATTGTATGAAGTCATCACCCAACCTGCGATAGTGCATAACGGCTTGGTAAGCGAAGAACTCGCCCTGCAGTTATTACACGAGGCGCACAATAAAGGCGATCAATTGTTGTTGCTGCAACATTTACTGATGCGAATGTGGGAATTAGTTCCGCTTGGATTGCCGCATCATTTAGATTTATTGCAATTTCATAAAAATAAAATCACCAGTTTAGAGCAAGCCTTATCCGCGCATTTAGAAGATGTGTATTTTGAATTGCGTGACCTGCAATGCAAAATTGCCGAGATTTTATTTCAGCATTTAGTCGTCGCCCATCGCGATAAAAATCGCCCCTTACATCAATCCGTCAGTTTGGAAAGTGTCGCCGCCCTTGCACAAGTTCCTTGGCAAGAGGTCGCAGAAGTGGTCACAATGTTTCGCCGCAATCCGCGTAATTTTTTATTGCCAGACAATAGTGTAGAGCTAAGACCGGATACGCAAATTCAAATTAGCCATGATGCGGTGGTTTTATATTGGCATCGCCTAGAAGAATGGTGTGCATTAGAAATAGAAGCGGGGGGTAATTATCAGCGCATTCAGCAAAAAGCCCTGCAACAGCAGCAGGATAAAACCGCATTTTTAAGTCGTGCTGAATTAATGCAGGTTTGGCAATGGTATCGCAAAGACCCGCCTAGTGACAGTTGGGCGCAGCATTACCGGTGTGATTTAAACTTAATTCGTGACTACATTAAGCGCAGTATCATTTATCATGCGGTGTTCGCGCTGTTAAGCCTAGGGCTTGCTGGTTTAGTATTAGTCACCAGCTTAGGACAATGGACTCAGGATGTGGACGAAAAAGACCATCAGCAACAACTACTCAGCGTTTTTAATCAACTTAGTCAGGTGTTGATTACACCGAACAACGCCGCACATATCGAAATGCAACTGCGTCCGCTAGTCAAACCTCAGTCCAATAATGCCGATGCTTGGTTTTATTACGGTGTCGCGCTAAGTCAGCAACAAAAATGGCAGCCAGCAATCACCGCATTTAAACAAGCGCAAGCGTTGACCGCCTCACAAAACATTTTAGTTTTATATCACTTAGGCTTTGCCTTCCAACAACTGCAACAATGGCAAGCGGCGATAGCCACTTTTGAACTCGCGTTGCGCCAGCAACCTACCAATGTTTTGTTATTGCATCATTTAGCGGACACCTTTGCTGAGGCAAAACAGTTAGACAAGGCGGTTATTCATTACCAACTAGCTTTAAAGGCACAACCAAAAAACGACAGTCTTCTGGGTAAATTAGCGCAAGTGCTAAATTTACAAAACAAACCGACCCAAGCAATACCTTATTTTAATCAAGCTCTTGCGATTAATAACACCAATGATGCCAATTGGCGTAATTTAGGCTTATTGTATAAAAAGCAACAAAATTTAGCCCGTGCTGAATATTGTTTTCGTCAAGCGGTACGAATTAATCCGCGTAGTGATATGAATTTGCGTAATTTAGGCAGTGCTTTGATTCGACAACAAAAGTTTATCGAAGCCGCACAAATTTTTAAGCAGGCGACTGAAGTTAATCCACGCAATGATAAAAATTGGTTAAATTTAGGCGATGCTTTAACCGGCAATAATAATCTGGACCAAGCCTTAACCGCGTACACGACAGCGGTAAAAATTCAACCCAGTAGCGTTAATTTAACCCATTTAGCCGATTTACTGCATAAACTGAACAAAGTGGACGAGGCGATTGGCTTTTACCGACAAGCCTTATTGCTTAAAAACGGTAAAAAATAAACGATTGTTGTTTGGGGTTGAGTGAATTCAAACTATCTCTGTCAGACCAGTGGGCAAACCTGTTGATAATTGTTTTAGCGCGTTAATCATCAACAGGTTTCGTCGAAAAAACACTCAAGCGGCATTTAAGTCTTCATTTTCGTACAAGCGGGTTTTCTTCCAACCGACAAATTTAGTGTCATCAAATGGAATATCGTGGTCTATGGAATGCTCATAGCAATTTCTAAATAACCGCGCGGTGCGAAACGCATGAATCTCGTCATCCGCAGTAATGGTTTCAATATTGCCGACTTGGAAGGTTTTATTTTTAGATTTGCGTTCTTTAACCCAAAACACCGTATAGCAAAGATAGCTTTTGTCTTTGCGGTGGTCGTACTTTACCGTGCGCGACACGCCGGTAATACCGGTGGTGGTTTTGTTTTTAGGCGGCTTAAGAAAACGAGTGCGGCTGCCTTTTAACACCACCAACATTTGGTCGCGCCAAGCAATAGCCGCCTGTAAAGACTTGGTTTTGTTGCCCCATAATTTATGGGAAAAATAGCGACTGGTTTCCTTGCCGCGTCTTACAATACGAACTTGAAAACCAAAAGCATCCGGTTCAGTGATATGTTTATTTTTTATCGTTATCATTATCTTTACTCACAAAAAAGTGTTAACAGCGCGGTTGTACCGACGTAAGGTAGTACAAAATCCGATTTCTACAATCGGAATTTGCTTACAGACTCTTTATTTCTTGTAAGCTAATGATTACAAATTATGTCGATAAGTTAGACTAAATGCAAGCAAAAAATTCAACAATTCCTGAGTATTTTGGTGTAGAATGACAAAATCCACTCGCGTGGTTGGCTGTTTATATTTGTAACCTTTTGTTTTATAACTCTTTTAGGAGATACTCGATGAGCGTATTAGTAGGTAAGCAAGCTCCAGATTTTACAGTACCTGCGGTATTAGGTGACGGTCAAATTGTTGATTCATTTAATTTTTCACAGGCAACTGCTGGCAAATATGCGGTAATTTTTTTCTATCCGTTAGATTTTACCTTCGTTTGTCCTAGTGAATTAATTGCGTTAGACCATCGCATTGATGAATTTACGACGCGCGGCGTAGAAGTGATTGCGGTGTCAATTGATTCGCATTTTACCCATAACGCATGGCGCAATACGCCAATTAACCAAGGTGGTATCGGTCAAGTGCGTTACACATTGGCGGCGGATTTAACCCATTCTATTGTTAAAGATTATGACGTGGAAACCGCAGGTGGCGTAGCTTATCGCGGCAGTTTCTTAATTGATAAACAAGGCTTAGTGCGTCATCAAACGGTTAATGATTTGCCATTAGGTCGTAATGTTGACGAATTATTGCGCATGGTTGATGCCCTGCAATTTTTTGAAGCCCACGGTGAAGTGTGTCCGGCTGGTTGGAAAAAGGGCGATGCCGGCATGAATGCAACCCCGACCGGTGTGGCAGCCTACTTGAGTGACCATGCAGATAAATTGTAAAAAATTCTGCAAAATTTAAAATATAAATGGCGCGTTGTTAGAGTTGGCAACGCGCCTTTTTTTATTGCGCATCCAACGGTGGATTATTGGCATCACTGACTAATTTTTGCCGAATAAAATAAGCGGCGGCTAATGCACTCAGTGCTGGGATTTGCATCACTAAAAACCCCATAATAGCCGAGCGTGTTAGCGCGTTGGGCAGCATAGCGATAAACGTTTTATCCACCAGCCACCACGTTAACCAATAACCTATCAAGCCAATAATCGCCCATTTTACCGGCGGTTGATTTTGTTTTTGCGCCGACAAATAAAACCAAACCAATACCGCAATTGCGCCAATTTTTGCTAAAAACAACATGTCCTTACCCTCTTGTATAATTATTAAAATCCACTTCATTCATTGATTTAACTAGGAATAGCGTTAGAATCTACTCAAATTAAGTCAGCAACGAAGTTGTAATATAAGCAACAGCAATAATATTCTAAAACGCATTCTGATGACACTTTTTTCAAAGCAGTTACACATCACTCTCCGCAACCGGTTTAAAATCATCTTGTCGATTTTAGCAAGTTTGCTGTCGTTGACGGCAGTGACGTTGATTGCGTTGCCGTTTATGATTGACCCGAATGATTTTAAGGCGCAAATAGAAAATACAGTCAGCGAAAACACCGGTCGGTCTTTTACTATAGAAGGTGAATTGGAATTATCGGTGTTTCCGTGGTTGGGCATTTCTACTGGTAAACTTGTATTAGCTAACGCGCCGGATTTTTCGGAACAGCCTTTTGCGCAAATTGTTGAAAGTAATATTAAAATCAAGCTATTACCGTTGTTATTTAAAGAAATTGAAGTCAGTGAGATTGTGCTAAAAGGCTTGGAGCTGAATTTAAGTAAAAATGCGCAAGGTCAAACCAATTGGGCTGATTTACTTGCGTTGTTGGCAAATAAAGATGAATCGAGCAAAAGTCCATTAAAATTACTACAAATTGCCGGCATTTCCATTAAACACGCTAATATTAGTTGGGATAATCAGCAAACCGCTGAATTTATTACGGTTAAAGATGTTAGTTTAAAAACCGAAAGGTTTGCTTTTGATACGCCTGTCGCCACTGAATTAGGTTTTTCTATTCACAGTCGGCAGCCTGCCTTAACCCAAACGGTTAATTTAAGTGCCGATTTATTGGTTAATGAAGCGTTAGATATGATTAAACTTAAGCATGTTAAGTTAAAAACCTTAACCGATGGCAGAACTATTTTGGCGCGTAAATTGATTGCGACCTTAACCACTGAAGCCAGTTTTGACCTTAAGCAACAACAACTTATTCTAACTGCTTTGCAGTTAACCAGCAGCGAATTCGCCTTACAAGGCAATGCGGTGGCGCAATTAAAGCCGCCGTTTAAACTTGATAGCACAGTGCGGATTCCCGGATTTAACGCCGCTAAATTCGTGCAGCAACGCTTGGCAATACCTTTGCCAAAAATGGCCGATGACAAAGCGTTAACGTGGGTTGGAGCGGATTTTAGTTTACATCTCGATAATCAACAGTTAAAAATCAATAATTTAGTCATGCAGGTTGATGAAACCACGATGACGGGGGCTGTCGCGCTTCAAGATTTTACTCAGCCGCGTGTGGGGTTTAATTTAAAGTTGGATATTTTAAATGCTGACCGCTATTTGCCGCCGGTTACTCCAGTACAAAATCAAGCAGCGGTTATTCCCGACACCGGAATTGCTATTAAAAGCGATTTATTACCCCTAGACGCGCTAAGAAAACTGAACGCTAACGGTCAAATAAATATTAATGATTTAAAAATCAATAATTTAACTATGCAAGGACTGCATTTTATTTTAACCGCGAAACAAGGGCTGATTCAAAGTTTGCAACAGGTCGATAAACTTTACCAAGGCGCGTATAGTGGCAAACTCGCTGTTGATGTGCGCAATAATTTCGCCATTATGTCGCTGGTGCAGCAATTGTCGCACGTTCAAGTCGGGGCGTTATTGACCGATTGGCAGGGTGAATCGAAAATAACCGGTTTTGTGGATGCTAATTTTCGTTTAGCCAGCAGCGGCAATAGTGAATTCGCGCTTAAATCTGCTTTAAATGGCCGTGTGCGCGTGGTATTTAAAAACACGTTGATTCGCGGGGCTAATTTGCAAACCATTATGGATAATAGTACCGTTGTGTTTAAACAACATCCGCAGGCAAACGCCGCTAAACAAGAGTTTACCGCTTTTTCTAAAATTGCCGCCACCGCAATTGTCAGCAATGGCATTGTCAGCAATAATGATTTGTCTGCCAGCGCCGACCGGCTAAAAATAACCGGCTTTGGTACGTTGAATCTGCTCTCGCGGCAAATTAATTATCAGTTGATTAGTTTGTTATTAAAAGAAAAAATAACGGCTGCCCAAGCCAAAGTAGTCAAAAATTTACCGTTGTTTATTAAAATCAGCGGTAGTTTTGCCAACCCTGTGTATCAGGTCGATTTGGCGGCAATGGGACTGGCTTTATAAGTGCGTAAATCTAAAATGCCAAAAAACTGTATGTTTTAGCTACTTTAACCATCACTCAACAAGCTTTTAGCCTTGGATTGTAAAAAATATGAACAATGAGCATAGCACCGGCACGGTGGTTTCTATTCGCGGCAGCGTGGTTGATATCCGTTTTGAAAAGAACTTGCCATCCATTTACTCACTGCTACATACTGGAAAAAATAGTGAGATTGCAATTGAAGTGTTGGCACAACTCGATGCTTATAGTGTGCGTGGTATCGCGCTAAATCCCACTCAGGGATTAGCGCGTGGTATGTTAGTCACGAACACAGGACAGTCGTTACAAGCTCCGGTCGGCAATGCCATTTTGTCACGCATGTTTGATGTATTCGGTAATGCCATTGACCGCCAAGCCGCAGTAGAAAATGTACACTGGCGCAGTATTCATCAAGCTCCACCGCCGTTAATTAAACGCTCGACGAAATCGGAAGTGTTTGAAACCGGTATTAAAGTGATTGATGTGTTGATACCGTTAGAACGTGGGGGAAAAGCCGGTTTATTCGGCGGCGCGGGAGTGGGAAAAACCGTGTTGTTGACCGAGATGATTCACAATATGGTCGGACAACATCAGGGGGTGAGCATTTTTTGCGGTATCGGTGAACGTTGTCGTGAAGGTGAAGAGCTGTATCGAGATATGAAAGCTGCCGGAGTGTTGCCAAATATGGTGATGGTGTTCGGACAAATGAACGAGTTACCCGGCGCACGTTTTCGCGTCGGGCATGTGGCGATGACCATGGCGGAGTATTTTCGTGATGACGAACAACGCGATGTGTTATTGCTGATGGATAATATTTTTCGTTTTATTCAAGCGGGGATGGAAATCTCCGGTTTAATGGGGCAAATGCCGTCGCGCTTAGGCTATCAACCCACTTTAAGCACCGAACTGGCGACATTGCAAGAACGGATTGCCAATACCGACAAGGGGGCTATTACCTCGATTCAAGCGGTTTACGTTCCGGCGGATGATTTTACCGACCCCGCCGCTGTGCATACTTTCGGCCACTTATCCGCCTCTATTGTTCTATCACGCAAATTAGCCAGCGAAGGTTTATATCCTGCCATCGACCCGTTACAATCCAGTTCCAAAATGGCAACCGCAGGCATTATCGGGGAACGTCATTATAAAATTGCGCAGGAAATTCGCCGCACGCTTGCCCAATATGTTGAATTAAAAGATATTATTGCCATGCTGGGTTTGGAACAATTATCCCCCGAAGACCGCAATTTAGTCGGACGGGCGCGGCGTTTGGAACGTTTTTTAACCCAACCGTTTTTCACTACTGAGCAATTTACCGGCTTAAAAGGACAATGGGTCAGTTTAGAACAGGCACTGCACGGTTGTGAGCGCATTTTAAACGACGAATTTAAAGATTATCCAGAAAACGCGCTGTATATGATAGGCGCAATCGATCAGGTAAAAACAGGTGTTTCACCGTGAAAGCTGTGATGGTAAATAAAAAAAGTGGCATTTTCATACTGCCGCTGTTGTTGGCAGTGACATTGAGTTTTTGTTTAAAAACCTCACCTTTAGAAGAGCAACTACTTGATTTATCAGTAGAAAAAAATATTAGCTATTTTTCTAAAGTTCTGCGTGATGAACCGCCAGCTACAAAAGCCATTTTAATCGACTATGCCGATAATCAAGAATTGGTGTTAAAAGCGTGGATTGCGTTAAAAAAATATCCGCAAACTGCCGAATCGTTGTTTTTTCTTTATGGACAACAACCGGAATTTAAACAGGCTTTGCTGCAATTTGGTGAAGGTATTATTCCGGTAGTGGCGTATTTTTTGCAACATGAAGTGACCAGTTTAACCGTACAAGCCACGCTGGGTAATTTATGGCAAGGGCTTAAACATGCCGTCTCTGCGAATGAACCTAAACCGGCTGGGGATATGCTGGCACAATTAACCCCACAGCAGCGTGGTTGGTATGCGATTAATTATATTAATCAAGAAGGCTATAATTTTTTAGGACAATTTGCGGTGGATAAACATGGCAATGCGCAATGGATTCAAGCCGATAGAGCCAGCAAAGCCTTGGTGAGTTTTTTTAGCGGTGGGATTCGTGAGTTAGAAAGTAAATATAAAACCGGGGCGGATATTAGTAAAATGGATTTGGTGTGGGCGGGAGCAGATGTGTTTGTGTTAGCCAGCAGCGTTAAATTACTCACGACAAGCAAAGCGGTTGCTTCCAGCAAAAGTTTGTCTTATTCGCAAAAAACCCTCAGTGTAAGTCAAAAAACCAGTTTATTTTCTGCGCAATTAATAAAAAACACGACTGTTCGCAGTCTGGTTAAATACAGTGCCATTAGTGCAACTGTCTATATTGTTGCCGCACACCCAAGCTTAGTGAATGCGATGCTGAATGAAACGGCGGCGGGGTTAGGCGTGAATGCGGCAACAGCGAAAGTATTAGGTTGGTCAATATTGTTGTATGTGGTTTTGTTGCCATTGCTGTGGTGCGTGAGTTTATGTCTTAAGCCGTTGCTGCTGGTGTATAAACTCGCTGTGCCGAATAAAACATGACCGGCATAAAAAAAGCCATGCCCGATTGGACATGGCTTCGACTACGCTAAATCTAAGCAAACAATTAGATAGAGCCTTTGACGTAGCTTTTGCATTTATCGAGTGTTGAACCACCGCTTCCTACTGCCGCAGAAGCTTGCCAAGTAATAGTACCTGCACCAGTATTAACAGTTGGTGCGATAGTAAATGCACATAAACCTAATGAAGCTGTACCGGTGATTTTAATCCCCGCACTGTCTTTTACAATTTCATAAGATGAAGCATCTGCGTTACTTACAGGCATTGCAGTAACGCCATAGTTTGTCAACTCAGTGATTTCATCACAAGCGGTTAAAATACCCGCGTTAGCGTTCAAACACTCAGCAATCGCTAACTTACTTGCAGAAATACTGGTAATTGCTTTCGCCCATTTGCTACGGGTCATGTAGTCTTGATACGCAGGAATCGCAATAGATGCCAAAATACCGATAATCGCTACAACGATCATCAACTCGATTAAGGTAAAACCTTGTTGACCTTTTTTAATTGCTTTCATGATGTCTTCCTCAGTTAAGTTACAAAATGTATAATTCACACTCAATAGTTTAGCATATTTCATGCCAAATAATATAGCAAAAACTAAACTCATCGCGACAATTGATTTTGTATGACCTAACGTAGTAATACGTCAATACGCTGCCATCTGTAAATACTCGATAAAGTGACAATTTTTGTCACCTCAAGTGACAATTTTTGTCACCCAAAGTGACCATTTTTGTCAACTGACGGTAAAAAGCGGTATAAGTCCCCATAAGGGCTAACCCTTTAGCAAGGCAAACTGATAAAATAGTGACCGAACTTTGCTTATTAACTTATTTTAAAGAAAATTATCATGCCCAAAGCCAGTGAATTAAAAAAGGGAACTGTCGTTGAAATTAACAACACGCCGTATATCGTAAAACAGATTGAGGCAAAAAGTCCGTCGGCGCGTGGTGCGTCAACGTTGTATAAAATTCGCTTTAACGATTTAAAAACCGGACAAAAACTAGACGAGTCGTTTAAAAGTGATGACGTGCTGAAAGAAATTGACTGTAATCGCATCCGCCTCCAGTTTTCTTATATTGATGGCAGTCACTATGTTTTTATGGATACGGAAAACTACACGCAATACAGTTTGGATGTGGAAGATTTAGAGGAACAGGTTGGCTATTTAATTGAAGGTTTAGAAGCGATTGTTGGGCTACTGATTGATGATACGTTGATTGCCATAGAGTTACCGGCAGCGGTCAACCTACTTATTACTGAAACCGCGCCGAGCATTAAAGGTGCGACTGCCACTGGACGCACAAAAACCGCACGTTTGGTGACGGGGATAGAAATTCAAGTGCCTGAATACATCGAATCCGGGGAAGTGATTAAAGTTAACACCTTAACCGGCAAATTTAGTTCCCGCGCTTAATTTTGCTAGGAGTTTTAACCTATGGCAACCGAAATTGAACATAAATTTTTGCTCGCAAATGAGGATTGGCGCGCGTTGGTAACGCGCAGTGCTGATTATCAACAAGGCTATTTAAATAGCGACAATACTAGCTCGGTGCGGGTGCGTATTGCCGATCAACAAGCTTGGTTAAATATTAAAAGTGCCACTATTGGCACACAACGGCAAGAATTTGAATATGAAATTCCGCTTGCCGACGCGCAATACATGATAAATCATTTATGTCATAAGCCATTGATTGAAAAAACCCGCCATTTTGTCGCCGCTGGTATTCATGTGTGGGAAATTGACGAGTTTGCCGGTGAAAATCAAGGATTATGTGTGGCGGAAATTGAATTATCCCGTGCCGATGAGCCATTCATCAAACCCTCTTGGCTGGGAAAAGAAGTCACCGATGATGTCCGCTATTACAATAATCAATTGAGTAAACAGCCGTATTCGACTTGGACATAAGACCAACAAGATGCCCCCTTTTTTTTTTAAAAGGGGGGCATTTAATCAAGCACGCAAATTTTTAACCACGCGCACTATTTCCATATCCCCGGCAATCGTTTCGACCGTAAACCCTAGTTTTTTCACCAACGACAACATCGGTTGATTCACGCGCAACACTTCACCTTCAAACAGCGCAAGACCTTTAAATTTAGCCGCTTGCATTAACGCCGTCATCAAGCGCGACCCTACCCCCAAATTTTGATAATTATCCGACACCACTAGCGCAAATTCCGCGCTATTGCCGTCTGGATTAATAATATAGCGACATACGCCTAATTCGACTTGTTTATCCTGCAACGTAGTCACCGCCACAAATGCCATTTCACGGTCATAATCAATCTGGGTAAAGCGCACAATCATTTCTGGGGTTAATTCTTGAATCACCTGCATATAACGAAAATACTTGGTGCGTTCAGACAAGCTGTGAACAAAGTCTTTTTCCATGGTGGCATCTTCCGGGCGAATCGGGCGAATCGTAATGACCAATCCATTCGACAACTGACACTGCTGAATTAATTCGGATGGATACGGATGAATTGTCATGTGCGAATACGGGGTTAATTGATGCGACACTTCCGCTTTAATCCGCGCATCAACCGCCATTACCCCTTGTTCATCGACAATCAGCGGATTAATGTCCAGTTCCAGAATTTCCGGCAATTCGCTGACCATGGTGGAAATATTCAACAAC
>JACCEE012383109.1_pt1 | contig 13746 bp, 11 predicted proteins | sample 7449931 | NCBI WGS metagenome assembly JACCEE01 (sample SAMN15323457, study PRJNA562643) | freshwater metagenome | isolation source: river surface water | place: USA:Blue River Watershed | collected 2017-08-19 | reverse complement strand
TCGTCTGGGTCGATAAAATAGTCCCCACTCTCCGGTTCAATGACCATAAACCAGTCATAGTAATCATCAATCAGTTGGGGTTTGGCCGCCTCAAAAATTTGGTCACACCGTTTCATTAAGGCTTGTAGTTCCGCCTCTCTACGCTCTATTTCTTCTGCGGTTAGTTGGCGACCGGGGAAGACCCGCCCCAGACGCGGATTGAGATGAGTATCTGAGATTTTTCTCATGGTGATTAACCTCCACCTCCAGTAGTAATCTGATATTTTTTATGATAACTCAATTCTGTTAGACATCAGGAATTACACCTTGTCACTGTAGGGTGGGCTTTTGACAATGCCATGAAACCGAATTTTCAAGTTGAGTGAGGTCAGCATCATTGATAACAACTTGGTTATTTCATATATGTTATTGAGTTTTTGTCCTTAGTCAAGGGACCAGCGACCAGGGACTAATCACGAAAAACTTTTTTCAGAAATTTGCGTAAATTTGGCTTTGACAGCCGATAGGTAAGTGGAACCTTAAACCAACCGGTCCAGGTTCCCGTCTTCGCCTCCCCTCTGGGAAGGTGAAATCGGGTTGATGGTTGGGGTTTTATGAGGGCGAAGCATCCCGGTATCAATATCTGGATCAAACCGATAACATATCTGTCGGGATGCTTCGCCCCTACTGATTCTGGTCCCTTGTAACTGGTCCCTTGTAATTGGTCCCCTGACAAAGGACAAATGACCAAGGACAAATGACAATTTGCGTAAATTTGGCGTTGAGATAGGTAAGTGGAACCTTAAACCAACCGGTCTAGGTTCGGGTCCTCGCCTCCCCTCTGGGAAGGTGAAATCGGGTTGATGGTTGGGGTTTTATGAGGGCGAAGCATCCCGGTATCAATATCTGGATCAAACCGATAACATATCTGTCGGGATGCTTCGCCCCTACTGATTTTACCCTTGTCCCTGGTCCCTTGTAATTGGTCCCCTGACAAAGGACAAATGACAAATGACCAAGGACAAATGACAATTTGCGTAAATTTGGCGTTGACAGCCGATAGGTAAGTGGAACCTTAAACCAACCGGTCTAGGTTCCCGTCTTCGCCTCCCCTCTGGGAAGGTGAAATCGGGTTGATGGTTGGGGTGTGTCTGGAGGTAGAGATTGTGTGGCTATGGGGGTATCTCATAGTCATTGCATCGCTACTGATGGGATGTTAAAGGTATTTTTTGGGGTAATTTCTGTAGTTTATCTGACAATGTTGCCCCAGATTACAGGATGAGGTCAATCTTGACTAATTCCTGGTGTTTTGCTATGGGTTTTTGTGATTTATTAAAATTTTCTAAATTAGGTATTTTTACGGATAGACAAAAGTCTTTGGACGGATTAAAGTAGAGTCATGGAGGTGGATAAGGCTGAGCTGTTACCGATTTTTAGTTGGGGACAAGAAAATTTATTTTATTTGCTAAATTAGGTATTCTTACGGATAGACAAAATTCTAGGGGAGGATTACAGTGGAGAAATGGGGCGCGAAACTATCCAGGTTATGACAATCCCCTGCTGCTGGCGCCAAATATAATAACAGCTTATGTGTTAGAAAATTGAAACCCGGAGATTAATAATGAATCAAAATAATCAAAACCAAGGGAATAACAAAAGCTCTAACCTGCCAGGGACAGAAAATATGGTGGATGCTGTTGATTTTGATGAAGATGATTACGGTTCCTATGAAGAAGATTACGATCCTTATGAAGATGACTTGCCACCATATCCCGCAGGTGAGGCGTATCAAGCCTATTGCGAAGATCCCACCTATGATAATGCGATAGAGGCGGCAGAAGAAATTTGGGGAATTCCCGATCCTCGGCTAATCGGTTTAGATTAAGCAGGTTGAGAAAAAGGGTTGGGTTAACAGTTTCAATTACAGTTTTTTAAAGTCGTAAAAGGAGGATATATGGCTGAGGTTAGAGCAACATTTGATAATCAGCAGAGCTATAAAAAATTTGTAAATGCTCTTAAGAGTTCTATAGCACTGGGAGAACTGGGAAAATTGGAACCTCCGCCAGATTCGATTTCATATAATCCAGGAACTACAGTAACAATTACCTGCGACAAGGAAGATCTACAAACAATAGAGATACTTATTTTATTGTATGGTAGAACCGTCCCTTAAATAAAATTAATTATTTTGGCTTTATAGTCAGTATAACTGGCTATAAAGCTAAATATTTGACAACAACTAATTGCGTAATTGCGACTAAAACTATGTTTGAACTAGAAATAGCGTGGAATAAACCTGCCAAAACATGGAACCAATCCACTGATCATGTATTAAGGGTGCGAATTCGACCGGAAGCTAATAAAGTGGGATTACCTTTGCGGATGGCGATCGCACTGGATACTAGCAGTTCAATGCAAGGGGAAAAACTCACAGCAGCTAAAGAAACTTGCCGCTCTGTGGTGGCTCAATTACGCAATACCGATCGCCTGGAGTTGGCTAGTTTCTCGGCACAAGTGCAACCTTTGCTAAAATCTCTTGCTGGTGGTGCAGGAGCCTTAGATGCTGCTAATACAGCAATCACTAAGCTCCAAGCCTCTGGTGTCACTCGTACAGATATGGCATTAGAGTGGATTCAGAAGGCTTTACCAGAAGAAAAAGGTTGTGTTCGTGTTGGTATTTTGATTACAGATGGTCACGCAACGAATTCTCAAGGTGCTCTTCTGACTGATGTAACTGGGCTACTTGACAAAGCTACTGAACTCAGCAAATCTGGCATCTTGATTTATCCTGTGGGTTTGGGAAATGCGAATAACTTTAACTCCGTATTTCTGATTGATTTAGGAAAGCGGGGACAAGGAGAATTTATCTATGCCGAAACTTCATCCGAACTACAACCTAAACTTCAAGAAAGACTAATCGCCAGCCAAGCGATCGCCATTGATGATGCCCAAATCCAGTTGACTCCTAAATCTGAAATTACTCTCAAAGGTTTCTGTAAATTCAGACCTGATTACTTGCCACTGGAAGAAACAGCCAAGGGTAAGCTGAACATTGGAGTAATTCGGACTGATACCCCAACTGATGTGTTGGTCAAAGTGGAAATTCCCCGCTTAGGTGTTGGGGAGGCTTTGGGTAGCCGAGATTTGCTGCAAGTCGATTTAACAGGCAGTGACTTGACTACGGTTACAAGAAAAGCGGCTATCATTTACACCAAGTCGGCGACAGAAGCGGAACAGGTTAACAGTGAAGTGGAAGCCAACCGAAATCTTTGGGAAATTAAGGAGAACATGAACAGCCTAATTCGAGAAACTGACCCGAGACGAGCGAGACAGTATCTCGATGCCTTAGAGATAGCTACTGTGCAAAATGGTCTAACCGAACTTGGTCAACAGGTTTCTCAATTAAAGAACGACTTAGAAAAAACTGGCAAAGTCGATGAAGGTCGCAAGACAAGAGCTTGGGAAAACGTCCAAAAATCGTGATAGCGGACATAGTAATTAAAGATGGCAGATAAGCAACTGAGCCAGCTAGGACTGGTTTATGATGAGAAAACCAATAAGGGTAAAGTGCGAAAAGTTAACGAAGACGCTAAGTTTGTCAAGTCCTGGCCTGATAAATCAGCACTTTTAGCAGTTGTTGCTGATGGGATGGGTGGACAAGGCGGCGGAAAAGAGGCGGCTAAAATTGCCCTCGATACTTTCAAAGAGCTATTAAATCAGCCTTTACCTCAAACACCAGAAGATCGGTATCATTTGCTGCTAGAGGGTTTTCACGCTGCTGACAAAGCAATTCGAGAGCGAGCATCGCAAGATTTCGGACTGATGAAAATGGGGGCCACAGTTGTGGCGGCTATTATCACAGGTCGTGAATGTTTGCATCTCTACGCCGGAGATTGTCGTTTCTATCATTTTAGCGGGGATAATCCCCCTTATGTAACATCCGATCACACCCCCATCAGCGTTCTCTTGAAACTAGGCGAAATCACCCCAGAAGAAGCGGTACATCACCCCATGCGTTCTGTTGTTATGTCCTGTTTGGGTGGTGGGGAAAAAGCTAAATTATCAGTTGACCCCAAATGGAATGATGATAGTTCTCCTGTCCTTCGTGAATTGCATCCTGGGGATTTGCTACTTTTATGCAGTGACGGTTTACATGGCGAAATCAGTGATTCTCAGTTGCCAAACCTCGTTCAAACGCATAAAAACTCGCCAGCAGATTTGACTAAAGCTTGCGTAGATACTGCTTTGAAGCAAGGTGGTCAAGATAACATTAGTGTAATTGCTATTTTGGTTCAGGAGTAAGGTAAATGACGATTGACCTGTGGAAAATGTTTATAGGGCAGAAAGTAAACCAATATAAACTGGAAAGAGTATTAAAGATAGGAGGAGAGGGGTGCGTTTTTTTATCAAACTTGATTGTAGGAGATCAGACTCTCACACAGCAATATGCAGTAAAGCTTAGAACTACTAATAAAAATGATTTTGACCGAAATTTACAGGAGTTAGATGCCGCGACAAAGCTAAATCACCCTCAGTTATTAAGGGCCTTGACTGTAGGTTCTTGGCAAAAAGACGGAATAGATTTTTTGTATCTGGTAATGGATCTAGCAGACGGAACTTTAGACGATCTCCTAATCCAAAATTCTCCTCTACCTCTATCAGAAACAGAGGTCTTAGATGTAGTCAAAAGTATTGCCTCGGCACTGGTGTATATGCACGGGCAGAATCCCCCCATTTTACATCGAGACTTGAAGCCTGGAAATGTAATGCGAGTCGGTAAAGACTGGAAACTGGGCGATTTTGGTATAGCGCGGGAGACAAATTCCCAAGGAGTTCGTCTCACCAGTCTAATGGGTACTAAAGAGTATGCTCCGCCAGAGTCATACAAATCTATTACTTCACTGCCTTGGGATTTGTGGTCTCTAGGAGTGATGATTGTAGAAATGCTAACTGGAAAATTCCCATTTAGCAATGATACAGATCAAGGTTTAATGACGGAGGTTCTCAAAGCTGATCCGTTAGAATTATCTAAAAATTTGCCAGCGCCTTTTGATGAAATTGTGCGTGGGTGCTTAATTAAGGCTCCACAAGAGCGCTGGACAGCACAGCAAGTATTAGAAACACTCTCCCAGCAAATTGCACCACCACCACCGCCACCCCTACCGCCACCTCCACAGATCGATCCGTGGAATATATTGGAAGAAAAATATTCTAATAATGAGATACTTGATGTGCAGGTAACAGGCATCAACACAGGTGGTGCGCTTGTTAAAGTATTCGATCTCCAGGGATTTATGCCGCGATATCATCTTGTGAAACCACACAATGAATCTCTTGTTGGTCAATCGCTAAAAGTGGTTGTTTTAGAATTAAGACCAGGAAACTTACGTTTTTCAGAAAAAAAAGCTGCATTTTCACTGCTCCAAATTGGTGAACTAGCTGAAGGAAGAATTGTAGGCATTAAACATTTTGGTGTATTTGTTGAATTTAAGGGATTCCAAGGATTGCTACACATTAGTGAAATTACTGAGAGATATGTCACCTCTATTGATAAATTATTTAACTTAAATCAAAAGATTAAGGCAGTAATTATTAAGCTGGATAATACAACAGACAGAATTAAGATAGATTTATCAACAAAGGTTTTAGAAAACTATCCAGGAGAAATGCTGGAAAACATGGCTAAGGTTATGAGTGAAGCTGAAGCAAGACTACCTCAAGCTAGGCAACAACTATCTCGTAAGTTTCCCTAGGGTAAAACATTCTATGGATAAAAGCGATCGCCCCTTGCCCCTTCCCCCTCTCCTCACCCCCAGGGACGATCGCCCTTTCCCCCAAATGAAATTACCAATCTGCCACCACAGTCTCCAGACAAAATTATCACCGAATTTAATGTGCTACCATGATAGATAATTGGTAAACCTGGAGGAGACAATGAAGACTATCACCATCACAATTCCGGAAGAGCGGCTACAAAAACTAGAAGCCACTGCCACTCATTTGGGCGTATCCCTAGAAGAATTGCTCTTAATGGGAGCAGAAGCAGTGATGAATCAACCGGAAGTCTCATTTCAGAACGCGATCGCATACGTTCTCAACAAAAATACAGAACTTTATCAGCGACTGAAATAATGCGTTATCTAACCCTCGATGAGGTACTAGAAATTTATCGGCATCTCATGGAGCAATCTGGTGGAATCGCTGGAGTTGCCAATTTGGGAGCCTTAGACTCTGCTGTAGCTCAACCGCGTATGATGTTTGGGGGAGATGAACTTTATCCCACTATTGTAGAAAAAGCGGCGGCGTTAGGATTTTCTTTAATTAAAAACCATGCTTTTGTAGATGGTAACAAACGCATTGGTCACGCGGCGATGGAAGTTTTCCTCGTTCTCAATGGGTGGGAAATTTCTGCTACAGTTGACGAACAAGAACAAATTATTTTACAAGTGGCATCCGGTGATTTAGGACGAGAACAACTGACACAATGGCTTCAGCATCACATTATTCCCAAGAAGTAAGTCAGTTTTGCCCCTAAGTGCGATCGCCCCTCACCCTAACCTAGAATTAACTTGTCATTTGCCCCCCAAAAACCGGGTTTCTTAAACAAGCCTAGGCTCTGATGCAAAGATTGTCTCAGAAACCCCTTTTCCCAAGGACAAGGGACAAAGGACAAAGGACAAACAGTAACTCTCCCTTTCGGTTAAACTCGCCATTAATCATACTCGATAACAGGTCAACCTAAAAAAACGCCCTAGATATTAGGGTGTAGGGGCGAGCAAGCAAGCGAATCGCCCCTACACCCTACAGAATCTGATTTTATTTAAGGTTTAATTATGTGGATTTACTTACCTACAGAAACCAGGTTTCTTAAAGAAGCCTCGGATATGATGCAAAGATTGTCTCAGAAACCCCCTTTCCCAAGGAGAATGGTTCAACACTACATCACTCTTTCAGTGCAACTAACGATTAATTATACTCGATAATAAGCATTTGTTTTGTTAATGGTTTAACCGACGCAAATAATATGCTAAAATAGTCAAATTTATCCGGTTGACTATCAAGCAGTAAGAGCGATCGGCAATGAGTTGGGGTTTAGCAGCCAGAAAAATTGCGTCATAGGGTTTCATTAAGTAAGAAGCATTCTTAACTTTAATTTAAGAACCGGGGGGGCTGATGGGGTGGTGAATGTGCTAGACGCTGTAGGCTCCGCCAACGCCGAATCTTCACTAGGGGAAGCAAACCTAACACAATCGATGGTCCCATAATGGCTATGACATAGGTTGTTTTCTGATTCAGTGGCCAATTTCTAATCCACCATCTATAATTAAGGAGTGAGTAGGCTCGGCAATGCCCACCCTACTACGGTAAAGCCATAACAAATTGCATAATGACTACAGTTACTAACGCTACCGAACTGGAACAATTGATTGCTCGCGTCAAAGCGGCGCAAGAAAAATATGCCACCTACAGCCAGCAGCAGGTAGATGAGATTTTCAAAAAAGCTGCTCTAGCTGCGAATGCTGCCCGCATTCCCCTGGCGAAAAAAGCCGTGGCAGAAACTGGCATGGGTATCGTGGAAGACAAAGTCATTAAAAACCACTTTGCCTCGGAAATTATTTACAACAAGTATAAGCACGAAAAGACTTGCGGCGTCATTGAAGAAGACAAAACCTTTGGTTTCCAGAAAATAGCCGAACCAGTGGGAATCCTAGCAGGAATTGTGCCCACAACCAACCCAACTTCTACGGCTATTTTTAAAGCGCTGTTGGCTCTAAAAACCCGCAATGGGATTATTTTCTCCCCGCACCCGCGAGCGAAAGAATGTACAAGAGCAGCGGCAAAAGTGGTACTGCAAGCCGCTGTAGAGGCAGGAGCGCCAGAGGATATCATCGGCTGGATTGACGAGCCTACGGTGCCATTATCTCAGCAGTTGATGCAGCATCCAGAAATTAAACTGATTCTGGCAACTGGCGGGCCAGCAATGGTGAAAGCGGCTTATTCTTCGGGACATCCATCCCTGGGGGTGGGAGCGGGGAATACTCCGGCAGTGATTGATGAAACTGCGCACATTAAGATGGCGGTTTCTTCGATTATTCTGAGCAAGACGTTTGATAATGGCATGATTTGCGCCTCAGAACAATCGGTGATTGTGGCGGATGAGGTGTATGAGGAAGTCAAACAGGAATTTCAAGCTCGCGGCGCCTATTTCCTCAATCCTGAAGAACGGCAAAAGCTCGGCAGCACAATTATCATCAATGGACGCTTAAATGCAGATATTGTTGGCCAATCGATTCAAACCTTGGCTGCACTGGCAGGAATTTCCGTCCCAGAAGATACGCGGGTGCTAATTGGGGAAGTAGAAGATATTGGCGATGCAGAACCATTTTCCTATGAAAAACTCTCGATGATTTTAGCGATGTATCGGGGGCGGGATTTTCACGATGCCGTGCAAAAAGCCGATCGGCTGGTACAATTTGGCGGTCGGGGACATACGGCGGTACTCTACACAGCTCCCTCTAACAGTCAGCATATCCAAGAATTTGAATCGCGGATGCAAGCAGCGCGGGTACTGATTAATACCCCCTCCTCCCAAGGGGCGATCGGCGACCTATACAATTTCCGCCTTGACCCATCTCTTACCCTCGGTTGCGGGACTTGGGGGGGTAACTCTATCAGCGAAAATGTCGGCCCCCATCACTTGTTGAATATCAAAACTGTATCGGAACGCCGGGAAAATATGCTGTGGTTCCGGATTCCGCCCAAGGTTTACTTTAAATATGGGGCGATGCCGATCGCCTTGCGGGAACTAGCCGGAAAAGAACGCGCCTTTATCGTCACAGACAAACCATTATATGACCTGGGTATCACCAAGTCAGTGGAAGAAGTCCTGGAAGAAACCGGCCTCAAATATGATGTTTTCTTCGATGTCGAACCAGATCCGTCCCTGACAACAGTCAATAAAGGACTGGCACTAATGAATTCCTTTAAACCCGACGTGATTATTGCTCTCGGGGGAGGGTCGCCGATGGATGCGGCGAAAGTGATGTGGTTGATGTATGAACATCCAGAAATCGAATTTGAAGGACTCGCCACCCGGTTTATGGATATCAGGAAACGGGTTTATGAACTCCCACCTTTAGGCGTGAAAGCGATTATGGTGGCGATTCCCACCACATCGGGAACTGGTTCGGAAGTTACCCCCTTTGCGGTAGTGACGGACGATCGTACCGGGATTAAATATCCCTTAGCCGATTATGCCCTGACACCGAACATGGCGATCGTCGATCCCGAATTAGTGCTAAATATGCCCAAAAAACTCACCGCCTATGGTGGCATTGACGCACTCACCCACGCTTTAGAAGCCTACGTTTCCGTCTGTGCCTCCGAATTTACCAACGGATTGGCATTAGAAGCCATTCGCCTGCTGTTTAAATATCTGCCCTCCGCCTATCATAACGGCGCCAAAGACCCCAAAGCCCGGGAAAAAGTGCATTATGCCGCCACGATCGCTGGCATGGCATTTGCCAATGCCTTCCTCGGTATCTGTCACTCAATGGCCCACAAACTTGGTTCCACCTTCCACGTCCCCCACGGCTTAGCCAACGCCCTGATGATTTCCCACGTCATCCGCTATAACGCCACCGACATACCCTTTAAACAAGCCATTTTCCCCCAATACAAATATCCCAATGCTAAGTGGCGATATGCGCGGATTGCCGATTATCTCGGACTCGGTGGTAATACCGAAGAGGAGAAAGTCGAGAAACTGGTAGAAGCCGTAGAGAATCTCAAGCGTCAGTTAGACATTCCCATGACCATTAAAGAGGCTCTCTCTGGGGATGATAAAGCCTTCTATGAAGAAGTCGAAGAAATGGCCGACCAAGCATTTGACGACCAATGTACTGGCGCCAATCCCCGCTATCCCCTGATTCAAGACCTGAAAGAGCTGTATATTCTCGCCTATCGGGGTTATCGCCTGGAATCCACCTTGTATCATCAAGAAAGTCAAGAAAAACTGTTACAAGAAAATGGCACTGACACGGTGCCGAATCTCATTCTCCCCGTCAGCCTCGAAAGCAAATAGGTCATCAGACCAAAGGGGAGCATCCCGATCGAGTCCAGAAATCACGCTCACATCAAGCTCACATCAAGTCCGGGGGCATAGATTGTGTTGGTTTTGCTGATTTGCTTACCCACATGCCCCCATCAGCCCCAGATTACCCCGCGTCCAGGTCGATCGCGCCCAAAACAGAGAGTGGGCATTGCCTTGCCTACTCTCCCTCCCTAATGTAATAATTATCCAGATTTGGATATAATAGGAGTTTGTGGCGTTTTGCCAAGATGGCGAAAACTGCCCCTGGGGTTGCCGCCCCAGACCCAAATGAGTAACAAATAACAGATAGCAGCTAAAATGGAAATTACGATCGAATGCCAGCAACGGGCCGCAGGAAGCAAACCCAACTCCATGCGCCGAAACGGGTTGATTCCAGCGGTCCTCTACGGTCACAAAGGGGCGGAATCTCTGTCCCTAGCTATCACTGCCAAAAATGTAGAAAAGCTGCTCAAAGAGGCTTCCCTCAACAACACCATCATTGATCTGAGCATCCCCGACTTGTCTTGGACAGGTAAAACCCTGCTGAGGGAAGTGCAAACCCATGCTTGGAAAGATGAGGTGTATCACCTCAGCTTTTTTGCCGTGTCCGCCCAAGCCAGCGTCGATGTGGAAGTACCCCTGCATTACACTGGCACAGCCGTGGGTGTGAAATTAAACGGTGGACTACTTGACCCAGTGATGACAGAGATCACCCTCAGATGCAAGCCGGATAGTATCCCCGAGGCGATCGAAGTCAACGTATCAGAACTGCAAATTGGCGATGCTCTGCACGTGGGAGAACTCACCTTCCCCGAAGGTGTGCTAGCTCTGAGCGAACCCAACCAAGTAGTAGTTAGCGTCCTGCCTCCCCAAAAGGATGATGCTGGAGGAGAAGCCGCCGCTACCGCTGCTAGCTAACTAAATTTGTCATTTGTCCTTTGTCCTTTGTCCTTTGTCATTTGTCACTTGTCATTTGTCCTTTGTCATTTGTTTGTTTATAGAAATGAATAATTAAATTATATTTAGTTATTCACATAAAAAACAAAAAACAAAAAACAAAAAACAAAGGACAAGCGGACTTGCGGACAAATGACAAGTGACAAGGGACAAATGACAAGTGACAAAGGACAAATGACAAAGGACAAATGACAAATGACACAGCTTTCTCCCTTAATCGAGGCCATGTTACAGACCGGATTTTATCCCCATCCGGTAACAGCACCCGTACAACTGATTCAAACTCACGTTTCTTACGTATTCCTCACCGGGGATTATGCCTACAAAGTAAAAAAACCGGTTAATTTTGGGTTTCTCGACTATTCCACATTAGAGAAAAGGCAGCATTTTTGTCAAGAAGAGTTGCGGATGAACCGCCGCAGCGCCCCAGAATTATATTTGGAAGTATTACCCATATCCCAAGCAGACAGCGCCTATCAACTGGGGGAAAACGGGGAAATTGTGGAATATGTGCTGAAGATGCGGGCATTCAATCAAGATGACCTATGGAGTGCCCGGTTTGCCAGCGGACTCATCGGCGAGAAAGATATGGAAGAGTTGGGCAAGGTAGTGGCGAATTTCCATGCCCAAACTATCACGAATGATTATATCGCCCAGTTTGGCGAAATCCCCAAAGTTCGTGAATCTGTGGATGATAACTACGCCCAAACTCAGAAGTACATCGGTGGACCCCAGACCCAGCAACAGTTTGATGACAGCAAGGGCTTTACAGATGGGGTATTTGCCTATCAGCAGGAGCTATTTGCCCGCCGCATCGCTCTGGGTAAAATTAGAGAATGTCATGGGGATTTACATCTGAGAAATATCGCCCAATGGGGGGATAAAATCCTCCTATTTGATTGCATTGAATTTAACGAACCTTTCCGGTTTGTCGATGTGATTTATGATGTAGCTTTTGCCGTGATGGATGTGGAGGCCAAGGGCAGAAAAGATTTAGCTAATGCTTTTTTAAATGCCTATCTAGAACAAACAGGAGACTGGGAAGGAGTGCCCCTGTTGTCTTTTTATTGTAGCCGTCAGGCATATGTGCGCGGCAAGGTGACTTCCTTTCTGTTAGATGACCCCGGGGTGAGCGCCGAGACCCAGCAGCAGGCGCACGAAACGGCGGCGGCGTATTATCAGTTGGCTTGGAGCTACACACAACGGGGTCAAGGCCAGTTATTTTTGATGTCCGGTCTGTCCGGTTCGGGGAAGAGTACGGTAGGGAAGCTGTTGGCGCGGCGACTGGGTGCGATTCATATCCGATCGGATGCAGTACGGAAGCATTTAGGGGGAGTGCCTCTGGATCAGAGGGGACCCGATGACCTCTACACCCCAGAAATGACCAAGCGGACTTACGGGCGAGTGTTAGAATTGGGGCTAATGCTCGCTGCCCAGGGATGGCCAGTGATTTTAGATGCCAAGTATGACGGGCAACAACTGCGTGGGGAGGCGATCGCGGCGGCAAAATCAGCCGGTTTACCATTGCAGATTGTCCACTGTAGCGCCCCCGAAGCCGTATTGCGCGATCGGCTCCATCAGCGTACCGGAGACATCGCCGACGCCACCGCCGACCTACTCACCTCTCAAATTGCTGGATGGGAACCTTTCACCCCAGAAGAAACCCCCCTGGTGTTGACCATAGACACCACATCCCCTGTAGAACCGCAACTGGCTGGTTAGTCATTTGTCACTTGTCACAAGGCAATTTGTCACAAGGCAATTTGTCACTTGACCAAGGACAAATACCCTCTATCCCCCAACCCCTTTCTCCCAAAAAGGGAGAAAGGGGAGAAATGACAAGGAACAAGGACAAGTGACCCTGGACCCTGGACAAAGGACAAAGGACAAAGGACTTTTGACCAATGACCAATAGCCAACTATGAAAGAAGAGCAAAAATCCTCTTTCCATTGGGAAGAAATTACCGCCGGATTAGTGGTGGGGATGTTGTTCACGATCGGATTTTATCTCCTGGGATATTCCGGGTGGTTTGGCTTGATGCTCGGAGCGATTGGGGGATTTGCGGGTGGCTGGATTGTGTCTTGGTGGGACAGTACAGACGAACCAGCCCAAGAGCCGCCCCCGATCGTGAAAAAAACCCTCAACCAGGTAACAAAGCAGCGTCAAGCACAAAAACTGCAAGATGTCAAGCCGAAGCCAGGAATTTTAGAAGTATTATTTCGCTACCGGAAGTAGTGAAAGCAATGGCCACCCGAGCCAAGAGCTAGGCGTTGGGAATAAATCGAGCCAAGATGGCGCCTAAGAGGAGCAAACCGAAGCCCAAGCGATACCAGACGAAAACCCAGGTATTCTGGGTTTGTAAAAACCGAATCAACCAGGCGATCGCCACATAGGAAAAAATCACAGCGGAAACCAACCCCCCCACCAAAGGCAAAATTTCCGTATTGCTTCCCGGACTGCCCAAAGACTCCAGCAGGTCCTTAAGTTCGACCAAACCCGCCAGAGTAATGGCGGGAATGCCAAGTAAAAAGGAAAAGCGGGCTGCAGTGCCTCTTTCCAAACCCATAAATAAACCAGCGGTGATCGTAGTTCCGGAGCGAGAGGCCCCTGGAATTAAAGCCATTGCCTCAGCCATCCCCATTAACACACCGTCCGTGAGGGTGAGCTGGTCAAAATTGCGCTTCCTGCTGCCAATGCGTTCGGCGAGACCCAGGAG
>JACCEE011181794.1_pt1 | contig 13749 bp, 13 predicted proteins | sample 7449931 | NCBI WGS metagenome assembly JACCEE01 (sample SAMN15323457, study PRJNA562643) | freshwater metagenome | isolation source: river surface water | place: USA:Blue River Watershed | collected 2017-08-19 | reverse complement strand
ACCGTTCCAAGTTTGATTTGGTCGCGTGGCATGAGGCTATTTAATCCCAGGTTTTCGGTCATGCCGTATGCCTCTTGAATAAACAGGCCAATTGTTTGAAACCAGGCTGTCAATTCCTGCGGCATTGGGGCTGCCCCCGTGATGACCATGCAGGTTTGGTCTAAACCAAGTCCTTTTTGAATTTTTTTCTGGATAAATCGTCTGACGAGGGGGATAGAAAGCAATAAACTTAGTTTTTTCTGTCCACCAATTTTTTGTAGAATGCCTTCCTGGAATTTCGCCCAAATACGTGGAACAGCTAAAAAGTGACTGGGTCTCGCTTGAACTAAATCCCGCTGGAATGTGTCTAAACTCTCTACAAAATGAATGGTTCCGCCCGCCGCTGTACTAGCGAATTCGACGAAGTTTCGTTCCGCGATATGGCACAGGGGTAAGTACGAAATGAATCGTGTGTTAGGCCTGTCTAAATGAGCGATTGTTCGGGCTAGGTTAAGTGCAATGCCAATGGATTCGTTGGTAATCATGACACCTTTCGGTACACCCGTTGTTCCGGAGGTATATACGATGGTTGCTAGATCTTCCTTTTTAGGTAGGATGGGTTCTATGCAATCAGATTGCTCCTTCATAATACTTTCCCAAGAAACTCCGGTTGTGCAAGCGCTATCTGGGGTATAAATGATTTGAACATGGTCCGGAATGCCCGCCTTCATTTGCTCCCATTGGTCGAGCTTCCCAACAATCAAAATTTGACACTCCGAATGGACTAAAACTTGATTGAGTTGATCGGCAGTTAGCGTGGCATAAAAAGGAACTGAAATGGCACCGGCATAAGCGATGGCTAAGTCGGAAAGTATCCAATGTGCACTGTTTTTTGATAAAATCCCAACATGCTTGGGTTGTTGGTCGGACAGTTGCTTATGCAAATAAGACCCTATCTTTTTGACACTCGTTAGCGAATCTTGATAAGTGTATGTTTGGTAGACTCCGCCTACAGGTTGCTTTAAATAAGCTTTTTGCGGACTGTTTACTGCCCAATGAAGGAAGTTTTCAAGGTTGCTTTGGTAAGTTTCAATCAAGGTTTTTTCGAGGTTAATCCTTAAAAATAAAACTTAATTCTTTGATATCATAGCTTTCGAGACCATCGTTTTTTTCAATTTCGATGAGACCTTGTTCATTGACGCATACAATTTTGCCTTCAAATGTTCCATTTTTGTCTTCAAATAAATGCCATTGATTTAGTCGAAATAAGAGTTGATGGTAGTTTGTGTCAAGCTTCGTAAATGATTGATTGATAAAGGCTTGATAGCTTTCTTCAATGCCGAAGGATACATAATTAAAAATGGAGCTTATATCAATTAATTGAGGGTTTTGCATCCATTTTCGAAGCGAGGTTGCCCGTAGTCCATCGAACGCTATCTGATTAATGTTTAGGCCAATACCAAGGATGCTAAATGCCCATTTTCCCGACTGGAAATTGCTTTCGATGAGGATACCACCCAGTTTTTGCCCATCGAGGTAGATGTCGTTTGGCCATTTAATGGCGAGGGGTAATTCGTCTCCTAGAATTTCAGTGGCCCAAAGCTGTAAGCCTTGAACAATGCCAATGGCGGCAGCTTTGCTTAGGTAAAATTGAGAGGAAAGCAATTCGTGGTCAGGTTTGAGCAAATAGGAAACCAATAGGTTTTGATTGGCTTGTGCATGCCAAACATTACCCCGTTGGCCTTTACCCGCTGTTTGTTGGCCAGCTATCCAAGCAAATCCCTCAGGGACTTCTCCGTTCAGAGCCTCCTGAAAGCCGAGGAGGTTAGTCGATTCGCAGCAATCTAGATATTTCGTTTTTTTGCCGACGAAGCGGGTTGGGGCTTGGTAATTGTTCAACTTTTATTTGTAATTTTAGGTTTACAAGAAACAAATTTAATTTTTTATTCGTTATTAGGACTTCAACGAGGTTCGATAATTCGATTTTAAACAAACATATGAGCAAAAGCACAAAGAAAGCCACTACGAAAGATGCATCTGAAGAGTTAGTACAGTGGGTAGTGAAGGGAATGCAGGAAAAGAAGGCTCAAGAGATCGTGGTGATGGATATGCGCGGTGTCGCTAATGCTTTTACAGATTTTTTTGTGGTTGCTTCAGGTACTTCGGATACACAGATTGAAGCGATTGCAGATTCGGTAGATAAAGAAGTGTGGGAGTCAGGTAAGATTCATGTGCACGCGATGGAAGGAAAAGCAAACCGAGAGTGGATATTGATGGATTATTACGATGTGATTGTGCATGTATTTTTGAAAGATAAACGCGATTTTTTCAAGTTGGAGGAACTATGGGGTGATGCCAAGTTTACTCACATTGCTGAATAATTTGATTATTTCGAACTTTTTTAGTCATCCTTAGTGTTAATAGCCCAAACAAATTATTCTAATGGCAAAACAAGGTAATAGTAAAAACCCAAGACGTTCTGGAATTCAGCCCCGCATGCCGAAAAAGCCGGCAGGTGGTATGCAAAGTTGGATGATCATCGGTCTTGTCATTGCGATGGTGAGTATGTTTTTCTTTACGAAACAACATACCTTGCAGTCGATTGATCAGCGTCAATTTGAATCCATGGTGATTCAAAAGGAGGTGCAATCTGTGGTAATTGTCAACGATAAGTTGGTTGAAGTAAGCTTGAAGCCAGCCTTCGTATCCAAGTATTTTAAAAAATCTCCTCAGGGTTTAGTGTCGGTCAATCAAGGTCCACACTTTGAATTTCCAATCATTTCCAAAGAAGGATTTGAACATTTTCTAGAGGAGCGTCAAAAAGATTTTCCGCGTAATGAGCGCATTTTCGCAACACCTGAGACGCGTACTGGGCCATTGGATTGGTTAGGAACATGGGGCTTTTTCATCTTGATGGGCTTGAGTTTTTACGTCTTATTTTTCCGCATGGGCGGCGGTGGCGGCGGTGGTGGCCAATTATTTAACATTGGTCGGAGCAAAGCCACACTAATCGAAGGGGAGTCCAAAGTACGTGTCACGTTTGATGATGTAGCAGGTTTGGATGAGGCCAAAGAAGAGATTCAGGAGATTGTTGAGTTCTTGAAATTTCCAAAGAAATTTACTGATTTGGGTGGTAAAATTCCGAAGGGTGCCTTGTTAGTAGGTCCTCCGGGAACGGGTAAAACCTTATTAGCGAAAGCGGTAGCGGGCGAGGCGGGCGTTCCATTCTTCTCGCTTTCAGGTTCTGATTTTGTGGAGATGTTTGTGGGTGTAGGTGCGGCGCGTGTACGTGATTTGTTTAAGCAAGCGAAGGAAAAAGCACCGTGTATCATCTTTATTGATGAGATTGATGCGGTGGGTCGTTCACGTGGAAGAGGTCAAATGCCGGGATCCAATGATGAGCGTGAGAATACATTGAACTCGCTTTTAGTTGAAATGGATGGGTTTGCGACGGATTCGGGAATTATTATCATGGCGGCGACTAACCGTCCGGATGTATTGGACGCGGCTTTATTGCGTCCAGGTCGTTTTGATCGCCAAATTTCGATTGATAAGCCCGATATTATTGGTCGGGAAGCGATATTTAAAGTACACTTGAAGCCGCTAAAATTAGCAGCGGATATTGATCCAAAAGAATTATCAGCTCAAACTCCAGGATTTGCGGGGGCAGAAATTGCCAACGTATGTAATGAGGCTGCTTTGATTGCTGCGCGTCGTAGTAAGTCGGCTGTGGATATGGATGATTTCCAAGAGGCGATGGACCGTGTAATTGGAGGTTTGGAGAAGAAGAATAAGATTATCAACCCATTGGAGAAGAAGATTGTTGCTTATCATGAGGCGGGTCATGCGATTGCAGGCTGGTTCTTGGAGCATGCGAATCCTTTGGTTAAGGTTTCGATTGTGCCTCGTGGTGTAGCGGCTTTAGGGTATGCGCAATACTTACCGAAAGAGCAGTTTTTATACCGCACCGAGCAGTTGATGGATGAGATGTGCGTAACCTTAGGGGGCCGTGCAGCGGAGGAGATTGTGTTTGGTAAAATATCAACTGGTGCTCAAAATGATTTGGAGCGTATTACCAAATTAGCTTATTCGATGGTGACCGTTTACGGGATGAATGATAAGTTGGGCAATATTTCCTATTACGATTCCAAAGGCTCTGATTATCAGTTTAACAAACCTTATTCGGAGACTACGGCGCGTGAGATTGATGAGGAAGTTCGTAAAATCATCGCGGAGGCTTATGCTCGTACGAAGAAATTATTGACCTCGAAAAAGGATAAGTTGACGATTTTGGCGGAGCAATTATTAAAGAAGGAAGTGTTGTTCCAAAGTGATTTGGAAGAATTAGTAGGGCCGAGACCTTTTGAGCAATTGACCTCTTATCAAGAGTTTATCAAGGGCGAGACGGAAAAGAAACGCCAAGATGCGAAGGATGAGCGGGAATTGGCTGAGACTGAAAAGCGAGCTGCTAAAAAGCCGTCTGTTGCGAAGGAGGAGCCTGTTGAAAAGAAGAAGCCGGCGCCGAGAAAACGTAGTCCAAAGAAAGAAGATTAACCGAATGGGGTGGGAGTTCCCTCCCCATTTTTGCTATTTATGAAGTCAATCATTATTCCCCCAGGGAAAAACGTTTATTGCCTATCGGATATGCATTTGGGATTTCCAGATGCTTCCACTTCGCGTGCTCGGGAGGTTGTGCTGATTGAGTGGATAAAACAAGTGGAATCAGATATCAGTGATCTTTTTTTATTGGGAGATGTATTCGATTTTTGGTTTGAATACAAAAAGGTAGTTCCTAAGGGTTTTGTTCGAATTCTAGGTGCTTTGGCTGAATTAGCTGATCGAGGGGTACGTTTACATATCTTCGTTGGGAATCATGACCTCTGGATGAAAGATTATTTTGTTGAGGAGTTAGGGGCTAGTATCTATTATGAGCCAACTGAATTTGAGTTTCAGTTTTCAGGGAAAATGACCCGCGTTTGTATGGGTCATGGGGATGGAATGGGATCTGGGGATTATGGTTACAAGGCCTTGAAAAAGTTATTTGTGAATCCATTAGCAAAATTCTTATTTCGATGGTTACATCCGGATTTAGGTGTCCGATTAGCACATGCCTGGTCAGGTACTCGAAAGAGTTCTACGATTAAAGCAGGTGAGGTTCCTTTTGATCCAGCGACGGATTATATTTTATCGGCGATTCGCGCGCGTTTTGTGGTTGATCAGCGGGAAAACCGCTTGATTGAAGCTTATGTTTTCGGACATCGTCATCATCCCATTGCTTTTGATTTGGGCAAGGGGATTAACTATTACAACTTAGGAGATTGGTTTGCGCCGGCGTATAAAAATGCGTATGTGCTAAAAATTGGTGATAAAGGTCTCGATTTTGCGCGTTTTCAGCCAAAATCTTGATTTTTTGTGTATCTTCATAACTCATTTGTTAACCAATCGAATTATGTCTCAATTTCACACCCGTTTAGAAGTTATGTCAGAGCTAGCCAAAAATATGGATGGCTATATGAAGGATTTTTTGAATCCGATTGACTCCAACTGGCAACCTGCTGATATGCTTCCAGATTCTACGAAGGAGAATTTCTTTGAAGAGGTGAAATTGTTGCAAGAGGCTGCGAATGAATTGCCTTATGATTATTGGGCGGTTTTAATTGGCGATACCATCACCGAAGAGGCCTTGCCTACGTATGAGTCTTGGTTGTTGGGCATGGATACCGTGGATCATTTGGATCAAGAAAATGGCTGGGTGAAATGGATTCGCAGTTGGACCGCAGAGGAAAATCGCCACGGAAATTTGTTGGGAACTTACCTGTATTTATCGGGTAAAGTAGACATGAAGGCCGTTGCGATTTCGACGCAGTATTTGATTGCGGATGGTTTTGATATTGGAACTTCTGCAGACCCTTATCGTAATTTCGTGTATACATCGTTCCAGGAATGGGCAACGAATATTTCGCATCGTAGAACGGCTTCATTGGCTAAACAACATGGTAATTCTAATTTGTCACGTATGTGTGCGCAAATTGCGGCCGATGAATTGCGTCATGCAAAGGCCTACAAGGCTTTTGTTTCCGAGATATTTAAATTAGATGCGTCGGAAATGATGTTGGCATTTGCCGACATGATGAAGAAAAAGATTGTGATGCCTGCGCATTTCTTGCGGGAAATCAATGGTGTAAAGAGTTCTTTGTTTGATCATTTTTCGGATGCGGCTCAACGTATCGGTGTTTATACTACGGCTGATTATACAACGATCATGCGTGGTTTGATTCAGGATTGGGATTTGGAAAGTGTACGTGGATTGAATGATCAAGCTGAAAAGGCACGCGATTATGTGATGGCTTTACCAGCGCGTTTGGAGCGATTAGCCGAGCGCGTCAAAGTGCCCGAATTGGCTTATCCGTTTAGCTGGATTGTTTAGTTATGCCCCAAAAATTGTCGTTGGATGAGCTAAATCGGCTCGATGTTACGTCCTATAAATCGGTCGAGAAATTCCCTTATGTATTTGTGCTGGATGATATTCGCAGTATGAATAATATTGGTTCTGCATTTCGTACGGCGGATGCATTTCGTTGTGCGCATGTGTATTTGGTGGGGATTACGGCACAGCCTCCCCATCGGGAAATAAGTAAGACGGCTTTGGGGGCAGATGAATCGGTTGATTGGACGTATTTTGAGTCGGCCGAAGCTTGTTTTGAACATTTAAAATCCCATTCTTATGAAGTGTATTGCATCGAGCAAGTGGATCAATCCATTGCCTTGCAAGACTTTGTTCCACAAACGGATAAGCGTTATGCATTTGTCTTTGGAAATGAGGTGTTTGGGGTCAATGATTATTGGATTGAACATGCAAAGGGAAGTCTGGAGATTCCTCAATTCGGCACGAAACACTCCTTAAATGTGTCTGTGACCCTAGGTGTAGTGGCTTGGGATTACGTCAGCAAATCACAGTTATAGCCCTTTTCAATATTAAATTTTTCAGCGTATTGAAAAACTTAACACAGATAAGTTTTTAGTTCTCATTTGTTTGGCTAGATTTAATGAAATATTAACACTAAGATTATGAACGGTCAGAAGAAAACATTAGCTAATCAATTAATTACGTTGGTTTTGCCAAAATTGAAAGGGCTATCTGAGAAGAATGCAAAGAAAGTTTTGGAAACGGTAGAGAAAGCTTCGGGCGATATTGCAAAGAAATATGTGAAGTTGGTACAAGAACAAGAGAAAGAGGCGGCCAAGGCCAAGGCAAAGGCAGATCGTTTAAAGAAAAAAGCGGCTGAGAAGGAAGCTAAAAAGAAAGAAAAATTAGCCAAAAAGGCAGCTGAAATGAAGCAAGTTGCTCAGTTGATGGCCAAGGAGGCAGCTCCCGCACCAGCGAAATCGGCGACAAAAAGTGCTGCCAAGCCGAAAGCGAAAGTGGTCAAAAAATAAGGGACACTCATCCTTTGTATGAAGCGTTCATCCCAATATCAATTTGGGCTGAACGCTTTTTTTTATCTTTGATTTTGAAATATATATCAGCCTATGTTATTATCGATTCGACAGGTAGAAAAGCATTACGCGGAGCACGTTGCCCTACGTGGTGTTAGTTTAGAGATTCCCAAGGGAGTTATTTTTGGTTTGTTGGGCCCCAATGGGGCGGGTAAAACCTCGTTAATTCGGATCATCACGCAAATCACCGGACCGGATGCGGGGGAGATCTATTTTGATGGTGAACCCCTGCGCTTGGAACATGCCGATCAAATTGGTTATTTGCCCGAAGAGCGAGGTTTGTACAAGAAAATGAAGGTGGGTGAGCAGTTGTTGTATTTGGCCCAACTGAAGGGAATGAAACGAGAGGAGGCATTGGCTAAATTAAAGGATTGGTTTATTCGTCTGGACATTAAGGAGTGGTGGAATAAGCCGGTGAATGATTTGTCGAAGGGAATGCAACAAAAGACGCAATTTATTGCAACGGTGGTGCATGAACCTAAATTATTAATCTTAGATGAGCCGTTTTCGGGTTTTGATCCGATCAATGCGAATATGTTAAAGGATGAGATTTTGGCCTTAAAGGAACGCGGAACGACGGTTCTTTTCTCTACGCATCGTATGGAGTCCGTCGAGGAGTTATGCGATGAAATTGCCTTGATCAATCATGCCGAAGTGGTACTTTCAGGCAATAAGACAGAGGTTCAAAATCGGTATAAAAAGAATCAGTATTCGATCCGTTATTTTGGCGAATTGGGGTCTTTGGATGGAGTCGAGGTATTATCTAAGGAGGCAGGTAGCGCTGTTTTACGCTTCTCAGAAGGCTTGTCGACCAACGATGCAATTACTCGTATCATGCACCAGGTAAATTTGCTGGAATTCAAGGAGTTAATACCTTCTTTTAATGAAATTTTTATCCAAGTTGTCAACGAAACGAACGCCTAATGAATAAGATATTATTAGTCATCCAACGGGAATACATGACCCGTGTTTTGAAAAAATCCTTCTGGATTTCGTCTCTTTTAGCACCCGTATTAATCACAGCCATTTATGCGATTCCGATCTGGTTGGCCATGAAGGATAAGGAAGTAAAAAAGGTTGCCATTTTGGACCAAAGTCATTTGTGGAAAGCGTCGGATTTGCAGGACAAGGAGCTGGCCTTTACGTTTGTTTCTAAACCGGAAGCAGCGTTTAAAACCCAGTTTGCTGCCGAAGGCTATGATGCGTTTGTGAGTGTGCCGGGCGATGTATTAACGAATCCCAAAGGACTACATATTTATTCTTCGAAGAATATAGGGCTTTCATTGAAAGAGTCGGTTGAGCGATTGATTCAGAATAAGGTCCGACAAGAATTAATGTATAAGGCTGGGATTTCAGCGAAGGTTTACGAGGATACTCAAGTGGATGTAGACAGTGAAACCATCACGATTTCCGAGACGGGAGATGAGACGAATTCAAGTTCGGCTGGAGCCATGATTTTGGCTGGGGTAATGGGCTTAATACTCTATGTGACTCTTTTGTTGTATGGATCACAGGTAATGAATGGGGTGATTGAAGAAAAGAGTAATCGAATCATTGAGGTGATTATTTCGTCGGTAAAGCCTTATCAATTGATGTTAGGTAAGATTATTGGGGTTGGACTCGTGGGGCTGACACAATTCGTTCTGTGGATTGTATTAACGATTGGATTGACGCAAGTCACAGGTAAGTTTTATGCTTCGAAAGCGAAAGCGGCTGTTGAGCTAAGTCAAGGAAATGCCTCCGTAGAGATGAATAAAGCGATGCAGGATTCCCCTATGGGGGAGGTGACCAAGGTGCTTGAAAGTACCAATATCCCTTTGATCTTGCTGTCTTTTTTGTTCTATTTCTTTGTAGGTTATTTGTTATATAGCTCGCTTTTTGCGGCGATTGGATCTGCGGTGGAGAGCCCCACCGAGGCGCAGCAGTTTACTTTTATTGTTATGATTCCGATTATCCTGTCGTTTTTATTGGCTCAGTATACGATGCAGGATCCGGACAGTACGATCGCATTTTGGGCTTCGATGATACCCTTTACATCGCCGATCAATATGATGGTCCGTTTACCTTATGGTGTTCCTGTATGGGAATTGGCGGTTTCCATGGCTTTATTGGTACTCGGTTTTCTAGCTTGCAGTTGGCTTTCCGCCCGCATTTATCGCGTGGGAATATTGATGTATGGCAAGAAAGTGACCTGGAGGGAACTCGCTAAATGGCTGTTTTATCAAGGTTAATTAGGTATTTAGCCATTTATCTAAATCATTTGGATTGAACCCGGCGATTAGGCGTTTTTCATCTTGAAGGATGGGGCGTTTAATCGCCGAATTTTTTTCTAAAAGGAACTTGAATGCCTCTTGGGGATCATTCATTTTCGTCTTTGTTGCCTCGTCCAATTGGCGATAGGTGGAGCCTTGTTTGTTTAAAACTTTTTCGAGTCCGAGTTCATCGATAAAGCTTTGTAAAATGCTGGGGGTAATGCCTTGTTTCTTATAGTTGTGGAATTCGAAAGGAATACCTTTTTCTTGTAGAAATTCAAAGGTTTTTTTCATGGTATTGCAGGCAGGAATTCCGTAGATCGTCAGCATGTTAATTTTTAGTTAAAATGTTCCCACCTTGTTGCTTTTGGTGGTATTTTTGTGAATTGAATACAAAAATAACACAAATAGCCGTATGGAATATAGAATTGAAAAAGATACGATGGGTAAGGTAAACGTGCCTGCACATGTATATTGGGGCGCGCAGACGCAGCGTTCGATCGAAAACTTCCCGATTGCTCAGGATATCAACAAGATGCCGAAGGAAATTATTCGTGCGTTTGCTTATTTGAAAAAGGCGGCAGCCATCACCAATTTTGAGGCGGGTGTTTTGGAAGAGGCGAAGAAAAACTTAATTGCACAGGTTTGTGATGAGATTTTAGCGGGTCAATTGGCAGATCAATTCCCTTTGGTTGTTTGGCAAACAGGTTCAGGTACACAGTCGAATATGAATTGCAATGAGGTGATTGCTTACCGAGCGCATGTACTTCAAGGCGGTAGTTTGATGGATGAGCAGAAGTTTGTACATCCGAATGATGATGTAAATAAGTCGCAGTCATCGAATGATACCTTCCCAACGGCCATGCACATCGCTGCATATCAAGCCCTCATTGAAGTAACAATCCCTGGAATTACAAAATTAAGAGATACGCTAGACGCAAAAGCAAAGGCGTTTAAAAACGTGGTAAAGATCGGGCGGACCCACTTTATGGATGCCACCCCTTTGACCTTAGGTCAGGAGTTTTCAGGCTATGTTTCTCAATTAAACCATGGCTTAAAGGCCATCAATAATTGCTTAGATCACTTAGCTGAGTTAGCTTTAGGAGGGACAGCTGTAGGTACTGGAATTAATACGCCTAAAGGCTATTCAGAAAACGTTGCAAAGCACATTGCGAACCTAACAGGATTGCCCTTTAGAACGGCTGAAAACAAGTTTGAGGCCTTGGCAGCACACGACGCCATTGTAGAGGCGCACGGCGCGTTAAAAACGGTAGCAGTAAGCTTAATGAAGATAGGTAATGACGTGCGCATGTTGTCTTCAGGTCCTCGTTCGGGTATTGGAGAGATTTACATTCCAGATAACGAACCAGGCTCATCCATCATGCCAGGGAAAGTTAATCCTACGCAGTGCGAGGCGATGACTATGGTGGCAGCTCAAGTATTGGGGAATGACGTTGCGATTAATATCGGTGGTGCATCGGGTCACTTCGAATTAAACGTATTTAAGCCCGTGATGATTTACAACTTCTTGCATTCAGCTCGTCTAATAGGAGACGTTTGTGTGGCATTTAATGATAAGTGTGCTGTAGGTATCGAACCTTTGCATGATAACATTGCCAAGCACGTAAATAATTCGTTGATGCTCGTGACTGCCTTGAATACCAAAATTGGCTATTACAAAGCAGCAGAAATCGCTCAAACGGCCCATAAAAATGGCTCAACATTAAAAGAAACAGCTATTGCCTTGGGATATTTGACCGCTGAGGAGTTTGATGCGTGGGTACGCCCTGAGAATATGGTAGGCGAGATCAACGTATAAGGAAGAAAAAAATACGCGATTCTCGTGCGATTGTCTTTAAAATGCCTCATACGATACGTATGGGGCATTTTTATGCCATTTCGCGTAATTCGATGGTGTAAAACGGGTTAGGGAAGGGAAAACTCTCCGCGACACGCGTCGCTTCCTCCCAGGATGACATGATTAATGTGATGACTTGTGAAATCTCTCCGCCATCGATCAACTGAACTATCTTTTGTTCAATTTTTCCACTCGCTCCTAAATACATCGTTTGGCCTGAGAATTTTTGGTAAAGCATGTCTTGGTATTGCTCTTTGACCGACTTCAGCCAGGTACGAATTTGTTCCAATTCTTCCGTCGATGCTAGGCTATTAGCTCCTGATATTCCCTCTACGGGTCCACGAATAATGATCACAAATCGTTTCATATAAATTGTATTATTCTAATTTTAAAACTCACTTTGAAATTTGTCAAATGGGTTCTCTGCTTTCACTTTCGGGGCTCTAACAACGCGCTCTTTAGGTGGTGATTTAGGTACTGCCTGGCTCGCAGGGAGTAGGGGGGTTAACCAGTTTGCTAGCTCGGCTAAAACCTGTTTGTCCAAGGAGTAATAGATGAAGACGCCGTTACGTCTTGTGCTGACAATACCCGCCTCCTTAAGTACCGATAAGTGCCTCGAAATAGTCGGAGCTGCATAGTCAAATTGATCAAAAATGCTACTTGCAGGTAACTCCCCATCTTTCAGCATCTCGATAATCTTACGTCGAGACTCATCCCCAATAGCCTTACTTATCGCTTCGATTGTCATGTATTGATTACTTAATTAGCTAATTTAATATATTCTAATTACTTATCAAAATTGCTTCTGTTAAGCATATATGATACGATTTGTTTATCCAGCTAATTAATTAGCAAAAATACTAATTAATATTTAGCAATTGAGCTATATATTAAGCAAGCTGAATAATTATAATTAGCGTAATAGCTTATTATAGGTAGTGAAGTTCAGAAGATCTATTGTGTGGCTTATTGCTTTGTTTTTACCTTGATGTATAGCTTATTGATAAGCCTTGATGCAAAAAAATAGCCAAGTGATTCATTCACCTGGCTAGCTCGTATGTAGTTATTTTTAGTGCTTATCTTAGTCGCGCACGTAGATTCTTTTTACGCGAGTTGAGATGCTTGTCATCATTTCATAGGGTATCGTTTGTGCCGATTTGGCTAAAGCTCCTAATTGTATTTTTCCGCCAAATACGATGGCTTCATCACCCTCTTTTATTGTGGGTAAATGACTAACATCTACCATACACATGTCCATACAAATGCTGCCAACTGTCGGGCATAAAACACCGTTAATTTCGAATTGTCCTTGGCCGCTTCCTAAGGTACGACAATAGCCATCTGCATAGCCTATGGCAAGGGTTGCTATTTTACCATCTTCTTGAAATTGTCCTATTCTTCCATAGCCGACTGTTTCCCCTTTTTTGACATTTTTAACTTGAGATACATAGGTTTTTAAGGTTAATACGTTTTCAAGTGATTTTTTTTCGTCCGAATTACCTGAAATTCCATACATACTGATGCCCAATCTGACCATATCATGCCTTGCTTCGGGGTAATTATGGATAGCAGCGGAGTTAGCGATATGCCATAAGGGGCGGTAAGCTAGGCTATTGCTAATGGCTGTTGCCGCTTCATAAAATTGATTGATTTGGTACTCTGTAAAATCTTTGTGTTTTGGGTTTTCAGAGGCTGCTAAATGGCTTAAAATACTTACGATCCATAACTGGGGCATTTGGCTTAATTGTTCCGTTAGGGAATTGATATCTTGCATCTCAAATCCCAAGCGTTTCATACCTGTATCTAATTTGATATGGATCTTGATGTTTTTATTCTGATGATTGCTGTATTCATCTATCGCATTAAGCATGCTGAAATTATATATCTGAGGTTCCAATGAATAGGAAACCATCTTGTCGAATTCTTCAACCTGGGGATTCATCACCATGATAGGCGTATAAATACCATTATTTCGCAATAATACTCCTTCGTCGGTATATGCTACCGTTAGGTATTCAATACCTTGCGATTGCAATAATTTTGCGATTTCGACTGCTCCGGCTCCATAGGCTTGCGCCTTAACCATTCCCATAATTTTGGTTTGGTTCCCAAGTACTTTTCGGTAATGGCCCAGATTGTGTTGTAAGGCGTCTAAGTTGATTT
>JACCEE011608960.1_pt1 | contig 13762 bp, 8 predicted proteins | sample 7449931 | NCBI WGS metagenome assembly JACCEE01 (sample SAMN15323457, study PRJNA562643) | freshwater metagenome | isolation source: river surface water | place: USA:Blue River Watershed | collected 2017-08-19 | reverse complement strand
GGGCGAGCAACGCGAGGCCGGAGCGGCGCGACCGCGCAGCGGGGGCGCCCGACCTGACGTCGGTCGGGCACGCTCCATGTTCGGCCGTCTGGCGGCGCGACCGCAAGCGGTCCCTGGCCAGCCGGGGCGCCAGCGTGGACAGAGGAGACCGCACGTGCGACGATGGCCCCATGCGCGTCCTCGTGTGCTACCCGCCGATCGAGAGCCCGAAGGGCTCGCCGATGCTCACGCAGAACCGTCAGTTCCAGTGGTTCACGGAGCCGAGCTACCTCTACCCGTGCATCCCGGCCTCGGCGGCCACGCTGCTCCAGAGCGAGGGCCACGAGGTCCGCTGGGTGGACTGCATCGCGGAGAAGAAGGACTGGCCCACCTTCGCGAGGTTGCTCGAGGACTTTCGACCCGAGCTCGTCGCGATGGAGACGAAGACCCCCGTCGTGCGGACCCACTGGGAGGTCGTCGCGCGGATCAAGGCGCTCGTGCCCACGGCCCGATGCGTGCTCTTCGGCGACCACATCGCCGGCGACCCACGTGAAACACTGGAACAGAGTTCCACGGACTACTGCTTGCAGGGCGGCGACTACGACTTCTCGCTGAAGGCGCTCGTGGACGGGCTCACGAAGGGAACGCCGTTCGGGGGCGGGACGTGGTGGAAGGAGCCGGACGGCACCGTTCGAGACAGCGGGCCGTACACCCAGGAGGGCGACCTCGAGGCGCTCCCCTACTGGGATCGCCACCTGACGAACGCACACCTCTACTTCGAGAAGTGGAAGTACAAGCTTCCGTTCATGTGGACCATGGCCGGGCGCGACTGTCCGTACGGACGTTGCACGTTCTGCAGTTGGACGGTCACGTATCCCAAGTTTCGAACGGTCTCCCCGGAGCGGCTCGCCGACGAGATGCAGTTCCTCGTGCGGGAGCACGGCGCGAAGAACATCTTCGACGACACGGGCGCGCTCCCCGGAGGCAACTGGCTCAACCGCCTGTGCGACGAGATGGTGGCACGGCGGTTGCCCGACGACATCGTGTTCGACTGCAACTTCCGGTTTGACTACTTCACCGAGAAGAACGTCCACCGGATGAAGAAGGCGGGGTTCCGCAAGCTGATCCTCGGGATCGAGAGCGCCAGTGAGCGCACCATCGACATCCTCGACAAGTCCCTCACCCGCGAGCAGATCGTCGAGGGCTGCAAGATGGCGAGCATGGCGGGCCTGCAGCCGCACCTCACCCTGATGGTCGGCTACCCCTGGGAGACGCGCGAGGACGCGTGGAACACCTTCGCGCTGGCAAAGGAGCTCATGCTCAAGGGCTACGCGCACCACCTGCAGGCCACGGTGGTGATGCCCTACCCGGGCACGCCGTTGTTCCAACTGTGTCAACAGCACGGGTGGATCCGCTTCGACCCGCGGGAATACGAGCGCTACGACATGACGGAGCCCGCCTGCGTGCTGACGGACATGTCCCAGGAGGAGGTCGTCCGCATGGCGGGGCAGTTCTACAAGATCTACCTCGATCCTCGCTTTCTGGCGCACCAACTCCGGAACCTGCGGAGCCTCGATGACCTGGATTACATGCGCCGCGGGGTGACGGCCATCTGGGGACACCTGAAGGACTTCGCCGGGATGCGGGGACACTGAAGCCATGGCGCTCGCCCCGTTCCAACCCCTGCGAGGCGGCCGTTACACGCTGGTGTCAAGGCTGCGGGCCGGCGGGACCGGGGTGGTGTGGCGCGCCGTCGACACGCGCGACGAGCGCATCGTCGCCCTCAAGGCCGTACCGCGCGACGCCGGTGGCGACGCCGCCGTCGAGCACGAGGCCGAGGCCGTGGCGAGGGTCAAGCACCCCGGCGCGTTGGGCGTCCTCGCCAGCTTCGTGGAGGGTGACCACGGGTTCATCGTGATGGAGCTCGCGGCGTGCAGCCTGGCCGACGTCGTGGAAGCGCACGGTCCCCTGCCCCGCCCGATCGCGCTGCGCGTCGCGAGCGAGCTCTGCACGGTTCTGGGCGCCGCCCACGAGGCGGGGGTCGTCCATCGCGACGTCAAACCGGCGAACGTGCTCGTGATGGCCGACGGTAGCGTGCGCCTCGGGGACTGGGGAATCGCGCGGGTCCACGTGAGCGGGCACGGCCGCACCCGCACGGGGGCCTTGCTCGGCACCATCGTCTACATGGCGCCGGAGCAAAAGCGCGACCCGCGGGACGTGCGCCCGGCGACGGACGTGTACGCCATGGCGGTGACGCTCGGGTACATGCTGACGGCGAGGCCGCCCGGCGACCTCTACGTGCCCGAGGTGCTCGCCACGGTGCGCTCCCAGGTGGGTCCCGAGCTGGCGGGCGTGCTGGCCGAGGCCGGAAGTTACGCGCACGAGGTGCGACCGAGGAACGGCCACGCGCTGAGCGCCCGCCTCGACGGGTGCGGCGTCACTGTGGCGACGCCCGAGGAGGCCAGGGCGTGGCTCGCCGCGCGTAGCCATGGCCTCGGCGAAGATCATGACCCCATCACCCCTGGACCGCGTCCAGAGGCTGGTTCGCGCGTCGACGTCCCGGCCGTGTCGATGACGAACCGCGCGCCGCCAGTACGATGGGCGCTCCCGGCGCTCCTCGCGCTCATGGCCTCGATCACGACGGGTTGGATGGCATGGCGGCGCGGAGCGGAGGACGCGACCGCGCGCATCACACGCGACCCGCTGGCCGAGGTGCCCCTCTGCGCGGACGCACCGACCCAGTGGGTCGATCGCGTGGAGAAGGCTCCCAAGGAGACCGTCGACGGAACCATCGAAGACGTTGACGGGGACGGGCTCCTGGACGTCATGTACGCGAACCAGTACAGCGAGACGGTGACCCTCTGGTGGGGCCGCCAGGGGGCCCTCCCGAGCGAGAAGGTCGAGCTCGCCACCGGCCGGCTTGGGCAAGTCCCCGCCGTCGGTGACATGGACGGCGACGGACTCCGCGACCTGCTCGTCCCGCAGTACGACGACGCGCGCTTCCTGTGGATGCGCGGCACGGGCCCGCGGGCGTGGGACGCGGGCACGCCCATCTTCCAGGAGCCGCCTCCTTTCGGGGTCGTCCTCGCGGATCTGGACGGCGACGGGCGGTCCGACGCCGTGACGCGGCACCTGAGTGACCCGACGTTGTACCTGCGGTGGTCGAGGTCGGACGCCAAGGAGACGCTCGCGCGCCACCAGCAGTTGCTTCGGGGTGGCGTACGCGGCGCCGAGGTGTTCGCCAGCGCCGGAGGCGTCGCCGTGTGGCTGCTCGACGATGACGCGCTGCGCGTGGTGCCCGTCACCGCTGCGGGGCTGACGGGGGCCTCCCAAACCGTGGAACTTTCGAGCGCGCCGCTCGACATGCTCCGCGACGCGGGCCATCCCGACGCGGCGGTCGTGCGCCTCCGCGCCGATGAGCATGATGTGCTGGTGCGGGTCAACCCCGCGGACGGGTCGCGGTGCCGGATCGGCGAGATCGGCGTCACGCAGAGCGTGCTCGCCCTCGGGGACCTCGATGGCGACGGAATCGTGGACCGCATCGGCGCCAACACCTGCCAGTTCTGCGACAGCAACCAGGTGTTCTCGAGGGGGGTGAGGTAGCCGAGCGTCGTGACAGGGGTGGGCAGGGTTTATGACCGATGTCGAGGTAGGGTTCCGCAAGTCAGGAGCCTGAATGTCTACAGAACCAGACCCCGCAGACACCCCGAACGACACGCCTGCCACCGGCGGATCACCCGTCGAAGCGCCCGACGTCTCCTGGTTCGATACGGACGGAGACAGTGTCGCTGACGCCGCCGTCGTCGACACGAACAACGACCGCCAGCCGGACCTGCTCCTTGCCGACACCGACCACGACGGCCTTGTGGACGTTGCCGTCGCCGACACCAACCATGACGGGGTTGCAGACTTCGCGCTGGCCGACACGGACCACGACGGTCAGTTCGACACCGCCGTCGCCGATACCAACAACGACGGCATGGTCGACACCGTCGCGACGGACTCCGACCACGACGGGCAGCTGGATACGGTCATCTCCGACACCAACCATGACGGCGTCGCCGACACGGTGGCCATGGACACCGACCACGACGGCCTCGTCGACGCCGTCGCCGTGGACGCCGACCAGGACGGCCTGATCGATGCCGTCGCGCTGGACACCGACCATGACGGGCAGGCGGACGTGGCTGCCTACGACTCCGACCATGACGGGCAGCTCGACACCTACGTCGCCGACACCGACCACGACGGCCAGGTCGACACCGTCGGGTACGCCCTGGACGGTGACGGGTCACCGGACATCGCCTACACCGACCACGGCTCCGACAGCTTCGACGCCTAAACCCCGAGACCGAGCCCGCCCATGATCACCTCGGCCCAACTCGACGAAGCCCTCTCCTCGTTCTACGCCCTTGCGGCCCGCCACAAGGACATCCAGCGAGCGCCACGCTGGCCTGCGACGGCACGCGACCATGACGCCAACCCCTTGAGGATCGCCGTCGTCGGCGAGATCAAGAAGGGCAAGTCCAGCCTCCTCAACGCGCTTGCCGGCGTGACGAACCTGAGCCCCGTGTCCTCGGACATCGCCACTTCGGTTGTGTTCCGGCTTCACCACGCGGCCGCGGAGCGGGTGACGATCGAGTTTCAGCCCGACGAGGCCGGGTCGCCCCGGCCTGCGACGGGCATCGCACGGGCCGACATCCCCCGCTTCGGCACCGAGGACGCGAACCCGGGAAACCGTCTCGGGGTCGACTCGATCTCGGTGGGTGTCCCGTCCCCCTTTCTTGCCAAGGGCTTCGAGCTCCTTGACACACCGGGGCTGGGAGGGCTCTTCGCGAGCCACGCGGAGGTCACCTGGAAGCATGTGCCGCGCGCGCAAGCCGTCATGTTCGTGGTGGACTCGGCGGAGGCCGTCATGTCCCGGCACGAGGCCGACTACCTCGCGCAGCTCCACAAGCTCGGGAAGCCGGTGTTCTTCGTCCAAACGAAGACGGACGCCGCAGACAGCGAGATGGTCGAGGGATGGCGTGCCCGTAACCTGGAGGTGATCCGCAAGGTCCTTCAGAAGCCGCCCGAGCAGATCCCCTACTTCTGCGTGAGCGCGCAGATGTGGACAACGGGGATCGAGCGCGGCTCCGAGCGCCACATGCAGCGCAGCGGAATGCCGCAGTTGTTCACCTGGCTGGAGAAGCGCCTCGAAGCGTACCGTCAGGCAGCGCGCGCGTCGCTGCTCGGAGAGTTGGACGCGGCCCTGGTGCCTGCCTTCACGCGTCTGAAGGCCGACGCGGATGCGGCGCGTTCCGCAGCGTCCGGCGGCGACCTCAAGGCCGAGGAGCAACGCGTCGCGACCTTGAAGCGCGACCTCGCCGACTGGCAGGCCGGCGCCCATCGCGAGGCCACACGCACGTTCCAGAGCGACCTCGCCGAGCTGAAGCGCGTCAACACGAACCGTTTGCGCAGCCAGTTGGCGGGCACACCCGGCGCGCCCCTCTTCGATGCCTTCATGAAGGGGGTAGAATCCCTCGGAACCGACCCTCGGCAAGCGCAAGCACAGGCACAGCGCCTGCTGGACGAGTTGTCGACGGCGGCGGCGAACGAGGCCCACACGACGCTCACGGCTTTCGAGGAGGGCGCGATCCGCGTGATCCAGCGCTCCGCCGACGTCGCCGGCGTCCAGAGCGCTTACGCCTTGCCCGAGGAACTTCAGGATCGGAAGGACGGTCTTCGCGCCACGGCCGAGTTCAATCATCAGGCCCGCGAGCAGAACTTCGCAGAGGTGTTTCAGGACATCACCGCGCTCTCCGGCAGCGCTGGCGTGCTGGCCCTCCTCGGCGTCGCGAGCGGCGGTGCGGCTCTGTTGATCGGAGGCATCGTCGCGCTGGCCGTCCGCGGCAGCCGCGCCACGATGCGAGACAACCAAGAGGTGGGACAGATCCGGGCCAAGCTCGCGCAAGCTGCGCAGAGCACCCTGCGAACGACGAGTTCCGAGGCCTTGAGTGCCTTCGATGACCTCGCCGCACGCCTACAGCGTGACGGTGCCAACCTGCTCGAAGACTGCCTCAGCCAGCGTCGCCGCGAGGTGACGGAGCTCGAGCGGGCCGTGATCGCGGCGCGCTCGAGCGCGCCGACGCCCCAGCAGATCGAGGCGACTGCCACACCCTACCGAGAAATGCTGGCGTTCCGACAGCAACTCGCGCAGTTCCGCGGCAAGGGTTGAACGATGGCGCTCGCCTTCACCGCGGCGGAATACCGCGAGATGATCCGCCAGTTCGCACGCAAGGCTCCGGCCCTCCTGGCGGGCCATCCGTCCACGTCCCCCCTCGCGCTCGACGTGGAACGCCTCAACATCGAGGAAACCCTCGACGGAAGGTTCACGGTCGCCGTCGTCGGCCAGATGCGCGTGGGAAAGTCGACCCTTCTCAACGCCCTGATGGGTCGCGACCTTGCACCTACGGGCGTGAGTGAAACCACCGCCACGATCAACTGGTTCCGCTACGGTGAAGGGGACCTATGCGACCAGTTCCGCGTCCACTGGGTGGATGGCACGACGGACGACCGGCCGCTCCCGACGATCAACGATTGGCTCGGAGCGGGCGAGTACGTGGCACGCACGCGCCGGCTGGACTTTTTCGCGGCGACAGACTTCCTGCGCATGGCGAACCTCGTGGACACGCCGGGAACCCGGTCGACCCACGACACCCATGAAGGAGCCACACGCGACTTCATCCTCGATGACGACTCGCTCCTCAAGGACGACGCCACGGGCGAGGCATCCCGCGCGTCGAGCGCCAAGGCCGACGCCATCCTTTACGTGCTGAACCCGGTCGCGCGCGAGTCCGACCGCGACCTGCTCGACATGTTCGGAGACAAGACGCGCATGTCGGGCGCAAGCATCCACAACTCGCTGGCGGTGATCCAGAAGTGGGAGAACCTCGGCGAGGACGCGCTTGCCGCCGCGCACGACAAGTGCGAGCGCATCCGTAAGCAGCTCGAGGGTAAAATCGCACTGGTCATGCCGACGAGCGGGCTCATGGCACTCACGGCGGCTCGGACGCCCATGGCCATGTGGGATCAGCTCGCGCTGCTGGGCCAGGCCTCTGCGGGTGACTTCTCGGCCCTCACGGACGACCCGGAGTTCTTCGTCGATCCCGACGACGCCTTCTCCGACGTGCCCGTGCTGCAGGAGGCACGCCGCGCAATCAAGCAACAGGTCGCATGGCCCGTGGTGCGCTTCGCACTGCGGGAGGCGCGGCGCCGCAACCTCACCACTGGCGCCCAGCTCCAGATGGCGATCCACGAGGCGTCCGGCATGGATGCCCTGCGCAGCGTGCTCGCCGAGCGCTTCTTCGCGCAGGCGGAGCTCATCAAGGCGAACACGGTGCTCCGGCGCGCGTGGGATCCCTGCGCCATCGGTCTCGCGCGGTTGCGCACGGCGGAAGAGGAGCGGCGCAGTGACGCCGACCGAGCGCGCGCCTGCGTGAGCGTGCTCCAGCACGCCGCGATGGACGAAGCGGCACGCATGACCCTCAAGACCTACGTCGAGCGCTCCGCGGATGCCGTCCGGGCGGATCTCGCGGCCGTCACCCGGCTGCGGACGGAGCTGGACGAGGTGCGCGAGGCCGCGCGCAGCAACTACGAAGCCCTGGACGGGGACATGCGGTTCATCGAGTTGCTGTCCGAGAATCGGCGCGGGCTCGACCCCGAGGAACGCGAGCGCCTGCTGCGCATCTTCGGCTTGAGGGGAACCTCCATCCCCGTGCGACTCGGGCTCCCCGAGACCAGCTCGCCCGAAACGCAAACCCAGCGCGCGGAGCAGTTGCTGGCGCAATGGCAGCGGAACACCAACCGCGGCGCGCCGAACGCGCCCGCCTACACGCACGCCACCGACCGCCTCAACGCCATGCTGGACGTCCTCGACGCCGCAGCATCGGCCTGACCCGAACGCCCCCGGAAAGGCAACCATGCTCGCCATCGACTTCGGCACATCCCGCACCAAAGTGGCCTACTTCGACGCTGACAAGCGCAAGGCCGTGCTCGCATCGCTAGGCTCCGGCGACCAGGTCGCGTTCCCCACCCTCTTCTACGTGGGTGCGGACGGCAACGTGTTCGTCGGTACGGACGCCCTGGACTATCTTGACAGTGACCCTGGCGGCGTCGTCCGAAGGGTCAAGAGCAAACTTCGAGACCGCGCCCTGCGCGTCAACGGCCAGTCCGTCCGCCCAGCAAGTCTGGTCGCAAGGTTGCTCGCGACGATACGGGCGCGGGTGGCGGAGGAAGTGCCGGCGTTTGGTGGCAAGGCTCCGACGAGTGTGGTGCTCACTCTGCCGGCCGCCGGCGCAGGGTCCGGGCCGGTCGTCGAGAAGTTGATGCGCGACGCTGCGAAGGAAGCCGGTTTCACCGACGTCGAGCTGATCACCGAGCCGGAAGGCGCTGCGATCGCTTGGCAGCGCGAGGAAGGCGGCGGCACGGACGAGGTCGTCGTGATCCTCGACGGCGGCGGCGGCACAGTGGACTGGGCGTGCCTGCGACGCGTCGACGGCACGCTCCGGCTGTTCGCGGACTGCCCTCCGGGCGGCGACGACAAGGTGGGCGGCGAGTACCTCGACGAAGACATTTTCTCGATGTTGACGGCAAAACTCGAGACGCAGGGGTCCGCTACGGCGCTCGAGCGCGTACACTCTCAGGAGAACAAGTGGTTCGCGCACGTACGGAAGGTTCGCGAGCGCTTCAACCGTACAGGCAAGGTCTCCGCGATCGACGCCGTACGCGTCGATGGAGCCGTCGTGACGCTCGACGACGACGAACTCGTCGCTGCGATCCGTGGCCGTTTCACTGACCAGGTGTGCGACGGTTTTGGCCGCTACCTCGATTCCGTACGCGCTGCGACGGGAGTTTCAAGTCCACGCGTGCTGCTCGTGGGCGGCACTGGCCAAATCGTCGGCCTCAAGGACGCCCTGCGCGAACGCTGTCGCTGCGAGCCGGTGTGGTGGCAGCTGTCGGAGTTTGCACCCGCGCTCGGCGCCGCGTGGAAAAGCGCCGAACTGTACGGCGATGGCGTCGCGTCGGAAGAACCACGCCCTACGACTGGCAACGTGGCTGCGCCGGGCCAGACGGGGAAGGTCGCTCCAGCCAGGGCCGCCGCCAAGCCCGCGGGCACGGACTCCAACCAAGAATCCCCGATGGAGTCACGAAGCGAATCGAACGTCGCCGTCACAATCGCATCGCCGCCTGCCGTCGCGGCCGCGGCGCCTCCTGCCGTGCCGCGCCATGAACCGACGCACCAAACGAGCGGTGCGCCGCCCGCGGAGGTCGCCGCGAACAAGCAGGATCCGCCCCCGGCAGCTCCGACACCGCACCCGGCTTCCGGTGCGAAGACCGCACGCTGGGTCGCGCTGCTGACCCTCACGGTGCTGGGCGCTGGCCTTGGCGCCGACCGCATGGTGTATGCGCCGCGTCGGGACGCAGAGAATCTCTGTTTCGCGTTCGAGCGAAGCGGCGCAGCGACCGCACAGACGCCGACGTTCAACGAGAAGGTGGCCATCACGACGGCCTGGGCAGCGCGAGAGATCGGTGCCGAACACCCCGGTGTGCTCATGCTGCAGACCGATAAACTCCACATCGAAGAGAAGCGGGTTGGGCTGCTGGACGAGGTCATACGTGCGACCGGCTACGACGGGCCGTGCCCGCTGAACGTGGTACCGGAAATCCGCGCCACCTCGTCGTTTGGGTACGAGCTGGCGCGCGTGTTCGCCGGCACGTACACGATCGGGAGCCCCGTGAGTGAGGATGGCCACGACTCTGGCGAGACGCAGCACCACGTGACCCTGACCCGTGACTACTGGATAGGCACCCGCGAGGTCACGCAGGCGCAGTATCAGGTCATTGCTGGCTCGAATCCTTCCACGCGTGGCGATGATCAATGCCTACGTTCTGGGAATGCGTCTCCGCCGGCCAACGACGAGCCGGCGTACTGCCTCAGCTGGCTCGATCCGGTAAAATTTGCGAACCTTGCGAGCGTTGCTGAAGGTATTGAGCATTGCTACGAAATTGCCGGCGACACGCCAACTTGGCCGAAGGGGCCCGCGTGCATCGGTTACAGGCTGCCGACGGAAGCAGAGTGGGAGATCGCAGCGCGGGGAGGAGAGGCCTACATGTTCGCGGGGAGCGACATGCCCGGGGCCGTGGGCTGGACCCAGGAAAACAGCAACTCAACCATGCACCCCGTCGCGCAGTTGGCATCCAACGGCTACGGACTTTACGACATGACCGGCAATGTTTCGGAGTGGACATGGGATGCGTGGGATCCCTCAGGCACTCCACCACCAAACGACATCCTTGACCCGACCGGGCCGAGCGCTGTGCCTGTCAGAATGCACCGAGGCGGCAACTGGGCATACCCAAGCGCGAATGCACGCAGTGCGTCAAGGCTTTACTTCGACCAAGGCATAATGTTCAGCAATATTGGTGTTCGCCTCGTCCGCACCATTCCGCCATCTGCGACCGCTGTTGCCCTCTGAACACATCGCCTATGAAATCACCCTCTACAAGGTCTTCCATGCGCATCCTTCATGTTCTGTGTAAGCCCTCGAAACACCCCGCCCACGACAAGCCCTGCTTGGGTCTTCACCCGAGCAACGGCACCTTCCACACGGGCTTCTGGAGGGTCTATGAGCTACCCCCGGGTGGATTCACCCACGTCGCGCTCCACGCAACCAAGAATGCGCCTGCCTACCTCCTCGGCCGTGTCATGAACACCTCAGTGAACATCAAGAACGGGCGCTTCAGCTTTTACGCGTCCACCGAGGTCGCGACCCACGACGTGTTCGCGGAGAGGTGGCTGAGTCGCACGCATGGGACGACCGGAGTCACAGCAGCCATCGACAGCGACAGTCAGGAAACCGACGGCCAAAACGGAACTTGAACCGAGCCCACGGTTGGAGGGCTAGACTGCCTCCTGCCCAACATTCACCCATCTCGGGCAGAGGTCAGACCAACATGATTAAGTCAAAGGCACCTAGTTCATGCCGCCACCGATGCGACATGCTCATTGCCGAAACCACGACACACGCTCCGCCAACCACAGCGGGAAGGGTTTGAGCATGCTCGCCATAGACTTCGGCACTTCTCGCACCAAGGTCGCCTACTACAACACGCAAAAGGGTAAGGCAGAGCTGATTGCCATGGGTGCCGGTGACCGTATCCCCTTCCCTTCCCTGTTCTACGTGAGCTCCAGCGGTGAAATCCTGGTGGGCAACGAAGCGCATGACCAACTCGACAGCGAGCCGAGTGGCGTTCTTCGCTGCGTCAAAGGCGAGCTGCGCAAGACCGCGATTCGCGCAAACGGCCATACGCTAAGACCGGTAGCATTGTTGTCACAATTGCTCGCAACCATTCGAAACCGAGTCTCCACAGAGGTGCCCGAACTCCGCGGACAACCGCTTACCAGCGTAGTCCTCACATTGCCAGCCGCAGACACTGGTGCCGGACCCGTAGTTGAAAAGGTCATGCGGGCCGCGGCAGCGGAAGCAGGTTTCACTGACGTACACCTCATCTCTGAACCGGAGGCTGCGGCCATCACATGGCAAAGGGAAGTTGCGGGCGGCCTTGATGACGTCGTCGTCATATTGGACGCTGGCGGAGGCACTGTGGACTGGGCGTGCCTGAGGCGTGTCGACGGGGTGTTGCGCCTATACCCAGAATGTCCTGCGGGCGGCGACGACAAGGTCGGCGGCGAGAAGATTGACGACGAACTGTTCGAAATTCTCTCCCAGAAGGTCGAGGCATCGGGCACCGACAACGCACTCGCCGCCGTGCGAAAGCAAGCGAACAAATGGTACTCACACATCAGGACGATGCGTGAGCGCTTCAATCGTACCGGTACGGTGTTGTCCATCGATACAGTTCGCATCGACAGCACCGAAATACTTTTGGCGTCCGACGAGTTGCGGTCGACGGTTCAGGATAGCTTCATTGATCAAGTGTGTCTCGGTTTCGGACGCTACTTGGACACTGTGCGCGAAAAGTCAGGCACGCAAACGCCACACGTTCTACTCGTCGGCGGGACAGGTCAGATCGCAGGGCTCAAGCAGGCCTTGGCAGAACGGTGCAGATGCAAGCCCGAATGGTGGCAACTCTCCGAGTTCGCCACCGTGTTGGGCGCCGCCTGGTGGGGGGCGGAGCGTGATGGCTTGCTGCGCAAGCCGAGTTCCACGACGACGGCGCAAAGCGCTTACGCCCACCCTCCTACGCCCCAGCAGACAACAGAACCAACTCAAGTATCGTCTGAACAACCTCCACCAGAGAAGACTGCACGGGCAAAAAAGCAAAAGCGGAAGTCTGTGCTGCCAGTCGACCCGCTGATGAGCGCGCAAAGCGGGTCATCAGCGGACGGGGTGTTGGACGTTGGCGACAACGCTGAACTCGAACTGTTTCTGGCGAGCGAAGAGGCCGCGCCATCGACCCGCAAAGCAAGAACACCGAAGCCGAAAGAGGCAGAGGAGGAAGGTTCAGGATGCGGGTGCGGCACATTACTTCTCCTCGCCGCCGCTGGCTGGTTCGCGACGCAATTAATGAACTAAGTCCTGTTATTCCCCCCCGCACATGCTCCTCCTCACCACCGCCACCCGCACCCAGACCCTCCCCCTGGCCGCCGCGACCCTCGTCGGCCGGGCAGCGGGTTGCCTCGTTCGCGTGGACGACCCTGCCATCCCTGCCCACTGGCTGGAGCTTCGCTGGCGGGGTGACAGTTGGGCATGGAGAGCGCTCGCCGCCGAGGACCGCACCCGCGGCACGGGCGCCTTCCTCGAGGGCGGCTGGCGCCGTATGGACGCAACCGAAGGCCGCGGGACCCGCGTGAGCCTGGGCACCACGTCGGTTGAGCTGCTCTCGAGCGACCCGCCCGCGCCCTTCGCTTGGGATCTCCTCGCCGAGCGGCCGCTTCATGGCGACGCGCTCGAGCAGGTGGCCGAGGTGCGTGATGGCGCCCTGTTGCCGTTCGGTGCCGAGGGTGACCCCGCGCAGGCGCTCCGCGACGGCCAGGTGTGGCTCCACGAAGAGGCGTCCGGCGTGCGGGCCCTGCGCGCCCACGTTCCCGATACCTTGCCGCACACGCTGAACGCCGCGCTCGACCTCAGACGCGGCGACATCACTGCCCACGTCGATCTCGGAACCAACACGCTCACGCTCGCACGCGGCGGCACCAGCGTCGAGGTTCGGGGCGCCTGCGTGCGCGCCATCGCCGTCTACGCCCGCGCACGCGAAGGGACCCCTGACGGCTGGCTGAGCGCAGCAGATGTCTGGGCGCTTTGGGTGGAGTTCGGCGGCGCCGCAACTTCACCCATCGACGCGGTCGCTTGGGAGCGCGGTCGTGTCCGACGCCTGCTCGACAAAGCCGGCGTCGCGGGCCTCGATGCGCTGATCGAGCGACGCAAGGAGGGCACGACCACGCGGACGCGCCTGTCGGATCGGGTGGTTACCCTGGTCGTCACATGACGCCTCCCCTCTACACGTTGGCCTCGCTGCTCCCCCTGCTCACCGAGGCCTCCATTCCTGTCGGGCCCGCCTGTGACGGTTGGACAGATCCCTTCCAGCGACATGACTGTGTGGCGACCCACGCGAAGCGCGCGAGCGTGCTCGCACGAGAACTCCCGACGCTGCGCGTGCATGCGACAGGAACCCTCCGTGCGCGGCCCTTCGACTTCACCCGAGGGACCTACATCCTGGACCTCGCCGAGCTGGAAGGCGTGGGGACGCCCACGGCGTTGGAGCGCGCTGACCTCTACCT